>OCVV011335980.1_pt1 | contig 11709 bp, 4 predicted proteins | sample 1539721 | NCBI WGS metagenome assembly OCVV01 (sample SAMN02144230, study PRJEB22623) | gut metagenome | biome: sheep rumen | host: Ovis aries | place: New Zealand | reverse complement strand
GGAGAAAGAGAATTTATTTGAAAAGAGTGTATCCACCCGCGAGGGACATCCGCAGTTCCTCTTCTTTGAGGGACCTCCTTCGGCGAACGGCATGCCGGGTATCCACCACGTCATGGCGCGTACCATCAAGGACACCTTCTGCCGTTTCAAAACGATGCAGGGCTATCAGGTGCGCCGCAAGGCCGGATGGGATACCCACGGTCTGCCGGTGGAGTTAGGCGTGGAGAAGATGTTAGGCATCACCAAGGAGGATATTGGCAAGAAGATATCCGTCGATGAGTACAACGCCGCCTGCCGCCGCGAAGTGATGAAATACACCAAGGAGTGGACGAACCTCACCAAGCAGATGGGTTACTGGGTGGACCTCGACGACCCCTATATCACTTACGACAACAAGTACATCGAGACCCTTTGGTATCTGCTCAAAGAACTCTACAAGGAGGGCTACCTCTACAAGGGCTACACGATTCAGCCGTACTCGCCGGCAGCCGGTACGGGGCTCAGTTCGCACGAGCTCAACCAGCCCGGTTGCTATCGCGACGTCAAAGATCTCACTTGCACAGCTCGCTTTAAGGTGAAAGATGGCCGTTTTATCATAGCCTGGACGACGACGCCTTGGACGCTCCCTTCCAACACCGCCCTTTGTGTGGGTCCGAAGATAGATTATGTAGAGGTGGAGACGCCGAACGGTGACCATGTTATCCTTGCTGAGGCACGCCTCTCTGCGTACGCCAAAGATCTCTGCGGCGTGGATGAGGAGGGTAAACCTCTGGAACCCAAAATCGTAGCCCGCTACAAAGGCGCAGACCTTGTGGGACTGGAGTACGAACCCCTCTTCCCCTGGGTCAATCCGGGTGAGGGAGCCTTCAAAGTTATCCCGGGTGACTATGTCACCACCGAAGACGGTACGGGTATCGTGCACATCGCGCCTACTTTTGGTGCGGACGATAAGAAAGTAGCGGACGCTGCCGGCGTACCGGGGCTGTATATGCAGACCAAGAACAACGGTCCGCGTCCGATGGTCGATTTCACCGGTAAATATTGGAAAGTAGAAGACCTCGATGAGGAATGGTACAAAGCGAATGTCAACGACGAACTCTATCGCCGTTACGCCGGCCGATGGGTGAAGAACGCTTATGACCCGCAGTTCACCGTCAACGGAAAGTACGATGAAACCGCGGCTTCTAAGGCGGAGAGCCTGGACCTTCACCTCTGTCTGGAGATGAAAGCCGACGGACGGCTCCTCCGTACGGAGAAACACGTACACTCGTACCCCCATTGCTGGCGTACCGACAAACCGGTTCTCTATTACCCGCTGGACAGCTGGTTTATCAAGTCCACTAAAGCGCGCGAGGAGATGATCGCCCTCAATAAAACCATCAACTGGCAACCGGAGTCCACCGGTACAGGTCGTTTCGGTCAGTGGCTTAACAACCTCAACGACTGGAACCTCTCCCGCTCCCGTTACTGGGGAACCCCGCTGCCAATCTGGCGCACCGAGGATGGAACCGAGGAAATATGCATCGGTTCCATCGCGGAATTGTTCGATGAAATCGACAAATCTGTCAAGGCGGGCTTCATGAAAGCCAACCCATGGCCGAACCATAAAGTAGGCGATTATTCCAAAGCCAACTATGACCCCTCCGTCATCGATCTGCACCGCCCGTACGTGGATTCTATCATTCTCGTTTCGCCCTCCGGCAAACCCATGAAGCGCGAACTCGACCTCATTGACGTATGGTTCGATTCGGGCGCTATGCCGTACGCACAGAACCACTACCCCTTCGAGAACGCCGACCTGCCGCGCACCGCAGATTTCATCTCCGAGGGTGTGGATCAAACCCGCGGATGGTTCTTTACGCTGCATGCCATCCACACGATGATTGAGGGCAAGGTAGCCTACAAGAATGTAATCTCCAACGGTCTCGTCCTCGATAAAAACGGCAACAAAATGTCCAAGCGTCTCGGCAATGCCGTCGATCCTTTTGGAGCACTCGATACCTACGGCGCCGACCCCGTACGCTGGTACATGCTCACCAACTCCAGCCCATGGGAGAACCTCAAGTTCGATCCAGAAGGAGTCGATGAGGTGCGCCGCAAGTTCTTTGGTACACTCTATAACACCTATGGTTTCTTCGCGCTCTATGCGAACGTGGACGGATGGAAGCCGTCAGCTGTCAGCCGTCAGGCTTCAGCTTTCAGCGAGATTGACCGATGGATCCTCTCTAAGCTGAACTCTCTCGTCAAAGAGGTTACCGAGGCCTACGAGGCATACGAGCCGACGAAAGCCGGACGTGCTATCTCCGATTTCGTGCAGGACGATCTGAGCAACTGGTACGTGCGCCTCAACCGCAAGCGTTTCTGGGGAGGCGAGATGAATGCTGACAAAGAGGCGGCGTACACAACTCTCTACACCTGTCTCAAGACGGTCGCCCAACTCATGGCACCGAACGCGCCGTTCTATGCCGACCGCCTCTACCGCGATTTGACCGTGGTCAGCGACCGAGGCGAGCAATCCGTGCATTTAAGCACTTGGCCCAAAGCCGACGAAGCACTGATAGACAAGACCCTGGAGCGTCAGATGTACCTCGCGCAGCAGGCAACATCCATGATTCTCTCGCTCCGCAAGCGCGCCGAGAAGAACGTGCGTCAGCCGCTGCAACGCGCCGTGATACCTACGCCGGACAAAGAGACTACCGATGCCCTGCTTCACGTAGCCGACCTCATCAAATCCGAGGTGAACGTGAAGGAACTCGTCGTAGTGCCCGCAGAGCAGAGCGAGATCAAGTTGGTCAAGAAGATCAAACCGAACTTCAAAGTGCTCGGTAAGAAAGTAGGCGCGCAGATGAAAGCCGTAGCTGCCGAGATCGGAGCCATGAGCCAGGACCAGATCGCGCAGATGGAGGCGGAAGGCAACTATCAACTGTCAACTGTCAACTATCAACTGATTGTAGAGGATGTGGAAATTCTGACGGAAGACATGCCGGGCTGGTTGGTAGCGAACAATGGTATATTGACCATCGCGCTTGACATCGAACTGACCGACGAACTGATCGAAGAAGGTATAGCGCGCGAACTCATCAACCGCATTCAGAACCTCCGTAAGTCTTCCGGTCTGGAGATTACCGACCGCATTGAGATCGAACTCGAAGACCGCGAGGAGATTCATAACGCCGTACTCCATTGCAACGATTATATCGCTTCGCAGGTACTCGCTACCTCACTCACCCTCGGTACAGCTGTAGCCGGCGAGAGCGTGGAGATGGACGGATATAATATCAACATAGCAATCAAAAAAGCATAATCATGAGAAAATCAATTCAATTTCTGTTCTTTGCCTTTGTCGCTGCAGCCTTGGCAAGCTGCGACATGTTCAATAAGAATACGCCTTCGTATTCCCTGAGTGACCTGCAAGGCAAGTGGTTGGAGGATGGCACGCAACACTACGTGCGTTTTACAACCGAATCCGCGGCAGACCTCAAAGCCGGCTATCTATGGGGCTACGAGTGGGATTTGGATGATAGTCAAGGACTGGAAGTGTTGGAGTCGGATGTGTTGGCAGACAAGCACGGCAACGGCTGGTTTATGTACCAGCTCTCGGCAGACGAACTGCTGGAGATCAATAAGATGAACCAGGGCTGGGCGGATATCCCGAAAGTGTATGTAGTAACGGCTCTGAACAGTTCCAGGTTAACCTATTATCTGAAGGGTTACAAGAACGAAAAAGTAAGTTTCACGAAACAATAATCCCATGAAACGTGCTTTCAAAATAATCGGCTGGACGCTTCTGGGCGTTGTGCTGGCTGTAGTAGCGGTGGCAACCATCGCTATATACGTGGTCTTCACGCCCGAGCGGCTGACACCCATCGCCCGCCAGGCAGCGGATAAGTTCATTACTGCCGAGCACGAGATAGGAGAGGTCGATCTGACGTTCTTCTCCACCTTCCCGCGGTTTGGTCTCCGCGCGGACGGCCTGCTTATCATCAATCCCAAAGCCGGTTCGCAGAACGACACCGTGGTGGAGGCGAAACACCTGATTGCCACGGTCGATGTGATGGAATTCCTGAACCATAAGAACCTCCATGTACACGAGGCTACGCTCAATGACGCGCGCGTCAATTTCTACATCGCGCCGGACGGTACAACCAACCTCACGGATATCTTCGTTACCTCGCCGGACACTACGGAGGAGGACACCTCCGCTTTCTCCCTGCCCTTCAAGGCATTGAAAGTGGACGGTCTGAAGATCGAGGCGGACTACATCACTTTCCTCGATGAAAAGGACACAATCTGCGCCTCACTCGGCGAGACGGAATTGACGGCTAACGCCAATAGTTGGGACGATATGTTCCTTTCTCTCGACGCGCACAACGTGTACGCGCAGTTAAAAGGAGAGCGTTACGCCGACTCCCTGCATCTGAGACTCGATGCTCCTGTGGCTGCCGATCTGGACGCCATGCACTTCGCGTTTCGCCGCGCCGAACTGGCGGTCAATGAGTTTGCACTGACTCTCAGCGGAACAGCAGATATTCTCGATTCCATCGGGATAGATATGGGCGTGGCAACCAAGGGCAAATGGCAGATCAAACCCCTCTTGGCGCTCGTGCCGGAGAAATTCACCAAGTCGCTCAAAGACCTCGATGTGGACGGCGAAGCCGCACTCGAGGCTACCATTCAAGGATTCGTCTCTGACCACCAAATGCCGCGGGTACAAGCGCATTTGACCTTGGACGACGGCGAGGGTAGCTACAAGCCGCTGCCATACACGCTCCGCGACGTGGCACTCGATGCTACCGCCGACATCCGTTTGACGGAAGGAGAGGTTAGCAATGTGGAGATTCATAAACTGTACGCCGCGACGCGCAATTCTCAATTGTCAATTGTCAATTCTCAATTGTCCGACCTGATGGGTAACATGCTTCTTGACCTCGCGCTGAACCTCGATGCCCACCTGCCGGACTTTGCTTATTTCCTGCCCAAAGCGATGACCCTTAACGGGCGCGCCAAGGGCACGGCGAACGCCAGGATCCGTCTGGACGACCTGACCGAGATGCGTCTGGAGAAAGGCAAGATCAGCGCGGACCTCGACCTGACGGATATCCATTATGCGATGGATTCGATGGTGGCAGACCTGCCTAAGACCCATGCTACGTTCCAACTGCCGAACCCCAAACCTTCCAAACCGAAGGTCAACTGGGTGCGTATCGACCTCACGACGGACAAACTGGATTTTGCGATGGCAACTCCGCTCAAGGCGGCACTCAAGGCTTCGGATATCCAACTAGAGGCGGGTAATGTGCTTTCCAAAGATCCGGTACTCTATGCGGCAGTGGGCTTACAGACCGAGCGCCCGGTAGAGGTGGCGATGGACTCGATGGGTGGTACCGTCAATGCGCCCAAACTCAAACTCTACGCCGAGTATAACTCCAAAGATACAGTCGGTCTGACCAAGGCGGAAGCCGCGCTGGCGTGTGCCTCATTGGACGGTTTCTATACGGACACAAAAGCCAAGTTAGGCAAGGCGCAACTGGAAGCCTCCATGACTGCCGGCAAACGGCTCAGCGCCAAACTGAAGACCGATGCGCTGAAGGCGCAGATGGGCGAAGAACTGAAAGCGCAGACGGCAAATCTCGCCGTAGAGGCGAGCGCACGATATAATAAGAACGGTGCTAACGCTTTGCTCAAATGGAACCCGCGGCTGAAGGTCCAACTGGCTGACGGCGTGGCTCAAATACCTGAACGCCTGCCGGAACCGGTGCGAGTTCCCTCCATTGATTTCAGTTACTCCAACCGCGAGATGGCAATCAACAACGCCCGCGTGGAGATGGGCAACAGCGATCTGAACCTCAAGGGTAACGTCCGCAATATCGGCAAATGGTTCCGCCATGAAGGAATTCTGGAGGGCGAACTGGACGTTGTTTCCGACCATTGTGACGCCAACCAACTCATGGCGTGGTTCTCCGCCGATAGCGGTAGCGAGGAAGAAACTCCTACAGCGAGCGAAGGCGAGCGGTCTAACAGTGAAGCGGTCCAACAGCAAAGCGGTCCAACAGCTGAAAGCGATCCTTTCTTAGTCCCTACCGATGTGGATCTGACGCTGAGTACTCACGCCCGCGAGGTGGAGATTTTCAACCAGGTAGCCAAGGACCTGAAGGGCGGACTTTATATCAAAGACGGCAAGATGATCCTGGACGAGATGGGATTTGTCTGCCGTGCGGCGAAACTGCAGCTGACGGCTATCTACCGCACTCCGCGGCGTAACCACCTCTACGTGGGATTTGACTATCATATGATTGATGTCGATATTGACGAGCTGCTGACGATGATACCGAACCTCGAGGAGATGGTGCCGATGCTCAGTTCGTTCAAGGGCGCGGCGCAGTTCCATCTGGCGGCAGAGACCTACCTCAACAGCCAATACCGGCCGAAGATCAGTACCCTCCGAGGTGCCGCTTCGCTCACCGGTAAGGACCTTGTGGTGCTGGACGGAGAGACCTTCTCGAAGATTTCCAAACTGCTGCTCTTCAACAAGAAGACCGAGAACCGCATCGACTCCATCAATGCCGAGCTGACTGTCTATAAGGACCAGATTGATGTCTATCCCCTCTGCGTGCAGATGGACAACTACATGGTCGCACTCGGCGGACGGCATAAGACCGACATGACGTTCGACTACGATATTAACGTCCTCAGCCCGATCTACCTCGGTGTACACGTAGGCGGATCGATGGACAAACTGCAGATCAAACTGGCGAAATGCAAGTACGCCAAGGACTTCCGCCCGCGGTGGTTCGACAAAGCGGATACTCAGTCGCTTGAACTGAGGCAGATGATCAAGCAGTCGATGGAGAAAAACGTACGCATTCAATAATGACAAATATGAAAAAAACTATTCTTTTAGGAGTCATTGCTATGAGTTTATTAGCATGCAACAAAACGGGGAATGAAACCAACCCGTTGTTAAATCAGCCGAATACCCCTTATGGTGTGCCGGCGTTTGACCAAGTCAGGAACGAGCATTACCTCCCGGCTTTCGAGGAGGCTATCCGTCAGAACAAGGCGGAGATAGAGGCTATTGTGAATAATGAGGCGGAACCGACGTTCGACAACACCATCGTGGCGCTTGACCGCGCCGGGCTGTTGTTGGACCGCGTCTCCGGCGTGTTCTTCAATGTGCTGGAGGCGGACGGCAACGACGAGATGAACGCTATCGCCGAGCAGGTGAGCCCGATGCTCTCCGAACTGAGCGACGGCATAATCCTCAACGACAAACTCTTCCAACGCGTCAAGTTCGTCTATGACCAGCGCGACCAGTTGGGGCTCAACCCCGAGCAGATGCGTCTCGTGACGGAGACCTACAAGTCGTTCGCCGACAACGGTGCCAACCTGCCGGAGGATAAGAAAGAGCGCCTCAAAGAGATTAACCAGGAACTGGGACTTCTCTCCCTCAAGTTCGGCAACAACGTAGTGGCAGAGACCAATGCGTGCCAGCGTTTCGTGACTGACGAGGCGCAACTGAAGGGCCTGCCGGAGTCTGCCAAAACGGCTGCGGCGGAAGAGGCTGCCGCTGCCGGACACCCGGGCGAGTGGCTCTTTACGCCCAAACGTACTTCCTTCACGCCGGTGCTCCAGTACTGCGAGAACCGCGAACTGCGCAAGCAGCTGCTGATGGATTATACGACCCGTGCGAACCACGACAACGAGAATGACAACAAGGCTGTGATTATCCGCGAGATGGAACTCCGCATCGAGAAAGCCAAACTCTTTGGCTATGACAATGCGGCGGACTATATTCTGGCGGACTGCATGGCGAAGAACCATCAGACGGTGGACGCTTTCCTTGCATCCGTATGGGCTCCGTCGCTGGAGGCAGCCAAACGCGAAGCTGCCGCGCTGCAAGAACTGTTGGAGCAGGATCTGCCGGGCGAGAAGCTGCAGCCTTGGGATTGGTGGTACTACGCAGAGAAGTTGCGCAAAGCCAAATATGCGCTGGACGAGGAGGAGCTGAAACCCTATTTCGAACTCAATAATGTCAGGAAAGGTGCGTTCGGCGTGGCTACCAAGCTGTACGGCCTGCAATTCGAGCCACTCAAAGACATGCCGGTGTATAACAAAGAGGTAGAGGTCTTCAAGGTAACGGAGGCGGATGGCACGTTCGTCGGCATCCTTTATACCGATTATTTCCCGCGTGCAGGCAAGCGCCCGGGTGCGTGGATGAACAACATCCTGCCCCAGTATATCGACGCCGAGGGTACGGATCACCGCCCCGTGATTATCAACGTGGGTAACTTCAACAAACCGACTGCCGGCAACCCGTCGCTCCTCTCGATGGACGATGTGGAGACCCTCTTCCATGAGTTCGGTCACGCCCTGCACGGTCTGCTGTCGAAGGCGCATTATAAATCTCTCTCGGGCACCAACACCCCGCGCGACTTTGTGGAACTGCCGAGCCAGTTCATGGAGAACTACGCCTACGAACCGGAGGTGCTCAAGACCTATGCTTTCCATTATCAGACGGGTGAGGTGATCCCCGACAGTCTGATTGCGAAGATCAACGCAGCCGGTAAGTTCAACCAGGGCTTTGTGACCACCGAGCTTCTCTCTGCTTCCATCCTCGATATGGATTTCCATGAACTGACGACCGCAGAGGGGCTCGATGTGAACGCCTTTGAGCAAGCGAGCCTGGAGAAGATGGGCATGATTGACGAGATCATCGTCCGTTACCGCCCGACGTTCTACAACCATATCTTCACCACGGGCTATGAGGCGGGCTACTACAGCTACACCTGGGCAGCAGTGCTGGATGCCGATGCTTTCGCCGCCTTCAAGGAGACGGGCAACCTCTTCGAGCCGGAGACCGCCAAACGCTTCCGTCATCTGTTGGAGCAGGGCGGGACCCGCGATGCGCAGGAACTCTATCTGGAGTTCCGTGGCAAAGAGGCAGACCCCAAGAACCTGCTTCGCCGCAAAGGATTTATTGAATGAAAAGACAGACCCAAGAGATACTATATTACACCCTGCCGATAGCCTTTTGGCTGTTGGCGGGGGTGGTGTCTGCCTTACCGTTTTTCCTTTCTCCCTCTCTTGGGGAATGGAGCGCAGAGATACTTCTGTCGTATTTCCTCCCGGCATTGCTGACTTTGATCAGCCTCATAATTGTCAGCCATATCCGGCGCCATTCATCTTCGGTCGAACAATGCTTCCAGGTAGCTGTGCTACTCGGCATCGCTTCTTACTGGCTCCCCACGGTGGTGTTCGTTATTCTTCCTATCTGGGGGTACCTGATCAGCCGGAACATTTTCTCTTTCCGTTCGATTCTATCGACCCTTATGGGCTTGGCTTTCGTGGCTGTCTGGATGGCGGTTTTTTACTATATAGGCATAATAGAAACGCCCTCCCTTGAGGGGAGGGACGGGGTGGGGTTCTTTGCTTGGATCCCCACAGGTGCGTTCTCTATTGCATATATAGCTTCTAAAATTGCACGACAAAACCTGCGTGTACGTTGATGCCTGCTTGCGCGTAGTACCATGGCCAGCATGCTTTGCCGTCCTGGAAATAGGAGCAGTCGCTACCGCCGTTTGACGCATATTTTGCGTTAAAGATATTATTGAGTTGGCAGAGCAGTTTGATGTTTGGCACTCCTTTTTTCTCTTTGCACCATTGTTTCATCGGCAGGCTGTACTCCAAGTGTACGTTCGTCGTCGTGTAGGCTTTGAGCGCAGCGGTCTCGTTCTGAGTGTTGTCCAAGTACTGTTTGCCCGTGACGTTCGTCTGAATGGTTCCTACAAAACCTGCGTAGTCAAAGGTAAAGAGGCTCATCGCTGTGATGGTCGGAGAAAAAGCGATAGTCGTTTCTTTGAAGAACACCTCTTCTTCCCCTACCCATTCCCAGTTCTCGTCATAACGGGTGATAGTCTCCGTATAGTTCTGTATCTTGTTACGGCTCACAACCATGTTTCCTTCCCATCTGAACCAGTTGGTTATCCGTACGCCGGCCATCAGTTCCATACCCATCCGGTAGGAGTCTTTCACGTTCGTTGTGCTCTGTTTACCTACGTCGTTTACGCGCCCTGTTAGTACCAACTGGTTGTCGTAATCCATGAAATAGAGGTTGAGACCTATATTAAAACGCGTATGCGCGTACGTATAGCCTAACTCATAGTCGAAGAGCGTTTCGGCTTTGGGCATGTTGCCGGAGTAGGTCTTCGTCGTGCGGTCGTAAATGATGTTCTCCGTGTAATTGTCGCGACTGGGATCGCGGTTTGCCATGGCGAACGAACCTGCTAACAGATGACCGTGGTTTTGGTAGGTGAGTCCGGCTTTGGGGTTGAAGAAATGGTATTGTACCAGCAGCGGCAGCTCGGTCAGGTCCGGTTGGTCCGCATACTTTTTCAGCGCATCGGCATTGATGCCTGCCATCCGATAGCGCACATACCGGTATTGCAGGTCGGCGTAGAGCGACAGACGCTCTTGGGCGCGGTGGATAATATGCCAATTTGCTTTGGCGTAGATATTGGCATCCACTTTGCGGCTGTTAGCGCGGTAGAACTCATAGGCGTAAGGGATCGTTTGGGAGTAATGAGGATCGCTGACCCAAAGCAGTTCGCCCCAATGGGCACCGATATAGTCATTGGCTGCGGCTCCGATTTGCGCCTGCACTGCTTCGGAGGTGTATTTGGCGGAGAGGACAGCTCCGTAGAAATGGTTATTCAGGTTCTTGCGGTAGATGCCGTCGCTCTTTTCCACTTTGCCTTGGGCAGCATCGGTATAGGGCAGCAGGTTGAAATACTTCAGTGCCTTGTTCTCGTATTGCTCGTAGTAACCGCCTCCGTGGGTATAATGGAGGGTTGCGTTGAGGCTCCATTGAGGGGTGAAACGATGGGTGACGGCTATCTGGGCATGCTGCTGGGCGTAGTTGTCCGTCTGGTTGGAGTAATAGACGGTGGAGTCGTTTCCTTGGCTATCTTTGACGGTATATTCACCCGCAGGGTTATAGCGTCTGTCGGCACCGTTGATACCGTAGGCGGTGTTATAATCCACGCCGTCCCAACCCATTCCTGTTTTTTCGCTTCCGCCGAAGAGACGGGCTACCACTTGGGTCTGTTTGCCGTACCAACCAAGATCGCCGTAGTAGCTATATAGATTGCTGCCGGTGCGGTAGAGGAATCCGTCTGAATTGACCTTGCTGAACCGCGCATTGGCGACCCATCTGCTAGGGAGAACGATATGGGCGTTCACCATCTCTTTGAAGGTCTTGTACATACCTCCGTTGAAGGCGAGGGTCACGTGACTCCGGTCGTCAGATAGCTGACGGCTGATCACGGACGGCTCATTCGTTTGCATATTGATACTCGCGCCGAAGGATGCCGAACCGTTCGTACTGGTGCCAACGCCGCGCTGCACATCTATACTGCTCATGCTCGAGGCCATATCCGTCATGTTCACCCAGAAGACAGTCTGGCTCTCTCCGTCGTTCAGAGGCACGTCGTTCACGGTCATGTTGATACGTGTGTGGTCGGTCCCGCGCACACGGAAATACGTGTATCCTACGCCTAAACCGTCATCGCTCGTTACCTGTAAACCGGGAGTGGTGCTCAATAAATACGGTAAGTTCTGACCCGTGTTCTCACGGTTCAGATCCTCGCTTTTCGTTACTTGGTGGGAGAGGGTCGTCTGTTGTACGCGTTTGGCACTTACCTCAATCTCATC
>OCVV011218749.1_pt1 | contig 11710 bp, 8 predicted proteins | sample 1539721 | NCBI WGS metagenome assembly OCVV01 (sample SAMN02144230, study PRJEB22623) | gut metagenome | biome: sheep rumen | host: Ovis aries | place: New Zealand | reverse complement strand
TACAGTTAATGATTTTTGTTCGTCACTATCCTTACTTGTCCATCCACTATATGATGTTGATGATACAATTGGTTCTTCTTTATCTATTTTTACTTCTGTTGTTACATTTTTTCCAACTATTTGATTATTTTCATTAAATTGAGCACTTACACTTACACTTGCTCTTAAAATTGATAAAGCATTAATTGTTTCCATATTTGAATATAGTTTATTAACTATTGCACCAACTGAAGGATTAGTAAATACATCATTTTTATCTATTACTTTTGTTGTTCCTTCAACTGTAAATCTTGCATCTACTAAAGATGAATAATTAGGATTAATTATTAATAAAACATCTGATTTAGTCCATTCAAATGATGATGTTGAAGAATCATAGCTTAATTCCTTTATAATTTTATATGATCCATTATTTAATCTTTCATAATCATATGCTTTAATACCTAATGCTGTTGCTAATACTTCTTGAACAACTAGATCGCAGTTACTATCTTCTGTAACACTTGCAGTTCTGTCATAGCCATCTATTCCAATATTAATAATTCTACATGCTAAGTTATCTTCGCTATCTTGTGGATTTTGAATGAATGGTATTTCTCCTCCTTCATCATCTATGTAGTTATCTGCTACTACATATCCATTTTGTACTAGAGTAGAAACTGTAATTGTTTTTGCTGATTCTATATTTGTCTCCTCTGCAAATTTTATTGCTTGAGTTTTTAAATAATTAATCTTTGTATTATACTCATTTTTTCTTGTATTATTTGTTATGTTATAATACACTGGTGTACCTATACCAACTAATATTGCAAGTATTACTATTACTGCTAATATTTCTGTTAATGTAAATCCCTTACTTTTCATATTCTACCTCTATTCTATATTAGATTTTATCAAATATTTATTTAAAATACAATATAATAAAAAAGCAATTATAGATATTCTATAATCGCTACATTCTTCTTAATTTTATCAATCAAATCTGCAATATCATATTTATTGAATATTGCTTGAAAATTTGATGGATCCATAAGAAATATTGGATAATATGTTTTAAATACATCTTTATAGTTTTCTATACCTAAATCTTTTAAATAATCTATGTTTGCTTTTACTACATTAGCGTTATTTTCAAGATCTACTCTAAGTTCATCTGATATTGTATTTGTAATATCTTCATCAATAAAATTCATAGTATTCACACTCCTATTTAATATTTAATGTTTTAGCAACATTATCCATATCTTCTTTAGATAATCTACTATCATATAGTAGTGCAGTTAATAATATCTTATCATTAGAAATATTATTAAATATTGCTAATAAATAATTTATAATTCTATTAACTTTATTCTTAGAAAAACTATATTTACCAACTATGTATGAATTGTCAGTTTCTTTATATTTATTTTTCATAGACTTTAATACATTTTTATGTTCTTCCATAAATGAATTTGAAATCATTTCAAAGTTTTCTTCTAATTTGTCTAATTCTTCAAATAATTCATCTTCTTGAACTAATTCTTTAACATAGTTATTAGTTTCATCTTTATCTAAAACTTCATTTAATTCAATTTTCTTTTCAAGTACTTTATCTAACACTTCTTGTTTTAGTACAAATGCTTGATATACAACCTTGTTATGAGAAACAGTCTTATATGGAATTTCACTCTTCTTTAGGAATAAAATTCTATCAACAAGTTCTTTAACATTAGTTGCTAAGCACTCTGGATAATATTTAATTAAATCTTCTTCTCCTGTATTGATTATCATGTCCATTCTATTAGCAAGTTCAACTGAATTAATTGCTAATAAACTTAAAGCTGCCTTACCATCATTCTTTTTAACAGATACTTTGTAATCCATTAGCATTTGTAGTGATTTTTTAAAATCTACTGGATTAATTGCAAGTATAGCAGCAAATTTAGCTATATCTTGATTTTCTAGGGAAATATTGTTTTCTTTTAGTACAATATAGTTTCTAAAGAATGATTGCAATCCTTTTAAGAATACTGATATTGGGATTAGTGCTGGATCTATTCCTGTTTGTTTAGACACTTGTACTAATTTATCTAAGTCATCATAAGTATATGATACTAAAATTGATGGAGATAATTTAATATCCTCTTCAGTTTTATTTAATGTATTAATAATAAAGTCATATTTATCCTTTAGATTATTATCTGAAATAATTGAAGGATAAGAATAAATAAATTCTTTATTAATACCCTTTTCATCTAAAAATTGTAAATTTTCTATTACTTTTTCTGCGTTATCTAAATCTTCGTCATTGAATCTTGTTTGATCAAAACCAAGTGATTCAATTGTTGATCTAATATCAGATTTATCTTGAGAAGATACAACATCTACTGGATCTAGTTTAACTTCATCTTCAACGCTTTCTAGAACAATTTCTTCGCCTTCTGGTTCTAGTGTTATTTCTTCTTCAGTTATTTCTTCTAATGAAACATTTTCTTCAGGAGTTTCATCTATTTCATTTTTTTCTTCTTCTACTTTTTCTTCTTTAACTTCTTCTACTACTGGAGTTTCTTCAGCTGCTTCTTTTTTAGCAGCAGCTCTTTCAAAGTATGGAATTAAATCATCTTCAGGGAATAAGATTACTTTAGCAGCAGCAACTGCTTCTTTTTCAGTAAATCCTACATGAGTTAAAGTTTCAACAACTTCTTCTCTTGTTTTATTTATATCTCCTGATTTAGATAAATCAATTAGTTCAATTAAGTTTTCTTGATATCTCTTAGCATCAGAAATATCTACATCTAATTTAGCTAGTTCATCTTCAGATTCTTTAATTACTTTAGATCTATTATCACTTTCATCAGTAAGTTCTTTAATTTTATTTTCAAGGTTTTCAATTTGTTCAGGTATTTTGTCTAGTTCTTCTTTTAAACTATTTAATAAAGAAACTGATTTACCTACTTTTTCTAGTCCAGGCATGTATGCTTCTAAGTCGCTAAATCTATCTGATACTTCACTAGCTTTAGTTATATCATCAATATCATTTTGAACATGAGTTATCTCCTCTTCAAAATTTTTCTTTTCTTCTTCAGCTTTAGCTTTATTAGTATTTGAGGTTTCAACCTTCTTATTGAAATCTTCTAAAATTTTACTATCATCACTAATTAAGTTGCTTATTCTATCTAATATAGATTTAGTACTGTTCATATTAGCACACTCCTTTATTATTCTTATAATTGATTATAACAAAATAATTAATAAAAGTAAATATATCAAAAGAAAAAAGAACTTATTAAAAGTTCTTATGATCCAGTACTATAGTAATGCTTAATTCCTGATTTAAATACTATAACACTTATTAACAAGAATACTATTATTGCTAATGGACATAGTAAATATAATAAATTGTTTGTAGTATTATTTAAATATTGTATTGGATAGTAATTAATAAATGTTATTGGTATTACTATAGTAAATATAATTCTAATTACTTTATTATATATATCCATTGGGTATTGTGCTAGTGTTCTTGTACCGTTAGTAAAAATATTTATTACTTCTAGGCCTTGCACTGTTTTAAAGCAAAATGCTGCACAAAGTATAAATACTGATGTGAATAGAATAAAAGATGATAATATCATTAAGATTAATAATATTATTTTTAATATAGAGATACTTCCAACTACTTTTATAAAACTTGATATAACTAAATAACTTGCAAATATTACTCTACCTAGTTTTTCATAACATATATCACTACCAAATATTTGTAAGAATATATTTCTAGGTCTTATTAAGAGTAAATCAAAATTACCATTGATTATTAAATTAGCAAAGTTATCAAATCCTCTTGAAAACATTTCTGAAAGTGAAAATCCTAACCATACGACTGAATAACTTAATATTAGTTGATTTATATTATAGATATCTAATAATGAAAATTTATAGAATAATGCTTCTACTGCAAATATTTCTAAAAACATAGATAGTGTTTGTGCTAGAATAGTAAGAATAAATGATACTTTATATTCTAGGGCTACTTTTAAGTGAATAGATAAATATTTTCTTATCATATTAGCCACCTTGAATTACTACTTTCTTTAAAGCTTTTTTCATTATTAGATGACCTATTATTAATAAAACTATTATCCATATTATTTGTAATCCTATACTTTTTAATGCATATAAAGTATCTATATTACCTGAATAGATTCTAAAAGGAAGATCTCCTATTAATCTAAATGGTAAATATTCACTTACCATTATTAATACTGTAGGTAATAGAGGTATTGGTAAATCAAATCCTGCTAGTAATTCTGCTATTGAATTTAAAATACTAAATATACCTTTATCATGCATTGTAAAGAATGTTAAGAAGTGAGCTATTAAATTAATAGCACATACTACTAAACTTCCTAAAAACATTGATATTAAAAATAATATAAATGCTAATAAAGATATTGGTAGAGATAAATTATATGGTTTAGGTAAGAATAATGCTATTACTATTATTGGTAAGAATCTAAGTAGTGTAGCAGCATATTTTTTAGATAATAATTTAACATACCACCAGATATATAAATCATATGGTCTACATAATTCATATGCTACTGTACCTGTTCTAATGGATGCAAATATATCTTTATCTTTGTTTCTAATATATATTAGAGCAAAGAATGCTTGATTTAACCATACATATGTTATTAATTGATCATAGTTTATTGAATCTATTGAGGTATGTGAATAAAATGCAGTATATACACATACTAATAATGCACCCCAAAAGAATTGAGTAGCTATACCTGCAAGGGCTGCACTTCTATATTGTAAATTTGAAAGTAACTCTAATTTTAAATAACTTAGATATTTCATAGATTTAGATCTTGATATAATTTAAAAATTATATCATCTAAATTATCTTCATAAACATTAACATCTTTTATTTCACATTCTTTAGAATATTTATTAATTATATTAGATACACTTGTATTATTATCTATTTCTAATAATATTCTATTTTTATTTTGTTCTATTACTTTAGAATTTTTAATATTTGGTATTTTATTTAATTTTTCAAATATTATTTCTACTTTTTTATTATTTGCAAATTTAGATTTAATTCCTTTTAAGGAACCATCATATAATTTCTTACCATGACCTATTACTATTAATCTATTTGTTAGTGCTTCGATATCACTCATGTCATGGCTTGTTAATATAACTGTAACTTTTTTCCTTTTGTTTATTTCTTTGATGAAATTTCTTACTTGAACTTTAGATACTGCATCTAGTCCAATTGTTGGTTCATCTAGAAATAGTATTTTTGGATTATGAAGTAATGATGCGGCAATTTCGCAGCGCATTCTTTGACCAAGACTTAATTGTCTTACTGGTGTATGTAAGAATTCTTTTAGATCTAATAATTTTATTAAATCATCTAGAGTATTATTATATTCTTCATCACTTATTTTATATATACTTTTAAGTAATTGAAATGAATCTAGAGCTGGTATATCCCACCATAGTTGGGATTTTTGTCCAAATACTACTCCAATATTTCCTACATATTTTTTTCTATCATTAAATGGATTAAATCCGTTTACTGATATTGTTCCACTATCTGGTTTTAAGATACCACATAGCATTTTAATAGTTGTTGATTTACCTGCTCCATTAGGACCAATATAGGCAACAACTTCACCCTCATCAATATCAAAAGAAATATTATCAACTGCATTAATATATTTGTAATCTCTTTTAAATAAAGAGCGGAAAGCATCTTTAAGACCACTACCACGTTGTGGTACTTTGAAGGTCTTATTTAAATTTTCCACACTGATATAACTCATACTTCCTCCTTATGTTATATTAACTCTTATAAAGATTTATACACGACAAAACGCGCCTTTTAACCTCCTTTTCTAAGACGCAAAAAATCCACATTTGAATGTAGCCCTACCTATGTCGAATAAAAATCTTGTAAAAAAGTCAATTTCATTATATATCGCACATATGTATGTGTCAACAAAAAAATAAAAAAGAGATAAAATTATTTATCTCTTACTTTTGCATTAAATTTAGATGTAACACTATCTATGATAGTATTAAATACTTGCATTACTTCTTCATCTTCTAGTGTTCTAGATGGATCTTGGAAGCATAATTTATATGCCATTGATTTTTTATTATCTTCAATATTTGGATATAAATCAAATATTTGAATATTAGTTAATAATCTTCCTCCGGCTTTTTTTATTGCAAGCTCAATATCTTGTGATGTTACTTTGTTATCTACTATGAATGCAACATCTTTATAGATACCTGGGAATTTTGAAACATCTTTATATTTCATAGAACCAGTTCTAAATGATAATAATTTAGTTAAGTTGATTTCCATAACATATACATTATCTTTTGATACGTTTGGATGTAATTTACCAATTATACCAACATTAGTTCCATTAACAACAATCGCAGCACTTACACCTGGATGTAGTTCATTTGGAATTGTATCATTTATTTGAAGTGAGTATCTTCCTTCATATCCTAAGAAGTATAATAATTCTTCCATAACACCTTTGATATAATAGAAATCAACGTTTTCTCTTTGAATATCTAGTTTGTATTCACCAGCCATTAAAACTGCTAATTTAGATTCTTCTTGATATGTTCCTTCGCTATCTTTATAAAAACCTTTAGCTAATTCAAATATTGAAATGTTTGAATTATTTCTAGCTTTATTATATTTATAGATTTCATTTAATGAATATAGTAATGAATATCTTAAAGTATTTCTATCTTCACTCATTGGATCATTTAATGTTACTTCAGTAAATTCATCTTTAGTGAATTTATGTACTTCACTATTTGGAATTAATGTATAACTCATTGTTTCATTTAATCCTAAATTTGCTAATTTATGTTTAATAGCACGTTTAGTTTTATCATATGATCCTTTAATAGTTTCTAAGACTGGTAGTTTACCTTCAATTTTATCCATTCCATAGATTCTACCAACTTCTTCGATTAAGTCTTCAACAATTTTTATATCTCTTCTTCTTGATGGAACTATTACATTTAATGATTCATTATTATCTTTAACTGTAAATCCTAATCTTTCAAAGATTGATATAACTTCTTCTTTAGAAATATTAATTCCTAAAACACTCTTAATCTTATCTATAGTAATATCAATATTAGCATCTGTAATATTTGAATTATTATATTCTAACATACCACCGACAATTGTAGCATCAGCATACTTTTCTAGTAATGCACAACTTCTTTCAATTGCCATATAAGTTCTTTTTGGATCTAATCCTTTTTCAAATCTATTTGATGCTTCAGATCTTAATATTTTCTTACTTGTTTTTCTAATCTTAATTGAATCGAAGATTGCTGATTCAATAATGATATCTTTAGTATCTTCTTCAACTTCAGTAGATAATCCACCCATAACACCTGCTAGTCCAACTGCTTTATTTGGATCAGCAATAACTATATCTTCTCTTGATAATATTCTTTCTTGGGAATCAAGTGTTGTTAATTTTTCATTATCATTAGCATTTCTTACGATTAGAGTATTTCCTAATCTATTAGCATCATAATAGTGTAGAGGTTGACCTGTTTCTAACATAACATAATTAGAAATATCTACTACATTATTAATTGGTCTAATACCTGATGCAATAAGTCTATTTTTAATGAATTCTGGACTTTCTTTAATTGTTACATTAATAGCTTTTTTAGCTAGGAATAATGAACAATCATCAGTTTGAACATCTATTTTAAAACTATTTTTAATATCATCTGAATTAGCTGTGTAAGATAAATCAATATCTTTTACTTTTTTGTTATAGATTGCTCCTAGTTCATAGGCCATACCTAAAATACTTAATAAATCACCACGATTACTTGTTAATTCAAAATCAATTACTTCATCATCTAGTCCTAATGCTTTAATAGCATCTACTCCTAAAGGAGTATCTTGTGGTAATACATGAATGCCTTCTTTATCTTCAGGTTTTAGAAATTTATTGTCTAAACCAAGTTCAGCCATTGAACATAACATTCCGTTTGATTCTTGACCTCTTATAGTTCCTTTTTTAATTTCTCCACCTGGTAATTTTGCTCCAACTAAAGCAACAATAACTTTTAATCCTTTTTTAACATTTGGTGCACCACATACGATATCTAGTACTTCAGTACCAATATCTACCTTACAACAATGTAAGTGATCACTATCTGGATGATCAACACATTCTAATACTTCACCAGTAACTAACTTGCTACATTTAATTAGACTACCAGCATCATCGTATTCGTTACCTACACCAGTCATAGCTTCTGCTATTTCATTAATAGTTAAATTTTCATCTAAATCAATATAATCAGATACAAATTTTCTACTTAGTAACATTAGTCCTCATCCTTTCTATCAAATTGTTCAATAAATCTTATATCATTTCCATATATAGTTCTAATATCTGGAATATTATATTTAAACATTGCCATTCTATCGATACCAGTACCAAATGCAAATCCTTGATATACTTTTGGATCATATCCACTCATTGTTAATACATCAGGATGTACCATACCAGCGCCTAGAACTTCAATCCATCCAGTTTGCTTACATAATGAACAACCTTTGCCACCACACTTAAAGCATGTTACGTCTACTTCTACTGATGGTTCAGTGAATGGGAAGAAACTAGGTCTAAATCTAACTTGAGTCTTTTCTCCAAGAATTCTTTTCATCATTACTTCTAGTGTGCCTTTTAAGTCAGCCATAGAAATATTTTTATCTATTACTAAACCTTCAATTTGCATAAATTGATGTGAGTGAGTTGCGTCTTCATCTCTTCTATAAACTTTACCAGGACAAACGATTCTAATTGGTCCCTTTTCCTCATTTGCTTCCATAGCTCTTACTTGAGCTGTTGAAGTTTGACTTCTAAGTAAGAAGTTTTCTACTTCATCTTTTAAATAGAAAGTATCTTGAGCATCTCTTGCTGGATGTCCTTTTGGTATATTTAGTTTTTGGAAGCAATTTTCATCACTTTCAAGTTCTGGCCCTTCAAAAACTGTAAATCCCATAGATACAAATAAGTCTTCAAATTCCTCAACCATTCTTGTCATTGGATGAAGTGATCCTCTTTTAATTTTTTTACTTGGTAAAGTAATATCTATTGATTCTTTATTTAATTTTTCATTTAGAATTGAATTATTGATTTCTTCTTCTTTTTTACTTATTAAGTCATTAGCATAATTCTTTACTTCATTAACTAACATACCTACAGACTTCTTTTCTTCAATAGATAAATCTCTCATATTTTTAGTTAATTCAGTAATGCATCCACTTTTACCAACGTACTTAGCTTTTAAATCTACGATGTCTTGAGGTTTGTTAACACTTTCTAAATCTCTTACTAATGATTCTTTGATATTATTAATATTTTCTTGCATCTTTATTCCTCCTTAAAAAATAAAAAAATCTAGAAACATTGGGGCGAATTATATCCGCGGTACCACCCAAATTCTAGATTTACTAGCACTTTAATAGATTAACGCTCTATATACGATTAAACTCCATTTATTGAATATTCATTATTACTATTTTTAATATTATCTCACCATTTAATATCTCTCTTTGAAAAACATTGTAATAACTACTTGATAAATATCAACATTTATTGGTGTTATTATACTATATTATTTAATTTTTATCAATAAAACATAAGAAAAAAGTAAACATTTTTATGTTTACTCTCCTTTCATTTTTGGTAAGACAATTTCGTTGTCTTCTTCAGTTATATTATCAAAATTGATTAAGTTATTATCAACTTTTTGAATTGCAGGTTCAACAGGTTTAAATCCAACATATTTTTCTTCCTTAGGTTCTTCAGTTTGAACTTCTGGTGAGAAGTTTTCAAATCCTGCAAATTTTTCTTTTAATTCTTCTTTTAGTTTTTCTTGTTTTTCTACAAGTACTTCGTCTTTTTCTTCATCTTTTAAAGTTTCATTTAATCTTTGTTTTACATTAGATAATTTAATTACTTTAACTACATCATAAATAACTACGATTATAGCTGGAATAAGTAAGAAGAATAACCAACCACTTTTAGATTGTAGCATAAATTGAATGTATCCTAAAAATGGAATAGTAAAAACTACCTTACCTAATAAGTTGTTACTTGTTACAAGTGCAGAGTCTGGGATTGGGTTGTTATCACCTTGAGTTCTAAATTTAATATCTCCTTCAGTTTTAATTACTGATTTAACTCTGTGTGTTATTGTCAAACCCTCGCCCAAGGTGGATGATGAAATAAATGTTATAACATCTCCTTCTTTTACTTCTTCAGGTTTTACTCTTTTTGTTAATACAACATCATATACATTAATGTTAGGCTCCATTGATGGAGATATAATTGTATATAATGATATTAATGGTTCATATTTTTTACCTTTAGCTTCATATATTTTAGATGAAACTACATAATAAATTAATATGGTTGCTAGTAGGATAAGAAATATAAGAACAATCCATGATAAAACTTTTAAAACTGTTTTAACAATGCGGTTGTTAAAAAAATTACGTATTTTATCCACATGCTCCACCCCTATTCTTATATATATTATAAGAAATAATACCATATTAAACAAGTAAAAAAAGAACCATATGGTTCTTTTTTACACTAATTTGATACAGCAACTGCGCTTACTTTAACATTTGCTTTAAATGTCTTATTCTTATCTACATTTTGATTAGTTCCATTATCTTTAAATTTATAAACTATCTTATATGTATTTACTGAGTTAGCAGCTACTATTTCATTAGTCTTTAATGTTTGTCTTACATATGGTGCACTTGAATCACTAATAATCTTAGTTCCATTTCTATATAAATCATAAACTATATTATTTGCATTAGTGAAGTTATTTGTTACATTAATCCATTCAAAGTCATATGATATTGCTTTTGGATTATTATTAACAATCTTAAATTCTTGTGTTCCACTCCATCCAGGTACTATGTTACTACCATTTAAAGATTTAATATCTTTTAATTCAATAACATATTCGCCCTCATATGGATCTATATCATCACACTCTTGATCACAAGTTCCATCTCCATCTGTATCGATGTTCTTGTCAGGTACTCCGTCTCCGTCAGTGTCACAGTTTAAATCACAAACATTATCACCGTCATTATCAATATTTAAATCTGGTTTTCCATCATTATTTGTATCACAGTTAATATCACATTTACCGTCTCCATCTAAATCACAATTTAGATCACATAAACCATCATGGTTAGTATCACAGTTTAAGTCACACTTTCCATCTCCGTTTGTGTCACAGTTCATGTCACATTTACCATCACCATCAGTGTCGCAGTTTAAATCACATACGCCATCTTTATTTGTATCAATGTTTAGATCAGGATTACCATCACCATCAGTATCACAGTTTAGATCACAAACTAAATCTCCATCAGTGTCAATATTTAAGTCTGGTTTGCCATCTTTATCAGTGTCAATATTTATATCAGGATCTCCATCATGATCTGTATCAATGTTAATGTCTGGTTTTCCATCATTGTTAACATCGATATTTATATCTGGTTTGCCGTCACCATCTGTATCAATATTTGTGTCTGCTTTGCCATCACCATCAGTATCACAGTTTAGATCACAAACTAAATCTCCATCTGTATCAATATTTAAATCTG
>OCVV011312673.1_pt1 | contig 11712 bp, 9 predicted proteins | sample 1539721 | NCBI WGS metagenome assembly OCVV01 (sample SAMN02144230, study PRJEB22623) | gut metagenome | biome: sheep rumen | host: Ovis aries | place: New Zealand | reverse complement strand
ATCCCTCCCACGCCTAACGGCGCGGGCCCCTCCCGTTTACGTGACCACGGGTGGTCACGGTCCGGGGACACATCCCCCCTGCCGGCTAGCAGTTCGGGGATGGTGAATTTCTGCCCGTCGAAGCAATAGCAGATCATTTTCAGCGCGTGCTCGGGAGCGGCGAGGATGAAGTCACGCACGCTCAAGGGCTCCTCCACCGCCGGCACGGTGCCTTTGAGCGACTGCTTCGCCGCCGACAGCACCAGCCTCCTAAGCCTCTCTGTCTTAAGTATTTTGCGCTCGGAACGCTCTCCGATTACCGGCGCGACTACATCCACCCCAATCTCCGTAGCCTTCTCCACGAACCACTCGTAGCGGTCGATGTTCTTGGTGGGGCAGACCGCCATAGTCAGCCTGTAGGGATGCGCTCCGAATCCTTTCTCGAGGCTGTCGATACGGGCCACGGCCCCTTTGGCGTCAGCCTCCACAAGAGTGCAACGATACAAATTCCCGCGTCCGTCGATGACGCAGACCTGGTCGCCGCAGCGGTGCCGCAGCACCCTGACGCAGTGTGCGGATTCCTCCTGGTCGAGACTCAGGAAGGAGCCGTCTATATTTTCGCTGAAGAAAATTTCCATACCGGGCACAAAGATGGTGATTTTTCTTTAAATTTGTGGTATGAGACTTTTTACGCTTACCTCGGACCTTCACGGCGAGCTCGCCAAGAATGCCCACAACGAGCAGTTTATCAAAGATATAGAAGCTGCACTCGGTCTGCAGTTCGATTATCGTGAGACGGATTTTTCAGACTACGGCGCCGTCGGCGACATAATATATGTCCGCACCGGCGGCACGGAATCCATTTTCAAGGAAGTCTTTGCCGGGCACGAAGGCGCCCGCGTACGGCTCCTGACCAGCGGGCAGAGCAATTCGCTCGCCGCATCGATGGAAATCCTTGCCTGGCTGCGGGCTCAAGGTATGGACGGAGAGATTATCCACGGCTCCATAGAGCACATCGCCTCGGAGCTGCAGCGTTACTACCCCAGGCGCTCGCGCGTGGTCTCGCCGCTCATCCAGCCGTTCGCCGACATAGGCGTGCTGGAAGGCAAGCGCTACGGAGTCGTGGGCCGGCCTTCCGACTGGCTGATAAGCAGCGTAGTGGATTTCGAGCAGGTCCGGGATATGCTCGGCGCGGAAATCGTGGACATTCCCATTGAAAGACTGGTGGAGATAGTGCGGGCCGGGGGCGGTGCGGAAGGCTCTGCCATCCGGCTCAAGCCGATGAACGAGCCTAAGTTCGGAAAGCCTATTTCCGAGGCTGATTTCCTCGGGGCGCAGACCATTTATCGCGCCTTGCGTCAGATAATTGCGGATTATAAGCTCGACGGCCTGACGCTTCGCTGTTTCGACCTTCTCACCGCCCTTGGCAACACCGGGTGCCTGGCCCTTTCGATGCTCAACGCCGAAGGAATCGTAGCCGCCTGCGAAGGCGACATCCCGGCGATGCTGTCGATGGCCGTGCTGCAACAGCGCTACGGAAAAACAGGCTTCCAGGTGAATCTGTCGCGTATTTCCGGCGGCAGTTTCCTATTTGCGCACTGTACCGTGCCCCTGAATATGGTCACGGACTACTGCTACGACACCCATTTCGAGTCCGGAATAGGCGTGGCAATCCACGGCGAGCTTCCCGTCGGCAAGGCGCGTATCTACAAGATCAGCGCCGACCTTCTCAACTGCATCGACGAAGAAGTCGAACTCTACGCCAACAACTACGAAGACAACCTGTGCCGCACCCAGGTGCTGGTCAGCCCCTCAAACCACCCGGCATCCGACCTGAAGCGCTATTTCCTGCGCACACCCCTTGGCAACCACCACATTCTGGTCATTTAAACAGCGCCTTGACGAGTTCAGGCACGTCGGCTACCTTGACCACCCGTATTCCGGCGGGTGTCTTGCCGTCTATGCTGCTGTAGGAACTGATGAATATCTTCTTGAAACCCAGGCGGGCGGCTTCGCTGATGCGTCGGTCGGTCTGGGCGACGGGGCGGATTTCTCCGCTCAGGCCCACTTCGCCGGCAAAGCAGCAGTCCAGCGACAGGGGATAATCGAAGTTGGACGATAGCACGGCGCAGATGACAGCGAGGTCGCAGGCCGGGTCGCTGACCTTGAGGCCGCCGGCCATATTGAGGAACACATCTTTGGCGCTGAGGTGGAAGCCGGCGCGTTTTTCCAGCACAGCGAGGAGCATATTGAGGCGGCGGGTATCGAAGCCGGTGGCGGAGCGCTGCGCCGTGCCGTATGCGGCTGACGAAACCAGGGCCTGCACCTCGAACAGCAGGGGGCGCGTGCCGTCCAGCATAGCGGTGATGGCGGTGCCGCTGAGGCCCTCCTCGTGCATCGGGATCAGCATTTCCGAAGGATTCGGCACCTCGCGCAGGCCGCTGCCGGTCATCTCGAAGACCGCCAGCTCCGAAGTGCTGCCGAAGCGGTTCTTGATGCTGCGAAGGATGCGGTAGGAGCCTTTGTTGTCGCCTTCGAACTGCAAGACCACGTCCACGATGTGCTCCAGGACCTTGGGACCGGCGATGTAGCCGTCTTTTGTGATGTGGCCGATAAGGATCACCGGCACACCGCTGTCTTTTGCGAAACGCAGCAGCATAGCGGCCACTTCCTTGATCTGGCTCACGGAGCCCGGCGTGCTCTCGAGCGCGTCGGTGTACATAGTCTGCACGGAGTCCACGATCATAAGGTCCGGCTGCAGGGAGCGGGCCTGCTCGATCACGGCTTCGATCTGCGTCTCGCAGAAGATGAGACAGTCGTCCGGAATGCCTTCCGGGGCAAGGCGCAACGCCCTCATTTTCACTTGTTTTTCGCTTTCCTCGCCAGTCACGTAGAGAGTCCTCAGCGACGGGCAGCCGAGGGGAATCTGCAGGCTGAGGGTGGACTTGCCTATGCCGGGCTCGCCGCCTATCAGTATGAGCGAGCCGCCCACGATTCCGCCGCCCAGCAGCCGGTCGAGCTCGGCTATTCCGAGGGCCTTGCGTGCCTCGGCCGAGAAATCCACGTCGCTGAGTCTGCGGGGCTTGCGGCCGTCGGCGCCGGGTCTGGCACTGCCGCCGGCCTGCTTTTTCGCTTCCGAGGGTGCTTCCACCATCGTGTTCCACTCGCCGCAGGCGGGGCAGCGCCCCATCCATTTCGGGCTCTCGTTGCCGCAGCTGGTGCAGTACCAGACGCTCTTACTCTTGCTTGCCATCTTACTTGCCATCTTGCTTGAAATAGTAGGGATCGTCCTTAAGGAACTTCACGCCGTTGCTTTCATTTCCAAGGATGCGCACGGCGCCTATGGGTTTGCGGCCATACACATCGAGGGTCTCTATCTTGACCTTCTTGGAAGAATGGACTATCGTGTTGTCTCCTGCATACAGGGCTACGTGTGTGACCCTGAAGGGTTTGGCGCTGCCGAAGAACAACAGGTCGCCGGGCTGCCACCGGCCTTCGGCAACCGGCTTTCCACACTTTATCTGCTGGCTGGCGTTGCGGGGCAGGATGAGGCCGTTCATATAGTAGCAGAACTTCACCAGCCCGCTGCAGTCGAAGTGCTTGATGGAGTTGCCGCCCCACATATAGGGGGTGCCGGCGAAACTGCGGGCGAGCTTCAGGATGTCTTCGGCATTGGGCTTCAGGGCCGCGGTGCGAGCCGCAAAGTCGGCTATGTCTGCCGTGGGTACCCAGCCGAAGCGTCCGTCGGGGAGCTGTACCTTTGTCCAGCGGCCGCAGGGGCAGGTTTCTCCGGTCTGGCGCACAAGGTTGCCCATAGTGAAGTCGCAGATGGGGTCGCTGTCTTTGCCGGGCTTTTCCCGCACGCGGGAGTACTCTGCGGTGCATATCCATTTGGGCGCTGCGAGCCAGGCGTCCTTTTCTTCGTCAGTGAGTTCGTGGATCGCGAGGTCGGTGACCCAGCCGGTGTAGTCTTCCGCGCGGACCTTGACCCAGTAGCGGTCGGTCTCTCCGAGGGTCTCCACAAGGGCTCCCATAAGCATCTGGTTGTCCAGGGGCGCCTCATAATCTGGCTGCGCCCTCATAAAACTGGACGACAGCGTCACCACCGCCCAGCCGAGTAGGGAAATAAGAGTCATAATAATCTTTTACTTAGGGACAGTGAACAGGGATGCGGGGAGGGATGATTTCTGCCCGCCCGTTCATTGTCGGACAAGTTTTATGCAACAAGCAAATATAATGATTATTTCTGTTTATTACAGAAACTCCTATTTGTTTTGCTGCTGCCACTGCTGCCGCTGGCTAGGGAAATCATCCAGCGGGAGCACCTGCGCCAGTTTGGCAAGCTGCATAGAAATGCAAGGCCATACATTAAGGAAATATTATTAATTTTGTAAAAATGTCTTTATCGGCTATGAAAAGGATTATCATCACATTGCTCGCATTTGCGCTGAGCTCAATCACCCTCGCCTATGCGCAGGGCATACACGTGGGAGACACTTTCTATGACGGGGATGTAGCCTATACCGTCAAGGAGATCCGTATGGGCACGGTCGTCTATTTGACGGATGTCCTCGGGGAAGAAGAACTGACGCTGGAGCAATGGGGCTCGACGCCGGATGTGTTCAGGCTGCGGCCCAGCCGCAATGCCGAAGATCCGAAGTACGGCGCGGAGTTCGGCTGCCGTGTCAACTTTGTCAGCCGTCCGGACAACAGCTACCTGGAGGTCATAGGGGACAACGACATCGTTCTCAAGGTGCTGCCGCTCGTAAAGCCTATGGACTCTTTTGAAGATGGCAGTTTCTGGCACGGTGATGCGCTGGTCTATACAGCCCATACTTTCGAGGAGGAAAGCGTGCTTATGAAAGCTTCGGCTGAAGGCGAGGAGCACGAGTTCGTGCTAACCCCGATAACGGACGGAGGCGATTTGTACGTGGTTTCGGACGGGCCGGACGAGGGGGTTAACCAATTCGGGGCTGCCGCCTATGCCCGGCGTATCAGGCAGGGAAGCCTCGATGTGCTGTGCTTTTACGGTAAAAAGGACAATCTGCTGATGGATGCGTTGGAGGCAACGAAAGTGTCGGACGCCCAGCAGCTTAATGTCAGAAAGTGGATGGAGATGATCACGGGCGATTACTGCACCGAAAGCGGCTCCCAGGTCAAGATATGGAGCGACCAGGGGTCATATAAGGGAAAGGATATGCATTTTGCGCCGGTGACCTTCAACGGTATGGTTACGGGCGTGCTCGATTTCGGCAGCGGGGGACCGTTCTTTGTGGGCAAGGTGGAAGCTGTGCCCACTCCGGGAGGCCTTCGTATGACCGAAGTCAAGATGAACGAGGGGGAACCCTGGTATGAGAAGACCGTCTCCAGCTACGAACTCGAGTGGACAGGGAGGGAAAGCCGCTTCGACTTTGCAAGCCGCTCCCTGCTCAACAGCGGCCTTCGCCGCCTGGACAAGCCCACGTTGCGTGTGATGCGCAACGCCATCCTGGCCGCCCACGGCTATGTGTTCAAGGCAAAGGACCTGAAGGCGTATTTCGAGGATCAGCTGTGGTACACTCCTGCGCAGAGCAACGCTTCCGTCAAACTGACCCTGCTGGAGCAGCTCAACGTCGCCCTGATCCAGGCCGCCGAAAGGGCTCAGTAATTGTCATTCTCTGCGTCATAGCTGGAGTTGACGTGATATCCCTGCTGAGGCTCTCCGGGGTAATACCATCCTTTGTTATAGTCCCAGAAAGACATATTTCTTCTCCTCCGCGTGCCACGCTCGTCGTAATAGTATTCCCAGGTGTAATTATATCTGTGCTGATAAGACAGACTGTGGCAATTGCTCGCGGTGGATTTCAGCCCGTAAGGGGCCGGACCGGAAACATCGTGGACTGCAAAACTACCGGGTATAGTCAGCCCCGGCAGACCGGCGGCAGACAATTCAGTAATCTGGAAACCCGGATTAACCCAGATATGGATACTCTTCAGCGACGGGCAGTCGAAAATGGAGATAGAATGAACGTTTCTGATTCCCAGGTCTGTCGCGTCAGACAATCCCCTTATTGAGACTCCTTGTATTCCGGTTTCTCCCTTTTCGCCGGGCAAGTAACTACCGTAAACACTTATTGCTTTACTCGAAGTCGAAGGTATAATCAAGTTGCCGCTGCTTGTCCCATTAATGATTAATTTATCACTCTGGATTCCCTGCAAGAAAGTGAGTGATTCTTCTGTCAGATTGTGTGCGTCAACGCCTACATAGTCAAAAGTCACACCCGCGGCGGAAATTGATTCCGGCAGTGTCGCGGCTTTGTCCGCGGCGCTGCTGAAGTCTAAATACTTGATTTTAGGGCAGTTGTCAAGTATGAGTCTGCCTTTAAAATTATCGAGCCTTAAACGGTCAATGCTTGTTCCGGATAAATCCAATAATTCCAGAGTAGAATAATAATACATAAAAGAATTCTTATCTAATGCTGGACTGTGAACAACCAATTTTTCAGACACACGAGCACTTGTGCCGTTGAAGGTCCTGTCCTCAACGGTGAACGACCGAATTGTCTGCGGCTGACCGTTTATCTCATAAGGCATAGACAAAAGCCACCAAAAAGGCAAATTATGATCCGAGATAGATACGACGTCGTTCACACGTCCCGGCATATCGATATGTAACAGATCGTGCTTCACTTCTTCATCATCGTAGCAGATCGATTCATAGACATCGGAGAAACTGATTGCATCCGGATCTTTCCAATTGCAGTATATGGATTTTCCGTCATTATATTCTGTCTGATAGCTCTCCGGATCGCAGTCACCCAGAATATCCAGCAGTAATTCCCGGGTTTTCTCGAAAGGATAGTTCGGCAGAGAGAAACCCGTCGTCAACCAGGACCCATATCCGTTGTATCCGTCATACAGGGGGACAGGATATGTTTCACCAAACAATGAAACATCTGTAAAAGGCCCTTCGATAGAATAGCTTACAGGGGACTTTTTCAGGCCATTCAGCACAGCGGTACAGGCAACTGTCTCATCATCATTCTGGGGCGGGGTGCCCGATTCCAGCATTACTTTTGTCTTGGTTTCCGTGACTTCTGCCGGATTCTTCGGATTGGGAGTTCTCTCCACCAGATTGATAAAGATATCTTCGCCGAACAAATTCAGGCCCTTGCGGTTCATTTCTAACTTAACTAAGTTATTATCCGGCCTGCCGGACAGTTTCAAATACTCATTTCTTGCGTTGACAGGGGCGAGCCTGGGTACAAGATAATACTTGCCGAATGAGTGCGACAAATCTCCGGGAAAATCGAAAGTCTTTGTCCAATTCCAACCCAGGCCGAGGTATCCGCCAAACTGCAGGCCTATGGAAGGTTCAAAATATGCGTTGCCCATAGCGTAGCTGATATCTCCCCTGCAAATGGCTTGCAGGGTTTCGGCATTGAACGGAGCGCTGGCGGACAGATATGCCTTGAGTCTCGGTTTAAGGTCAAGCATAAAATCCAGGGCTCCTCCTGCGATACGCGCACCAATGCCCATATCCGGCCCTACTTCTATGCCTCCGCTCAGCGCGCCGCTGATCTTGACCGGGGTATAGTCTGAGGGGGGACTCAGCAGGCCGCAGTCAGTATAGACGCCGCTTCCGGAAGTATACCCGCATTCTGCATAAGCGCCCAGCCTCAGGTCAAGGTCCGTGTTGAGGGAGATTTCTCCCTTGGGCTCTATAACAAGGACTCCGTGGATGGCCGGCGACACCGGTATCACGCCTCCGACCATAATCGGAACTGCTGACGAGAAGAGGAATTCGCCTATCCTGAGCGGTGTGAGGCTGCCTTCGGCCTTGCAGGCAAAGGAGCACTGGAAACCGAATTCCTCCTCGATGCGGGCCTTGAACGAATTGACCGTGAACCAGTCTATGTCGCACTCCATATCCAGGGAAAAGCGGAAAGAGAATTTTGGCGTGACCGTGCAGCCGGGACCGATATTGAAGTTGGCATCTATGCCCAGAATCTGGGGTATCTCTATGGTGAAAGCAGTGCCGGCTTTTGTGACAGGGACCTCTTGCCCTTCAAACATAATCCGGTCTATGTGCTCCGTTATATCCTGGCTGGATACTTTCAGGTGAAGGGTTTCAAACACCTCATTGAGCGGAGCCAGTTCCGTGGTGACGATTGTCTTGTCTCCCGCGCTTTGGGACCCCGTGATTCTGGCGGCATATCCTTCAGGATACTGCTCGCAGGGCGGGAAAAAGAGAATGTCGCCTTGTGCAAGGCCGCTGCCGCCGAGGTTGGGAAAATCTACGGTGAATCCCTGCGGCGAGGCGTCGCTGATGTGCTTCATCATATCTTCTGAGACAAGAACAGAATTGTCCGACAGTTTGTAAGAGTAGTCAGCGCCCTCTGCCGAGCCGCCTTTCTTCTCTTCGGGAACCAGAGGGGCCTTGTCCTCGACTGTCACGGAGCAAGTGGCCGTGAAGGCGCCGTCGACAGTTTTGACTGAGACAACGGCTGTGCCTTCTGCTTCAGCCCTGACAAGCCCTTCTGCCACGGATGCGACCTTTTCATCCGAGCTGGACCATTCGACTGCGCGGTTGTCGGCATTTGCCGGATGAACAGTGGCAGTGAGCGTATACGTTTCCCCCGGGCAAAGCTTGAGCGCGTTTTCATTCAATTCAACCCCGGTGACCGGAATCACATTTTCTTTGTGTTTTATGCATCCTGACAGCAAAAGAACAGCTGACAACAGCGCAAAGGTGAAGACTCTTTTCATATAGTATTTTTTCAATATGCGAATATATGCTATGCTGCCGCTCGGAAGCGGGACAATTCCTTTAAACCATACGGACATTTCATTGAAAGTTGCCCAGATCGCGTGTTATGCCAAGTGCCGGTTTAGATTCAAAGAAAAATGCTATCTTTGCCTTGAATTAATTCAAAAAGACGTGAATCTCTTTCCCACTCCGAACACGGCCCTGACCGCCAACCCGGATCTTGCCCAAAAACCAGGATATTGAAAAAGATGACCAAGATGAATAGCCGTTCAAAGGGATCTGCCTCGCAGACATTCCAGGAAACAACGTATCGCGAGATCTTCCTGGCTGACCATCGGGACGATGAGCACCACGAGTATGCCAAATTGACCCTCTGCTTCTCGGATAAGGGCCCCTACCTGCGGGAGGATGTCTATACTCCCGGATGGTCCGCCGGCAACTACGGAGGCGGGACTGTCCGTACCGACCTGCCCGAAGGTTTCTACAGGGGGCAGACACCGGAGACCTTTGCCGGACATTTCGGAGAACGCTTCCGGGAGCAGATCCGGCAGAATGCCGAGCTAGCCGCCTTCCTCGACGAAGCCAACGGCCGGCTGAGGCGTTGATTTTACTATATTTTGAATCTTCGGTAAATCAAGAAAGACCGGCATTTCGTTAGCCGAGACAAAAACCGCTGATTTTTGTCCGGAAGTTGGGCGTCAGCCGGTTGTGGGGCCAGAGATTGCCGATTTTTGTCCCGTAATGGGAGGTGTCAGAACTTTTGCGGGAACATTGCCGCTACGGCTGACGGGTCCAACCGTAGCATCCGCTGGATTTGCTTATTGCCGGCATTGTATTCTTTGTGGAGAAACAACGCAAGCTCCTGTTTTGCAGATACCGGGAGCAGGGAGGGCCGTTGGCCGTTGTATTTATCCTGGCAGACAGACAGCACTACACCGAACAACTCATCGTCGGTGTAAAAGATGCTCTCTCCGATTTCCTTCGCTATCTTTTTCTGCGACTCGATATTCCGGGATACTTCCCTGAAATAGTGTGAAGCGCATCGGAACATACTTTCGCCAAGTGCAATATCGCAGAACCCCATAGGACAGGCGTACCCATCGATGATGACTATCTTTCGTTTAAGCATATCCGCGACGTGCGAGTGCAACACTTGTCTCCTACTCTCCCGATTCAGATACTTTTCCGATTCGCCGTATCTTGCTTTCGCCGCATAGTTGAAGTAATATGAGTTGGCTCCCCAAGGGTAGGAAAAGGGAGTCTCGTCCGGGCTTACTATGTATCCGTTCCGATTGTTGTAGGTGATGACATTTCGCAGGTCCTGGATGCTCTCCACCGGGCGGGGCGACACTGCTCCGAACGACAACCCGGCCGAAAGCCCGCGGCCCTTAAGGTATTTTGTGAGGTGCCGGCTGAACAATAAAAATAGCCTCATACAATCTGCCCTGGACCCGGAAACTGTCAGATGCAGATGGTTTGTCATCAGCTGAAAAGTGATGATTTTGACTTCGGGGACCATCAAGGCGCATATTGCGAGGATATTCATCGCAGCCTTGAACGCATCTTTGTCCGGTAGGAACACAGGGTGGTTTTCGGGAGTCCAAATATGCCAGTAGGGCAGGAACTCATTGAATAGCAGGGCACACTTGCCCTCAAGTTCAGAAAAAGTTTTCATAATTCAAGTTTCGGGATAAGACCCTCGTTGTAAATATAATGTTTTTCTGGACAATGATTGCCGTTTCCTGTCCGAAAATCATCATAAAACGACTTTCTGGACAATAAATCCCGTTTTCTGTCCGGGCAGAACCTGCTGTCAGGGCTTCGGACGAAAATATCCGTTTTCTGTCCTGGCAGAACCTGCTGTCAGGGCTTCGGACGAAAATATCCGCTTTCTGTCCCGGAGCACCGGTCGTCAGGACTTCGGGACAGAATATGCCGTATTTTGTTCGAAACGGAGTTGGCCGGAAGCCGACAAAGATCCGGAAACAGCCATAGCAATCGGGCGTTTCTTTGCTGTTTTCGCTCCCTGAGACCAGGTTCTGGCAGACCTTGCCTTCCTTCGGGTTTACTATTCCGGAAAAATGCTTATCTTTGCACCGAATTAATTCAGAAAGATATGAATCTTAGAGACATCAAAAAGGACATTGACTACATCCTGAGCGCTTTTATCGAGGATTGCTCCCTCGTGGCAGCCGTGAACTCCAAAGTGACTGAAGATAAGGCCTCCGAGCTTATGGAGCAGGCCGTCGACCTGTACAACGAGCTGCGTGACAAGGTCAATAAGGCTGAGGGCCCTGCCCGTCAGTATTACAACGCCCTTCGCAAGGAGGTCCTCGAGCGTACCGACGCTCTCTATGAGGCCCTTAGCGCGGCCGTGAAAAAGCAGGCTTGAGACTTGTAGCTAAAATAGCGCTCCCGTTCTTCCTGCTGCTATCCGCTGCAGGCGCGGCGGGCCAGGACACACAGACGCAGAAGCTTCTTTCCGGATATGCCGGAGCGGAGCCTCTGCGTTCGGGTATTGTCGGCGTGCTTGCCGTGCGGGGCGCCGACACGCTCGCCCAGATGAACCGCAGGATCAAGATGGTGCCTGCCTCGAACGTGAAGCTTATCACGACGGGGCTTTCTCTGCTCAGCCTGGGTGCCGACTGGCGTTTCAAGACCACGCTGTCTTACACCGGCAGCATCAGCGACGGAGTGCTGGACGGCGACCTTTACATCGTCGGCGGGGGAGACCCCACCATTGCCGCGCAGACCAGCTGCGCCGATTCCCTCGAAGTGACTTTCCGTGCCTGGAAGGCGGTGCTCGAGCGCAGCGGCATACGCACCATCAAGGGCCGCATCGTGGGGGATTCACGCTTTTTCAACCGTCCGCTGGTGGACTCTTCCTGGCAGGCCGAGGACCTTGGGTCCATTGACGGCGCCGGGCCGCAGGGGCTGAATTTTTTCGGCAACTCAGTGGTGTTCAACGTCAGCGGCGGCGAAGT
>OCVV012873313.1_pt1 | contig 11714 bp, 8 predicted proteins | sample 1539721 | NCBI WGS metagenome assembly OCVV01 (sample SAMN02144230, study PRJEB22623) | gut metagenome | biome: sheep rumen | host: Ovis aries | place: New Zealand | reverse complement strand
TCGTCCTCGACGTAGTACACATCAATGCCCGCGCCGTCACACATCGCCTGAAAGGCGCGCGCATAGCCGGCGCACACCGCGCGCCCGTCCTCGAGCGCTCCCGCGGCGGTCTGCACGCGGTCGCCGCTGTCCTCCGCATACACCGTGCTGCGGATGAGCGTGTCGTGCACGGCGCGCAGCCGGCCGGTGATGCTCGTCTCCTTCGCCGCTGCCCGCGCACCCGCCCGGCGTGCCTCCTCCAGTCCCTTCTTCTGCCCGCGCTCCCCCTGCACCTGATAGGTCAGCTTGAGGTTTCCGTTGCGGTAGGAGGCCGTTTCCAGCGTGGAAAGATACGGATTCTGCGCCTGAAGCAGGTGATACACCTGTTTTTCGTCGATATCCGGACTGTAAAACAGCAGCGAGTCGCGGCCGTCCGCATGTGCCGACATCAGCTCATCCGCCGCCTCCAGGCTGGTCTGCGCGAGCGAAACCTCCTCCTGCTCCGGCGCCTTGAGCCGCCACAGTCCCGCGAACACGGCGGCAATCAGCACAACCAGTATGATCTTTTTTTCAATGGCCTGCATGACTGCCCTCCGTTTCCGTTTACCCCCGGCGCAGGGTCATGGCGACCCAGTCGCCCGACTGCGTGCGCCGCCCGAGCACAAAGCCCGCCTCCAGCAGCGACTGCTGCACCTCATCCGCCCGCGTCTCCAGAATGCCGGATACGATGAGCGTGCCGTCCCGCTTGAGCTTATCGCGCAGAATTTCGCGCATGCCCATGATGACATCCGCCACGATATTCGCCGCAATGATATCATATGCTCCGCCGATCTGTTCGGACAGTGCGCGGTCGCCGATGACGTCGCCGACAAAGGTGCGCAGGGCAAACCCGTTTTTCTCCGCGTTTTCCGCCGCGATGCGCGCGGCATTTGCGTCGATATCCACCGCCGTGATGTCCGCCGCGCCGAGCATATGCGCCGCCACCGACAGAATGCCGCTGCCGCAGCCCATGTCGAGCAGGCGCTCTCCGCCGCGCACGAGCGACTCCAGCTCGCAGATGCACAGCTGTGTGGTGTTGTGCGTGCCCGTTCCGAAGCTCGAGGACGGGTCGATTTCCAGAATGCGCCGTCCGTCCTGCGGCTCGTCCACCGTCTCCCACGACGGCTTGATGAGGAAGGTTTTGCCGACGCAGAACGGCTTAAAATACTGCTTCCAGTTGTTTTCCCAGTCCTCCTGCCGGATGGATGCCAGCTCCGCGGCACACCGTCCGAACGCGTGCTCCGCATCGCGGTCGCGCAGCGCGCGCAGGCCCGCGTGCACCTGTGCGAGAAGCTCCGCTCCCGCCGGACTGTCCTCGATATAGATTTTCACATTGGTTTCCGCGCTGCTCTTCTGCTTTGCGAGATCCTCGTCCACATAGTCCCAGTACAGCTCGGTATCCTGCAGAAAATCCGCAAAATCCTGCGCGTCCTCGATGACAAATCCGTCGATGCCGAGATCCATCAGCATGCCGGTCACCGCGTCAATGCCCGCAGCGGATGTCCAGATTGTCACCTCTGTCCAGTTTTCCACCCAAAGTCCTCCTTTATCCAACAGCAAAGAAGCGCCGGCAGAACCCCTCCGCCGTGCGCTTCGATATCCAGTTCACAGTGCAACCATGCCGTAATGCCGGCGGAAATATTCCAGCGTTTCGGCATCCAGCTCCCACGTCCCGTCATACAGCGCAATGCCGTCGAACACAATCAGCGCCTGCTCCAGCAGCTCCGGATTTTCCGCGGCGAGACAGACCGGCCGGTTAATCATATATTCGCCCTCGGCGAGCAGATGCACATCCTCCGCCGTGCTGATTTCCAGCTTGAGCGCGCCCGACCACCGGTCCTCCAGCTCGAGCAGCGTCTCTCCGAAATGATCCTCCAGATCAATCGGGTCGGAAATATCAATGGTCGCGTCGACAAAGTGCGCGTGCTGGCCGACGGGCGCCAGAATATAGTCGTCATCGGCATCCGGCTCATGGCTGAGGCTGAGCGGCGGAATGGCGCGCAGCAGGCGGTCAATCTGCTCCGGCTCCGCCGTTTGGTAATATTCCACGCTCGGCAGCTGCCGCATGCGGTGCATTTCCTCCGGTTCGGCCGACACGCCGAGCGCAATGGCGGCATGCGGGGCAAGCTCCGCCACGACATCGTCGACCTCCTCCGGCTCGCCGGAAAGAATCACGCCGGCCACGCCGATGCGCTGCAAAATGCCCATGACCGCCATGGCGGATGACCCGTCCGGCGTGCGTCCGTCCGCGTCCACCGGCAGCTCGGCCAGAATGCCCAGTCCCGACTGATCGGTCACGGCGAGCACGGCGGCGCGCAGGACATGCAGGTTCTGCCGCATGCGGAGATAGACAAAATCCGCCTTTTCGTGCGCCGCGCGGCGCGCAACGTTGCGGAACCGGCCGATCAGCCGCTCCGACGGCCACTTCGCACCGATGTCCTCCTCCGGATTCCAGCCGTCCGCGTTGATGCACACGCCGACCGGACGGCTGCCGGCAAAGCGCTTTGCCGTGTCAATGCTCGTGATGTCCGGCACGACGACCGCCGCGGCGGGGCAGCGCTTCCAGTCGACCGACATCATCTGCTGCGGCCGCTCGATGGTCCAGATGATTTCCCCTTTGCATAAAGGAACGGGTTCCATAGCTCTCCTTTCGCCCTCCGAAGGCGCATTACATATGCTCCGGTGCTTCCACACCGATGATGTTCAACACATTGTAGATGGTCTGACGCGCGGCACGGCACAGCACAAGGCGTGCATCGCGCACGGTTTCGTCCGCTTCCTTGATGCGGCAGGCATTGTAAAAGCGGTGGAACTGCGCGCACAGCGCGGCGGCGTATTTGTTCAGGCGTGACGGATCGCGCTCCTCTGCCGCCAGACGGATTTCCTCCGGCAGCAGGCTGATCTGCTTGACCAGCGCAAGCTCCTCCGCCTCGTTCAGAACGGTCAGGTCCGCGCGCTCCGGCACGGCAATGCCCTCCTCCTGCATCTTGCGCAGCAGGCTGCAGATGCGCGCGTGCGCATACTGGCAGTAGTACAGCGGATTTTCGCTGTCCTGCCGCACCGCGAGGTCGAGGTCAAATTCCATCTGGGTCTCCGCCGCACGCGAGTTGAAGAAGAACCGCGCGGCATCCACCGGAATTTCGTCCAGAAGATCGGACAGCGTGAGCGACTTGCCCGTGCGCTTGGACATGCGGACGACCTCGCCGTCCTGCATCATGCGCACAAGCTGCATCAGAACGATTTCCAGGCGGTTCGAGCCGTCCAGTCCGATGGCATCGAGCGCGCTCTTCAGGCGCAGCACATGGCCGTGATGGTCCGCGCCCCAGATGTTGATGACGCGGTCAAAGCCGCGCACCTCGAATTTGTTGCGGTGATAGGCGATGTCCGCCGCAAAATAGGTGTAAAAACCGTTCGCACGGCGCAGAACATCGTCCTTGTCGCAGCCGAAATCGGTCGAGCGCAGCCACAGCGCGCCCTCCTTTTCATAGGTCGCGCCCTTTGCGGTGAGCAGGTCGACCGTCTCCTTGACAAAGCCGGAATCGTGCAGGCCGCTCTCGCGGAACCACACGTCATAATGAATTTTATACCGCTCCAGATCGCGCTGCATGCGTGCGATGTTGGTCGGCAGGCCGTATTCCACGATGCGGCGGCGGCGCTCCTCCCCGTCCAGCTCGAGCAGGCTGTCTCCGTGCAGTCTGACCAGATCGGCCGCCAGCTCGCGGATGTCGCTGCCCTGATACCAGCTCTCGTCAAACACAATGGCGTCCTCGCCCCTGAGCTGCTGGATGTAGCGGCCCTCGACCGAGTGCGCGAATTTGTCCACCTGATTGCCGGCGTCGTTGATATAAAATTCGCGGGTCACGTCGTGACCTGCCCAGCTGAGCACCTCCGACAGGCAGTCGCCGAGCACGCCGCCGCGGGCGTTGCCCATGTGCATCGGGCCGGTCGGATTGGCGGAGACAAATTCCACCATGATCTTTTCCGGATGCTCCGCCTTGCTGCGGCCGTAATCCGTGCCCATTTCGGCGACGAGCGCAATCGCATCGGCATACCATTTTCTGCCGAGATGAAAATTCAGAAAACCGGGGCCGGCGATATCAATGCTGTCAAAATAGGTGCCGTCGAGCGCAATGTGCGCGGTCAGCGCCTCCGCGATTTTGCGCGGCGCCATGTGCAGCGCACGCGCGCACTGCAGGGCAAACGAAGAGGCGTAATCGCCGTTTTTCGTGTCCTTCGGAATTTCTACGGCGACCGCCGGCACATCGCCCTCCGGCAGGTCTCCCGCAGCCGCCGCTGCGCGGTAGGCATTCCAAACCGCCTGTGCCGCCTGCTTCTTCGCCTGTTCGATTACATTCATACAATCTGCCTTTCTGTCCGTTGTGCGGCGCAGCCCTGCGCCGGAAGCGGGCGGAAGATGCCCCCCGCCCGCGGATGTGTGTTACATATTCTGTGCGCCCGACGGCGTGACCGCCATTTCAAAGCGGTGCGTGCCGGCGAGATTGGAGTCAATTTCCACGGTGTAGTCGATGGCGAGACTGCCGCCGTTTTCATCAATCGTGTTGACCAGATGGGAGGTGTGCGTGGAAATCGCCAGCGAACCCAGCTCGGTCTGATACAGGCCGACATGGCGCTTGTCCCGCGCAAACAGCATCTGCGCCGGATGGGTGCCCGTCCGCGTCATCGTCACCTGCTGGTCCTCCAGCTTGAGTGTGGTGCGCGTGCCCTCCATGCCGGTCAGCTCGCTCTCCTCATAGGAGACAAAATATTTTCCGCCGCGGCGGTACAGCCGTCCCGCCGTAATCAGATCAATGCGGTCGGGCTCGCAGCCCTCAAAATCCTGCCGGCTCGCGATGGTAATGATAACGTCCTTTTTCAGAGAGGTTCCATCCGCCATATCGATCATCCTCTTTCCTTTCCGTACGACACGATGTCGACCATCTGCGCGTGCACGCCGGCCGGTTCGCCGAGGAACATTTCGGCGTGCTCGTCAAAGCTCTCAATATCATCGGATACATAGTACTCGGTTGTGCCCTGCTGCCGCTCGGCGGGGTCGAGGAAGGTGCGCACATAATCCGCCGCCTCCGCGCCCACATCGATCAGCGTCACGCCGCCGCCGAGAAAGTCGGCAATCGCATCGCGCAGCAGCGGGAAATGCGTGCAGCCCATGATGAGCGTGTCCACGCCGTAATCGCGGATTTCCGCCAGATATTCCTCCACCATAAGCTGAACGACGCGGTCGTCGGCAGAAAACCTGCCGTTTTCCACGAGCGAGACAAACAGCGGGCAGGGCCGCGCGATGGTATGTATCGACGGGTCGAGCGTGTGCAGCATGGCCTCGTACGAGCCGCTGCGAATCGTGCTCTTTGTGCCGATGATGCCGATGCGGCCGTTCTTCGTCGCGCGCATCGCCGCGTAGCACGACGGCTTGACGACGCCGACCATCGGAATGGAGTTTTCCGTGCTGACAACGCCCAGCGCCACCGAGCTGACCGTGCCGCACGCCACGACAATCGCCTTGATGTCGTGGCTGTTGAGAAACGCGACATCCTGCCGCGTGTATTCCAGAATCGTCCGGCGGCTGCGCGAGCCGTAGGGAACGCGCCCCGTGTCGCCGAAATAAATGATATCTTCTCCGGGCATGACGCGGTGCAGCTGCCGCACGGCGGTCAGTCCGCCCAGGCCGGAATCAAAAACGCCAATCGCCCTGTTATCCATCAAACCGCTCCATCGCCAGCGCAATCAGGCGGTCAATCAGCGCCGGATAACTCAGTCCCATGTATTCCTGCAGCTTGGGATACATGCTGATGCCAGTAAAGCCCGGCAGCGTGTTGATCTCATTGAACACGATCTCGTCCCCCGCATAGGTGCAGAAGAAATCGACGCGGGAAAGCCCCTTGCAGCCGAGTGCGCGGTAGACACGCACCGCCGCCGCGCGCACTTCCTCCATCGCGCTGTCGCTGATGTGCGCCGGAATGTACAGGCCGGATGTGCCGCTGACGTACTTCGCCTCAAACGTGTAAAATTCCTCGCTGGGCGCGATTTCGCCCGCGACCGATGCCGTCGGCTCGCTGTTGCCGAGCACGGCGACCTCAATTTCATGTCCGTCGATAAATTCCTCTACCAGAACCTTGGCGTCGTAGCGGAACGCCTCCTCCAGTCCCCGCTCCAGCGATGCGCGGTCGGCCGCCTTGGAAACGCCCACCGACGAGCCCTCGCTGCACGGCTTGACAAATACGGGATACGAGCCGAGCCTGCGCTCCGCCTGCTCGCAGACCGCCGCGCGGTCGCGCTCAAACGCCTCGCGCCGCGCCAGATAGAACGCCGCCTGGCGCACGCCCTCCTGCTCGACGATGATCTTCGTCAGGCTCTTGTCCATGCTGCACGCCGATGCCGCGACGCCCGGTCCGACATACGGAATGCGCGCCAGCTCCAGCAGGCCCTGCAGCGTGCCGTCCTCGCCGCCGATGCCGTGCAGCACCGGGAAGACGCAGTCGGCGTGAATGACCTCCGTGCCGCTCTCGCGCAGCACCACAAGTCCGTGTGTTCCGCGGTCGGGCGAGAGCATGGCCGGAACGGTGTGTCCGCCGGTCTCCCAGCTGCCGTCCTCAATGCTGTCGCAGTCTGCCGATTCGACCAGCAGCCAGCGTCCCTCTTTCGTGATGCCGACCGGATAAATCGCATAGCGCGCCGCGTCCGCGTTGCGCAGAATGGATGCCGCCGAAATGCAGGAAATGTCATGCTCAGAAGAAACGCCGCCGAACACGACAATCAGATTCTTTTTATTCATATAACACAGATACCTCGCAGTTTTGGTTATGGTCATACCATTGTATTATTCTCTATTATACGTCAAACCGCCCCCGTATGCGAGACAAAAAGAGAACAAATTTTTCCGATTTCCGCGGCGGGTTTTTCACAATTTGCCGAGGGATGCCGCGCCGGTCCGGCCTGTCCCCCGCCGTTCACAGCAGACCGCACTGCAGACAGGCTGCCGCGTCCTCCATCGTCCGCCCGGCAAGGCAGCGGACACCGAGCGCCCGCATGCGCTGTCCGACGGCATAGACCGACAGGTCCGCCTCTCCCTTGGCGCACTGCGTTCCCAGATAGACGCGCGTGCCCGATTCGGCGACCTGCCGCACCGCCTGCTCCAGCTCTGCCGGCACGCCGCCCAGACCGTAGCCGTACAGCAGCAGCGCGTCCATGCCCCGGCAGGCGGCGACCTGCTCCGCCGTCAGCAGCGGCGTGACCGTCAGCACCGCGGCGCGCACCGGCTTCGGCTGCACCCATGCCGGGACTCCCGCCTCCGGACAGGCGTTCAGGCGGAGCACGCCGTTTTCGACGATGCCGTCGGGCGGGCAGCCCGTGTTTCCGCCGGAGAACGCGTCAAACGCCAGCGTGTCCGTCTTTGTCACGCGCGTGCCGCGCCAAAGCGCGCCCGCAAAGCAGACCGCCGCCCCGCGGTACGCCGACGCCGCACACACCAGCGCGTCCGCCAGATTGCGCGGCGCGTCCGAGCCCTCCGCCTCCATCGGCAGCTGGGAGCCGGTCAGAATCACCGGCCTGTCAAACTGCCGCAGAACACGGCATAAAAAAGCGGCCGTGTATGCCATGGTATCCGTCCCATGGGTCAACACAAAGCCGTCATACTTCTCACGCTGCTCCCAGACCGCGCGCGCCATCGCAAGGCGCTGCTCCGCCGTGATGTCCGTGGAGTCCGCGCGCATCAGGTCGCACACGTCCACGCGCACGCCCGCAGGAACCGGCACGGCGCCGAGCAGCTGTTCGCCGTCCGTCTGCGGAGTGAGTCCGAATGCGCTGCCGCGGCACGAAATCGTCCCGCCGGTCGACAGCAGCAGAATGTGTTTCATCGCGCGATTCGCCCTCTCTTTTTTCGCATTTTCTGTATACTCTCTGCGATTTTCTCGAATTTTTCAACTATGCGTATATGCACGCACAGCCCTCGTTATTTATAGTATAGCACAACCGCGCCAAAAGCGCAAGAAAAGTTGCGATTTTTTCTGATTTCTTTTTTCATTCCGCATTTTTTCTCAAAAAAAATTTATTTTTTTCAAAAATGTTATTGACAAAAACATCCCCCTGTGCTAAACTATCTATACATCAAAGAACAGCCGCCACATATCAGACATTCTGATGGCTGACTTTGAAATCTGAAAACGAAGAAAGTGGGTGAGTCCGATGGTAAATGAAAAAAGCTGGAACAGCAGGACTCGCAGCAGACTGGTAGGATAACCGATTCGCCAGCCTCCGCGTGTACACTTTCCAATTCGTGGCCACACAGGTTTGCGCACTCCCTTCATCGGAGGCGTTGCAATCCCCGGTGTTCAGGTTTGATCCCGTTGGGTGCCTGACAGCTGCACCGATGGTGGATTCCGAAGACATTCCGGTTTCGTGTTTTTCTCTTGACACATACCGAGGTGGGTCGGACGAATCGTTCCGGTGACTGGTACAGGAGAACCCCCTTCCGGATACCTGAGCGGGCGCTTCGCTTGAACGACAGATTTCCGGGCACCGAGCCATAGCTCACTGGCAAATATGCTGCAAAGCGTGCCTTCGCATCGTCAAAGCAACCGAATTCGTTCCGCACCGCGCGTGAGAAAATCTGTGTGAGAGGAATAGCACAAATCGCCGAACCGTGATCTGATTTTCTCTTTCCGCACTTACTTCAAAGCCGAAGTTTCTTTCCCGAAATGCGCAAGCTTCAGATCCGCTTTTACAGCAGTGTTCGAGGACGATGTTGATATTTCTGCTGCGAGCCTGTTTTCCGCGTAACATCTGAATTTATTGCATAGAGTATATGCTGGCAGCGGCTTCGTTTGACGAAGCCGTTTTTTTGCGCGCAAATCCGTCTTTCCGGTTTTTTCCGCCGTTCCGGTATGCTAAGGGCGGGAAATCTGGTATAATAAAAGCAGATAATCTGTCGGGCCGCGGCGCGCCGATTTCCCGCGCATTGTCCGAAGAGCCTGTCAGCTCCCACTGAAGATTGGAGGCGTGCAGCATGACCGCTGAATGCAAAGATACCATATTAAAGCAACTGATCCTGTCCGAAACCGAGCAGGGCATCCGCATGCCGGACGAACTGATTCGCGCGCTCGACCGGCGCGGCACACACGCAAAGCACAGCGAGATCGTCCGCGTGCTCGCCGAGCTCGTCGATGAGGGCAGCCTGATGCGCGCGCGCAGCAACCGCTACGGCCGGCCGGAGGCATTCGGCTGTCTCGTCGGCACGTTCTGCGCGACCGGGCGCGGCTACTCCTTTGTCCGTCCGGAAGCCGGCGGACAGGATATTTTCATTCCGCCGCACCGCGACAAGGGCGCATGGCACGGCGACCGCGTGCTCATCCGCGTGCGCACGGAGGAGGACACGCCCCGGCGCGGCAGGCAGTCCTCCCGCCGCACGGACAAGCCGAACCGGCAGGAGGGCGAGGTTCTGCGCATTCTCGAGCAGACCCGCGAGAACATCACCGGCTGCATCGTCATGCGCGGCAGGCTGACGATGTTCCGCGACGACAGCGGCCGTCTGCCGGAAATCGTGGTCGGCAAAAAGCACCTCGCCGACGCGCATCCGGGCGACCGCGTCGCGCTCAAGATCCTGTTCCGCGGCAACGAAAAATATCTGCCGCAGGGCATGGTGACGCGCGTGTTCGGCTCCGGTCTGACGCGCGATGCCGCGGCGGAGGCGATTTTGTTTGAACACGGCATTTCCGTCCCCTTCCCCGAAGACGCAATGGAGCAGGCGGGGAACATCCCGCTTTTTGTGCAGGAGCAGGACTGGGCGGGACGGCTCGATCTGCGCAGCAAGATGCTGTTCACCATCGACGGCGACACCGCAAAGGATTTTGACGACGCGGTTTCCCTGGAAACGCTGCCGAACGGACATTACCGCCTCGGCGTGCACATCGCGGATGTCTCGCATTACGTCACGCCCGGCTCCCCGCTCGATCAGGAGGCGTTCCGCCGCGGCACCTCGGTGTATTACGCCGATCAGGTCATTCCCATGCTGCCGCTGTCGCTGTCCAACGGCATCTGCTCGCTCAATCCCGGCGTCAACCGTCTGGCCTTTTCCGCTTTTATCGAGCTGGGAACGGACGGCACGCGCTATTCGGTCGAATTTCACCACTCCGTCATCTGCTCGTTTGCCCGCCTGACCTATGCGCAGGTCAACCGCATTCTCAGCGGTGACTGGCAGGAGCGCAGTCTGCGGCAGGACATCGCCCCCGTTCTCGACGAAATGAACGAGCTGGCAAAGCAGCTGCACGCGCGGCGCATGCAGCGCGGCGCGCTGGAACTGAACATCCCGGAGGCGGTCATTCTGTGCGACCGCAACGGCGACCCCACCGGCGTGGAAAAGCGCGGGCGCGGCGACGGCGAGCGTCTGATTGAAGAATTTATGCTCGTCGCCAACGAGGCGGTTGCGGAGACGCTGTTCCGCCATCAGCTGCCCGCGGTATACCGCACGCACGACAACCCCGACCTCGACAAGCTGCGCGCATTTGCCGCGCAGGCGCGTCTGTTCGGCTACCAGCTGAGCGAAAAGGATCTCACCGACCCGCACCGTCTGCAGCAGGTCATCGACCGGTCGGCCGGCAATCCCGAACAGCAGGCGCTGCCGACCATGCTGCTGCGCTCGCTCTCCCGCGCGCGCTATTCGCCCCTGTGCACCGGGCACTACGGCCTAGCTGCCAAATATTACCTGCACTTCACCTCGCCCATCCGCCGCTATCCCGACCTCATCGTGCACCGCATGCTGACGCACATGCTCGCGGACGGACAGGGCAGCCGTGAGCTGACCGAGCTGTGCGAGCAGGCGGCTTTGCAGTCGACCGAGCGCGAATTTGAGGCGGACAGCGCCGAGCGTGAGATTGAAAAGCTGTATATGGCGGACTATATGTCGCAGTATATCGGCCACAGCTTTGACGGCTATATCTCCAACATCACGAGCTTTGGCGTCTATGTCCAGCTCGACAACATGATCGAGGGCATGGTCCGCGTGGACACCATGCAGAACGACTGGTTTGAATTTGACCCCGACCGCCTGACGCTGTTCGGCAAGCACACCGGCCAGAACTATCACCTCGGCATGCCGGTCAACGTCACGCTCATCAACGCGTCCCCCACCTCCGGTCTGATTGACTTTATCTTCACCCCCGAGGAGGGCTCGGTCGGCTGAGGATACAGCCGCAGTTATTGCAAAGCAAAGGGGATACGGGACGCTTTCGGACCGAAGCCGCATCCGAACGCCGCGCTGCCGCCCCCGAAGATACAGAAATGCCGCTCCTTCCAGCACCGTGTCTGAAAAAGAGCGGCATTTGCCTTGTTTGCTTGGATCCTGTTCACTCCGGCACAGCCCGTTATTCCATGAGCTCGCTCGCGGGCACAGGTGTGATGTCGTCAAAAATATAGCTGTGCAGCCGTTTGGCCGCCGTGCTGTTGCTGAACAGAATGACCGACATGCCGTTTTCGGTCGTGCCGTATTTCCATTCGTCTTCCAGCGGCAGGCGGATGTGCTCCATCTTCGGAAAGCCGTGTGCGATCGTCGTCAGCCCCATGTACCAGAAATCCCGTTTGCTCATGGACGAGGTGATGTTCGGCAGCAGGCCGTTGAGGAACCGCAGCAGCGAGACCGGATTGCCGGTGGCCTTGGAAAATACCTGGCCGAGCACTTCGGACTGGCGCTC
>OCVV012822246.1_pt1 | contig 11714 bp, 8 predicted proteins | sample 1539721 | NCBI WGS metagenome assembly OCVV01 (sample SAMN02144230, study PRJEB22623) | gut metagenome | biome: sheep rumen | host: Ovis aries | place: New Zealand | reverse complement strand
GACATTACGCAATACTGAATAATAATATTTTTCGTCAAATGTCCCCGTCTTTGTTCGCAGTGCGCCAAATTTGCGTAGCAAATTTGTGTGTAAAATTGCCGAAGGCTTTATTTTATAGGGAAGTGCGAAGCACTTTCCTATAAAATAAAAAACTGGCTGCCTTAGTAGGCAGCCAGCAATTAACACAAAATTATTTGAGTCAATCAGTTAATTAAAGGTTACTTATGATATGCAAGCAGGATATAGCGCTTTAACATACTGTAAAAGCATACCATATCCTCGACTGCCCACTTTTCATCCGGCATGTGGCAAGTGTCTTCGTCCGTGTTATCTCCTAATGCAAAACGAGGGCCAAAAATTGCCCCGGGAGTACCAAGTGCGCCTATATAACCTGTGCCACGAGCAATTGTTACCTCAGGTCTTATATCTCTCTCATAGCTGTATGCCTTGAGCATATGCTCAAACTGAACATCACATTGATCAGTATAATTGGGCATAATCAGTGATTTGAGTTCGACGCCGCACTTATATACGGATTTCGATTTACTTACGCCATACAAAATAGGCTTTCTAGATACAATCCTGGGAGAAATTCTCACATTTACAGTAAGAGTGAGTTTATCTCCTTCAAGATTAACCTTTGTAGGAATGATACTGGTTCTAAGATCATCAGGAAGATCAAGATCAAATCCATAATCTTCGATAAACATTGCATTTCCATACTCCATGGTCTTAACGTTATTAATAAACCTGATGAAATCTGGAAATTCGCCCACAGGAACCCAATGTGCTGCATCAATAATAGCATTAGTACCACCGGGCAAAGAGGAATGTGCTGCTTTACCCAAAATGGTTTTAATAGTGCTACCATCATAGCGCATTTTCACTTCACTGGGAAGTGTATTCGTTGCCTTGCCAACAGAGTAAAACTCTTTGAGTACCTTTGACTTAGACTTCCGATTGAATGTCATTTCTACAATTGCAGATCCCCGACATCCATTTTGAACACCGTCTCCGTCAATATTTACCGTAAATAACGGTGGAATGTTACCTTCAATGTACATCTTAACATCACTCATATCAGTTTCTTCAGTAGATCCAATAATAATCTTCCATGAAGGATTAATTCTTTTTTCTACTGAATGAAGCGCATACAGTGACATTAAGGCTGCACCTTTGTCATCAAGAACTCCACGACCATAAATCAGCGTCCGGCCATATTCATCTTTGACGATTTCTCCGTAGGCTTCATGTTTCCAACCTTCTCCAATAGGAACGGTATCAATATGGGTCAGAAAACCCACTTTAGGAATACCCTTTAAACCCTTAGGATAGATCTCAAGTACTTTCCCGTTAGCAGCGAATTTATGAAGAAATCCGAATTCATCAGCTTTCCTGGCCAAAAGGCCAAAACACGCTTCAATTCCCGGGATATTACCTGTTTCAGAATTAATTGCCAAAAGCGTCATTAATTCTGAAAAATATGAATGCCGAAGTATTCCATTCATGTTTTCCATGTCTAATAACCTCTCTTTTTTACTATAAAGTTTTCATGTTAACATTACAATTATATCATGAAACAGTAAGTTTTACAATGGCTTTAGGCTTTTTTTAATCTTAAAGCATTTAAACACACACATATACTGCTAAGACTCATAGCAGCAGCGCCTATCATTGGATTGAGCTTTATTCCAAATGATAAGTAAAATAAACCCGCAGCAACTGGAATACTAATGACGTTATAGAAAAATGCCCAAAATAAACTTAGTTTTATATTATTTATAGTTTTCTTACTTAAATCTATTGCAGTATCAACATCAGTTAAGTCACTCTTTATTAATACTACATCTGCTGACTCAATTGCTATGTCAGTACCACTTCCGATTGCAATTCCTACATTTGCACTAGCTAGGGCTGGGCTGTCATTAATTCCATCTCCAACAAATGCAACACTCTTTCCTTTACTTTGAATACTACGAACTTCTTTTTCTTTGTCTTGAGGAAGTACACCTGCTATAACTCTATCTACCCCTGATTGTTTACCTATATTATTTGCTACAATTTGGTTATCCCCAGTTACCATGATTGTTTCGATTCCTCTAGCTTTTATTCTTTTTATAGCATCAAAACTACTGTCTTTTACAGTATCCGATACAGCAAAAAGTCCTATCACTTCTTTTTCATCAGCAAAATAAAGAACTGTATTGCCCGCATTTTCTAGTTCCACTGCTTTATTCTCATAAAATGATGTATTAATGCTATTTTCATGCATTAATGAAAGATTTCCACCAAAATATGTCTGACCATCTAACATGCCTTTAATACCTTTTCCAGAAAAAGCAACAAAATTTTGTACCGGTGTTATTTTTATATTATCATTTTTAACTCTATTATTTATTGCTTCCGCTAGTGGATGTTCAGAATTTTTTTCAAGACTACCTGCAATTTTAAGTAATCTTTTTTCAAGATTGACTTTATTGTTGATATTTCCTACAATTTTAATCTTTTTATTAGTATTTTCATTTATTAAAATATCTTCATTTGTAATTATTTGTATTACTTGTGGCTCACCTTTAGTAATTGTTCCAGTTTTATCTAGCAAAACCGTATCGATTGAATGCAAAGTCTCGATACTTTCTGCTGACTTCACCAAAATACCTTTTTCTGCCGCTTTACCTGTCGCTATCATTATAACTAGCGGAGTCGCTAAACCTAAAGCACATGGGCAAGAAACAACTAAAACAGATATCCCAAAATTTAAAGCCACTGCAACATCCTTTTGAATTAAATACCAAATAATTGCAGTGATAACTGCTATTATTATAACCACTGGAACAAAAACAGCTGCTACTCTATCTGCAAGTCTTGAAATTGGTGCTTTTGAATTTCCTGCTTCTTCAACTAGTTTTATTATCTGAGCAAGAACTGTTTGATCTTGAGTTTTTTCAGTTTCGACTTTTATCACTCCATTTTTATTAATGGTTCCTGAAATTACTTTACTTCCGACTTCTTTAAGTACAGGAATACTTTCTCCAGTTATGGCCGATTCATCAACAGAAGAAGTTCCTTTTACTACTTCACCATCAACTGGAATTTTAGCTCCTGGTTTTATTAGTATAATATCCCCACTTTGAATTTTTTCAGTAGGAATTTCAATCTCATTTCCATCTTTAACCAATATAGCTGTCTTGGGTGCAAGATTTATTAATTTACTGATTGCATCTCCAGTTTTTCCTTTTGACTTTTCTTCTAAATATTTTCCAATTGTAATAAGTGTAAGAATAGTTCCTGCAGAATCAAAATAATAATCTTTAAATATTGCAAGTTCAGGACTTGCAAGAGAAAAATAATTTTCATAAGAAGTTATAAGTCCAAATACTATGGCTGCCGTGCTTCCAATTGCAACCAAAGTATCCATATTGGGTTTAAGCTTAACTAATGATCTAAAGCCACTTATATAATACCTTCTATTTAACACTATTATTGGAATTAAAAGTAGAATTTGAATTATCGCAAAATATTTATATATAAACATTTTTACTCCACTTATGTTTTCAATTTTAATTCCAGACCTTATTACAAACATTTGATAAAAACAAGTACTCATTAAAAGGATCCAAAAAAATGTAGACAATACAAGTCTTTTTTTCATTTTTTTAATATTTATTTCATTTCTCACTGACTTTTGAGTTATTCTTTGAGCTGTGTTTAGTTCTTTATTTTCTATAGTAGCACCATACCCAGCCTTTTTAACTGCTTGAATAATTGTCTTGCAATCAACACTACTTTCATCATATTCAACAGTCATATTATTTGATATTAAATTAACATTAACATCTTTAACCCCAGGTAGTGTGCATACAGCATTATTAACATTTGCTGCGCAACTTGCACATGACATTCCTGTTATTTCAAAATTTTCTTTTTTCATAATACATCCTCTACTTACATTCCAGAGTCATACTTATCAATATATGATAGCGCTCTTTCAATACATATTAAACTATTTGCATCAATTATTATTTCATTATCAATCATTTCTAATGCTTTTCCAATTGATACTTTAAATGATTCTAAAAACTCATCAGTATCAAGGCTAAGGTCGGCTTTTTTTTCAACCCCTAGAGCTAAAAATAAATACACTAAACCTGTTGAACATGCTGGATCAGCATAATACTTTCCTAGTGGGATTAAATCCTTTTGAGCAACACAACCAGTCTCTTCCAACAATTCTCTTCTTGCAGCTTGAACTGGAGTTTCATTTTCATCAATAAGTCCTGCGGGTATTTCAACTGCATCTAATTCATTTCTTCCAACTCTAGGTTGCTTGGTTAAATATATTTCATTATCATCTGTAAAAGCAACTACTGCAACTGCATTTCTTTTTTTTATGTATTCCCTATTTATGATTTCATCGTTTGGAAGCCTTATTTCAGCAGTTTCTAATTTTAGGAATCCATCATATATTCTTTTTTTATTTAATATTTCTAACATCATAATCAACACCTCGCTCTTATTTTACCATTTTATTCGTCCACATAGATTACAAAAATATTACATTTTTGTAACATTTTACTTGACTTAAAGTTAATATCATATTATAATAAATTATGTAAATTGCTTTAAATTAAGCAATTTTCTCACTAATTCATAAGATGATATATTGAGGTATTATAAATGTTTAAAGAGAGCTCATATAAACACTTGCTTTTTTGGTTAAAAGTAAAGCGTATTTTTTTTATCATATTTTTTACATTAGTAGGTTCTATTCTAGGTGGTGTTCTAAGTTCATATCTTGTCGATGTACTAATGTTTTATGATATATCAAAGAATAATATAGTATTAATATTTGCAATAGTATTCTTTACATTTGCGATTTTTTTCACAACTAGCATTTCACAAGCCATTCAAGATGGTTACTGGAAAATTGCTACACTTAGAAAGCTAACATTAATTTCAAAAAAACTTGACTCACTTCAAAAGATTGAACAAATACTTACACCAGAAATAGCAAATGATATTAAAGAAGCTGTAAAAGACATTAATAATATCAATATAATTGAAAATAAAGATAATTACTCTATTTTTGATGAAGCTGTTCAAAAAGAAATTATAGAAAACAATAGCGATGATAGTTCGGATAGTAGTAAAAAGAGTACATTTATATATGCCATTCAAGAAAATAATAATTCAGTTGAAGATAAATCTGAATCTACTACTTCTAACGAAGTTACTACTGAACAAATAGATAAATTAGAAGGTACAAATTTAGATCATATTAGCAAGACAATGGCAATGCTTTCACATGAATATGATGAGTCAACTACAGCAAACGGTTCTACAAGAACAATTTCGACTAATGAAGATGTTGCTGTTAAGCCTTCACTTGAAAGCCATACTACAGAAGAAATTTTAGAAGGAAATACTACTGTAGCAAATATAGAAGATATAATTATAGAAGATGAATACAATGATGGTGTTATATTAGAGCAACCAAAAATTGAAGATATTGAAGAAATTGTTGAGACAATTAAAATTGAAAATATGGCAAAACATACATATAAAAGAAAAAATATCCCTGGTTCATCAAATGCTATTGCTATGGCCACTGCATTTGAAAAGAATAAAGATGAAATAAAATTTAAAAATAATATTATAGAAGAAAATTCACCAGATAGCGATGAACAAAAAGAAATAATTAATGAAAGTAACGAAAACTCTAAATAATCCTTAACGGGTTAAATATTCTTCTCATATTTAACCAAAAAGCATCTTACTACACAAGTAGTAAGATGCTTTTAAATTTGTTTGATTAATATCCTGGCTTTTCTAAAAGTCTAAACATATTTTTCTTATACTCTTCAACTCCAGGTTGGTTAAAAGGATTAACACCAAGTAAACTTCCAGACATAGCACATGCCATCTCAAAGAAATATAATAATTCTCCAATTGATTCTTCATTTATGTGTTCTATTTCAACTAGAATATTTGGTACATTACCAGTAACGTGTGCTTCAATGGTTCCTTCCATTGCTTTATTGTTAATGTATCCAACAGTCTTCCCAGCAAGGTAATTTAGTCCATCCAAGTTTTCTTCATCAGGTTGAACAGTAATTTCCGAACTATTAACTGAAACCTTAAGTACAGTCTCTAACAAATCTCTTCTTCCATCCTGAATATATTGTCCCATTGAATGTAAATCTGTAGTCAAATCAACTCCTGCAGGGAAAATTCCTTTTCCATCTTTTCCTTCACTTTCTCCATAAAGTTGTTTCCACCACTCTGTAACATAATGAAGTTTTGGTTCGTAATTAGCAAGTACTTCTATTGTCTTTCCTGAATCATATAACATTTTACGAGCAACAGCATATTTGTATGCATCATTTTCTAAAACATTACTAGATGAATATCTAACTTGTGCTTTTCTTGCTCCTTCCATTAGTTTATCAATGTTAACCCCACTTGCAGCTATTGGTAAAAGTCCGACTGCAGTTAATACAGAAAATCTTCCACCTACATTATTAGGAATAACAAATGTTTCATATTTTTCTTCATTAGAAAGTTGTCTTAATGCACCTCTTTCTTTATCTGTAGTAACATATATTCTTTTTCTAGCTTCTTCAACGCCATATTTTGTTTCTAATACTTCTCTAAAGATTCTAAATGCAATTGCTGGCTCTGTTGTCGTTCCAGATTTAGAAATAACATTAACTGAAATATCTTTATCTGATAAATACTCTAATAAATCATTTAAGTATACTGGGCTTAGGTTATTACCTGCATATACAACTTGAGGGAATTTTCTTTGTTCTACTGTACGTGAGTTATTAAATGTATCAGTCATAGCCTCAATAACCGCTCTAGCTCCTAGATATGATCCTCCAATTCCAATAACAACTAACACGTCAGAATCTGATTGTATTTTCTTAGCTGCTTTTTTTATTCTTTCAAACTCATCTCTATCATAGTTAGTAGGTAGTTCAATCCATCCTAAAAACTCACCTTCATCATTAACTTTACTACGCAAATACTTGTGTATTTTTTCTACATCATCTGCATATTTCTCAAGCATTTCAGTTCTAATACTTGAATTTTTCAAATCTAATTTTAACATTTTTTCCTCCTTTGGGTCTGCATCTTTAACATAAAATTGTCATAAAGGACAGACTTTGTATTTTTCTAGTATTGTCTTCCCCAAAAAACCATATATTTAGCAGGTTTTCCACAATAAACGCATACATCAGACAAATGTTCTTCGTTAAATGGTATGCATCTAGATTTAGCACCTGTTTCATCATGAATTTTTTCCTCACAATCAGCACCACCGCACCACATTGCTTTAATGTATCCTTGGTTTACCTCTAAATTATGTTTGAACTCTTCCATATTTAAAGCTATTGTAGTTCTTTTTACTGTGTTTTCTTTAACCATATTAAACATATTAGTTTGGATTTCTTCTAATATTTCGTTCAATTTAGTGTGTAACTCATCAAGTGAAACTTCTATTTTTTCGCTGGTATCTCTTCTAACCACAATACATTTATTATTTTCTATATCTCTAGGTCCAAGTTCTATTCTAACTGGAACTCCTCTCATCTCCCAATCATTAAACTTAAATCCTGGCGAAACTTGGTCTCTATCATCAAGTTTAACACGATAATCTTTTGAAAGTTCCTTAAGAAGCTCATTGGCTCTATCAAGAACTCCTTCTTTATGTTGTGCTATTGGCACAATAACAGCTTGAATAGGTGCAACTCTAGGTGGTAATTTTAATCCTCTATTGTCTCCATGAGCCATAATAATTGCTCCAATAAATCTTGTAGATATGCCCCAAGATGTTTGATATACGTACTCTTCTTTTCCATCTCTATTTTGAAACTTAATGTTAAATGGTTTTGAAAATTTTTGTCCAAAATAATGAGAAGTTCCTGATTGAAGAGCTCTTCCATCATGCATTAATGTTTCGATTGTATAAGTGTACTCAGCACCAGCAAACTTTTCTGATTCAGTTTTAACTCCTTTTAAAACTGGTAAGGCTAGAAGATTTTCAGCAACATCAACATACACATCTAGCATCATTTTTGTTCTTTCTTCAGCCTCTTTTGCAGTCTCATGAATAGTGTGACCTTCTTGCCATAGAAATTCACGTGAACGTAAAAACGGTCTTGTTTCTTTTTCCCATCTTAAAACATTACACCATTGATTATAATTCATAGGTAAATCTCTCCAGGAGTGAATCCATTTTGAATATAAACTTGAAAACATGGTCTCAGATGTCGGCCTTATCACATAGTTTTCTTCCAAATCTTTATTTCCAGCTTTTGTAACAATTGCTACTTCAGGCGCAAATCCCTCTACATGATCTTTTTCAAGCTCAAGTAGTTTTTCTGGAATTAAAATGGGAAGATAAACATTTTCCACTCCTGTTTCTTTGAATTTTTGATCCGCATATTTTTGAATATTTTCCCAAATAGCATATCCATAAGGTCTAATTGCTATACAGCCCTTAGTCTCTGCATAATCAGCAAGTTCTGCTTTTAATACAATATCTGTGTACCATTGGGTAAAATCTTCATCAATATTGGTGATTTCTTTTACAAAATCGTTTTGCATTCCCATAAATCTCCTTTCTTTAATAATAATTTATTTATTAATAATCTCTTCAATTATATATTCTGGTCTTCTATTTGACTCATCATAAATTCTTCCAATATATTCGGAAATAATCCATAATGCAAGTAATTGAACACCAGCAAAAAAAGTAATTGCAACCATTATTGATGTCCATCCTGCTGTCAAATGATTTAACTTGAATATAAATGAGATTATTGAATAAACTAATACAACAAATGAAATAAATATTGAAAAAAGTCCAATTACTCCCATTACTTGAAGTGGTTTCTTTGAAAATCCAATTATTCCATCCTTAGCAAGTTTTAGCATTTTAGAAAGTGGATATTTTGTCTTTCCTGCAAATCTTTCTTGCCTTTCATATTCTATAGCAGTTTGCTTATATCCACACCAACTCCATAATCCTCTATAAAATTTATTGTGTTCTGGCATAAGATTTATTGTATCTACTATCTTTCTATCAACTAATCTAAAATCACCTGTATCTTTTGGTACATCAACATCACTAAGTTTATTTAATACTTTATAAAACATTGAAGCTGTCATTAGCTTAAATACAGTTTCTCCTTGCCTTGTCTTTCTTTTTCCATATACAACGTCATTTCCTGCTTTCCATAAATCTATCATCTTTGGAATAAGTTCTGGTGGGTCTTGCATATCTGCGTCTAAAATAATAATAGCATCTCCAGTGACTACTTTAAGACCTGCAGACAATGCAGCTTGATGTCCAAAATTTCTGGAGAAAGATACTACTTTAACTCCCCTGTCGTTACTTGCGATTTTTCTAAGTTTTTCTAGAGTTGAATCTTTGCTTCCATCGTTAACAAAACAAAGTTCATATTTATATTTTTTTACTACTCCAACTACTCTTTTATAACATTCTTCAATAACTTCTTCTTCATTAAAAACTGGAATTATAACTGAAATTTTATCCATATTATTATGTATGAAAAATCATACAACTCCTTTCATAATAGTGTGTCAAGTATGTAAACATAAGACATTTGAATTATATAATACTTTTGATAAAAAATAAACAATTTCTAACAAATTTGTAATCAAAAGTACACGATTTTTTTATTGATTATATTGACTCTTTGCTATATATTTAATATGTTATGTTGTAAATAAATGGAGAATAAATAAATGGCTTTTGACGGATTTGTAACCAAGGCTATTGTTTTTGAATTAAAAGAAACAATACTTGGTGCTAAAGTAAATAAAGTATTAGAGCCAACTCAAAATGAAATTGTTTTGAGTCTTTATAATAATGGGAATAATTATTCGTTGCTTTTATCCGCAAGTCCAGAGTACTGTAGAATAAATCTTACCAACCATACTAAACCAAATCCTCAAAATGCTTATAATTTTTGTATGCTACTTAGAAAATATCTTATGGGTGGAAAAATCGTAAGTATTGAAACAGACGATCTAGAAAGGACAGTAGAAATCCAATTCGCATGCTATAATGACTTAAATGACCTAGTTATTAGAACTCTTTATGTTGAAATTATGAGCAGACAAAGTAATATTGTTTTGACAAACGAAAGCGGTATTATTATAGATACACTTAGAAAAGTTAATTCAAAAAGGCTAGTACTTCCAGCTAATCCTTATACTCCTGCTTCAACAAACAAACGTAGTTTTATTAAACTTGAATACTTTCAAGATTTTAATGACATAATTCAGAATAGATTGAAGGATGGCGATTCTAGTCTAACTAAAATTCTAGTTTCAAAATTTATTGGTTTTAGCAAATCTCTAGTTAGCGAAACTCTTTCTATTCTTCACATAATTGATGACGATTTTTCTGATGGAGATTTAAAAAAACTTTATAATTATCTAAAAAGATTAATAGAATCAATTGAAAAACATGATGTATTTTGCAAAGAAATATCGGAAAAAGATTATGTTCTTGCCCTAAATCAAAGAGGTTCTGCCACAACAAATAAACTTCAAATAAACGAATTTATCGATGAATTCTACTACTATAAAGAAGAACAAGCTCTTTTTTTAAATTCAAGAAATAGCTTACTTAGAATTGTTTCTTCATCACTAACCAAAGTATACAAAAAAGTTGAAAATATTAATTCAAAATTAAAGGAATGTGAAAAGAAAGAAACTTATAGGCTATATGGTGAATTACTTACAGCCAATCTATACAAGATAGATCAAAACTCAAATATGGAATCTATTGAATTAGAGAACTATTACGAAGAAAACAAACCGATAACTATTCCTCTAGATAAAACAATCACTGTTCAAAAAAATATAGAAAAGTATTTTAAAAAATATAACAAATTAAAAAACGCTTTAGAAATTGTCACTAACCAAAAAAGGGATGCTGAAAAAGAATTAAACTATATTGAAAGTATAGTCTTCTCACTTGGAAACGCAAGATCAATGTACGATATCAACCAAATATATGATGAAATTGTAGTCAATCTAAAGGTGAAAAAAGATAAAAATACTGTAACACAAAAACATAAAATTTTAAGTGATAAAATCACTCTAAATCATTTAGTTATAGATAACTTTACAATTTATATTGGCAAAAATAATATCCAAAATGACTACATTTCAACTAAAATTGCCAAAGCAAATGACATTTGGTTTCATACTCAACAAATTCATGGAAGCCATGTGCTTCTTAAAAACCCAAATAACATAGATATAGATGATGTTCCAGAAGAGATCTTGTACAAATGTGCAAACCTTGCAAAAGAAAATAGTAAAGGTGCAGAAAGTACAAATGTATCAGTAGACTATTGCTATGCTAAATATGTAAAAAAGCCTTCTGGAAGCAAACCCGGAATGGTAACGTATAACAACTTTAAAACAATGATAATAAAATAGAGGCTATATAGCCTCTATTCTGTTTCTATGCATCTTTCATTTAATTAATCCTACTTCCTCCCCATTCAACAGCCACAAAGCCTTCTCGTTTTGGAGTAGTCAATTCCTGTTCCTTTATATTGTGACTTAACCTATCAGCTTCTGACTCACTATCTATCTCACACCAATCCATTACTATTCTAATTAATGCATCAGGTTGTGGAGTGATATTTAGAGGCATATTATAA
>OCVV011086808.1_pt1 | contig 11714 bp, 11 predicted proteins | sample 1539721 | NCBI WGS metagenome assembly OCVV01 (sample SAMN02144230, study PRJEB22623) | gut metagenome | biome: sheep rumen | host: Ovis aries | place: New Zealand | reverse complement strand
GACATGGAGAAGAAGGGAACATTGGCCTCACCGGCCACAGCCTTGGCCAGCATGGTCTTGCCCGTGCCCGGAGGCCCGACAAGCAGGACAGCACGGCATTCAGGATCAGCGTAGAAATACCGATCAGTGTCAGAAACGGGCTTTGCCGCAGCATCAGCACCAGATAAAACACCATCATGGCAGAGTTGAGCAGCAGCGGCGCGAAAGTATTCACCAGCGTTCCGGCAATGGAACTGTTGAGCATCAGGCGGGACTGGATTCCGCCCGGTAAGCAGTCTGTCCAGAAAGATTCGTGAGGTAACGGAGTTGACGATACCGAACAGATAGGAAATCGCGGTTGCCAGCATGACAAAGGCCACTGCAGCCCCTGCACCGACCAGACGCCTGCGCGCGAAATCAATGGTACTCCGCCGCTTGCCATCCGGATGGAAATTTTCGGAAGGCACAGGGATAAGAACGATGGTCGCATCATAACTGCCGTCCGGCAGGGACACCTCAGCCTGTGCTGCAGCCCTGCCATACTCATCATAGTCCACAGATGTGATCACGAACTCCTGCGAGGCAATCCGCAGCGGCATCCCCGCCTTCAGTTCGACCGCGCCCTGACCGGTCGCAGCGATCCGGGCCGTGTGGTCCTGCACAATGGCAGATGCATCCACGGTCGTTTCCAGTGTGCCCACTGCAGACCATGCGAATACCCCTGCCAGCAGTGCAATGACTGCTGCCATAATGATCCACATACCGGGACTTGTCACGCGCAGATAGCTCGTCAGATCTTCAGGCGAAGAAATTCACTCCATCGCTTTCTTGCGAAATAATGATTGATTACTATCAGCCATCAGATTATTCATCCTTTCAATCCGGCACTATCTGACGTGTCGGGAACTCTTTTAATATTCTGCCGAACCGTGAAAATGTACGATACTGCAAGTTCATTCTAATACTTCTTCATGATGATTATCAAGTTTCGGAGGGACTGAAAGGGCTCTTCAGAACGGTTTTGGTCTTTTGGCAGGTGCTTTCCTGATGTGAGTTTTCATCTTATCCGCGATCCGGCGTTTGGTTCGTTCAGTATTTCGGCACGAACTTCCTCCATCTCCTGAGCACATCCTTCAACGGATCATCCAGATAAGAGACCGCCTTCTTCTTGATCCATTCCGGAATGCCGTACGCCGCCTCGGCTATGCTTCCGGCCATCGCCGCGATCGTATCGCTGTCTCCGCCGAGCGAGATCGCATTCCGTATGGCATCTTCAAAATCCGTGCTTTCCAGAAAAGCCACGATGGCCTGCGGCACGGTATCCTGACAGGAAGCACTGAACTGGTACGACGGCCGGATTTCATCCAGTGTGAAGGAAAGATCATAGCCGTATTCCTGTTCAATATGCTCCTTTATGTGCTTTTTAAATTCTGCAGGATCCTGCGCAGGCGTTTCATATTCACTGCCGTACCCCTTGAAATAATAGCGGGCCAGAAAGATCGCATCCGTGATCGCCAGCGCACCCCGGATCCCCTCGGGATGATTATGCGTCACTTCGGCAGACAGTTCCGCTTCCTTCCGTCCGTAAGTCGGCCAGCATCCCGTCCTCGCACAGTAACCGAGATCCATCACCCAGGCGCAGGGGGAGACACGCATCGCCGAACCGTTTCCATAACTGTTGTACGGCGCACGGTCATCGGACTGCAGCCACATGCGGAATCTCCCGCCATAGCCTGCCTGCGGATACATTCTGCCATATTTTTTCATGGCATCGATAAAATCGTCCCGCTTCCCGCCGTTCATCAGTGCTTCCGCAACCGCCACGGTCATGACAGTATCGTCCGTAAAACGGCAGTCCTCCCGGAACAGCGGGAAATCCTTTGTCTTAATATTGTGCCATTCATAAACAGAACCAGCGATATCACCAACGATCGCTCCCAGCATTTTTCATCACCTCTTTCGATTCATTCTTCGCAAAAAGATATCCGCAGCATACGCAGATGCTTCCTCTGATTTCCGGATCCTCCATCCGTCTCATCATGCGTATTCCGTCACCGAAGTAAAATAGGCGGCGAGTTCCTCTGTCCATGACTTCCTTTCCGCACATTTTGCCTGATTTGTTCCGTAACTTACAAAGCCGGAGATGTGATCATAGGAACTAATGAGCACCATTGCACCTCTCCGGGGCAGCCATTTCCCGCCTGGAAATGGCATCAAGTCATGCTCGGAAAATCTCATTTCCCGTTTTCGATTGCATCGATCACCAGCACATCCGCCGGCAGCCAGTTTACCTGACGCAGATCATCCAGCGGCAGCCATCTGGCTGCTTCATGCTCCAGAAGCGTCAGATGCTCTTCCTTCAGACTGCACCAATAGCAGTCCATGGACAGATGGAACGCCGGATAATCATATTCCACGGTCATAATGTATCCTTCCACCGCAATGGCTGCATCCAGTTCCTCGCGGATCTCCCTGACCAATGCTTCCTCCGGCGTCTCTCCGGCCTCGATCTTGCCGCCGGGGAATTCCCACCAGTCTTTATAGTCACCGTAGCCGCGCTGCGTCGCGAAGATCCGGTCACCTCTGCGGATCACCGCCGCCACAACTTTGATCGTTTTCATGTATTTTCCCTCTGAAGTGTCCGTATTACAATGCCCTCTCCGGGCAGATCCTTATATGATGATCCCCGCAAGGTGGTCGCACTCATGCTGGATGATCTGCGCCGTCCACCCCGAATAAGCCTGCCGGTGCTCCTTCCAGCTGCCGTCAAAGTATTCGACTTCGATATTCTGATACCGCGTTGTCTTCCGGACGCCGGTCAGGGACAGGCAGCCTTCCTCCGTCTCATACGGCGTATCCTTCTTCACAATGACCGGGTTGTACATCACGACATTCATGACGCCCATGTTCACAATGATGATCTTTTTCTTTACGCCGATCATGTTGGCCGCCATGCCGACGCAGTGGTCCTGGTTGGCGCGCAGGGTATCCATGAGATCCTGCCCGACAGACAGATCCTGTTTCGTGGCCGCCTCGGATTTCTGCCCGAGGAAGAATACATCTTTTACTATCGGTTTGATCATTTTCCGTGTTTCTCCTTTTCCTCCCGGCTCTATCAGATTCAGCACAGCATGTCCGTTCGGAATGGCAGGCAGATCTGTCTGCCCGGCGCAGCCTTATTTTTCCAGTTCAAACATGGCCCGCGGAATGTGACAGTATCCGCCCGGATTCTTTACCAGATATTTCTGGTGGTATTCTTCTGCCGTGAAAAAGTTCTGCAGCGGCTCCAGCTCTACCGCAAGCGAGGCTCCGGCTTTTTCCTCTTCCGCTGCATAAACCTTCTGTGCCTCTGACAGCTGCTCTTCATCAGTATAATAGATCCCTGTCCGGTACTGAATCCCGGTATCATTCCCCTGTTTATTCACTGACATCGGATCGATCACCATGAAATAATAGCCAAGCAGATTTGTCAGTGTGATCCGGCTCTCATCGTAAACAATTTTCACGGTCTCTGCATGTCCGCTGCTTTGGCAGACTTCCTGATAGGTGGGCGCTTTTTCGGGCCCATTAGCATATCCAACCTCCGTGGAGATCACGCCATCAAACTGATCGAAATATTTCTGCACGCCCCAGAAGCATCCTCCGGCAAGGTATATTGTTTTCATATCATCCTCCGATATCTGTATGTAATGTTGAGATTCCGCCTTTTTTATAGAACGGTTACCGTTTCTTCCATCGGTTTTCTCTGGAAATGCCAGGGACTGGGCTGTGTCTTATCCGACGGATATCCCATTGCAAACATCATCACAGGGATGTGATTCTCCGGAAGCTGAAACGTCTCCGCTACCTCCTGACTGTCGAAGCCCCGCAGCCAGACACTATGAACGCCAAGCTCCTCTGCTTCATACATCATCGTTGATGCCACAATGGTCGCGTCCTGTTCGCCGGAGCAATAATTCTCATACCAACGGTCACGGGGATTTCTCCATGCGGTACGGACGTCATAGCAGACCAGGACCATAAGCGGCGCATTGAAGTGTGAGACCCGTATACCACGAGCCTTTTTCAATGCTTCCTCGCTTTGGATCACATAGATCCTTTGCGGCTGATAGTTGCACGCAGTCGGCGCTGTCCTGCCGGCCTCCAGGATCCGGTCGATCTTCTCCTGCTCAACCGGTTTGGAATCGAAATATCGTTCGGAATATCTGTTCGTTGCCAAATCCATAAAGCTCATGGGTTTCTTCCTTTCTCAGGGCTTATTATATGTTTACACGCTTACCGTTTATCCTCTGCTTCGATGATCTCACCCACAAACATCCAATGCGGCTGCCAGTTCCTGTAGATCCCATTGTTGATCTCATCCGCCAGGCCTTCGCGCTCAAACGGTGCCTGGTACAGCTTCTTGCATACAAAAGTGAGATTTGCTTCCTCGAAGGTAACTCCGCCGGCCAGTTCTTTGGGCGTGAGACCCGCGGCAGCTACTTTATCTCCGTCACGGCCGGAGGCTGCGCCAAGATAGCCCAGAGCTTTCCTGTATTCAGGCGGGAAGAAATCCACCGTGAAGGTATCGCTGTCTTTGAGAAACTCCCAGGTATAACGGTCCGGGTTTACATAGACTGTAGCAATGGGACGACCTTTGCCGGGACCGCCCCAGATCGTGCCTAGGCTTCCCCAGCCAATCGTGCAGGTATTATAGTGAGAGATATCACCGGCGGTGACCAGCGCCCACTGGTTCTTGAACATGTCGAAGATGTCGTAATTATTTAATTCAAATGGTTGCATCATTTCTATCGTTTGCTCCCTTCATGCACAATCATCCTGATCATCCCACCAGAAGTCTACTGGTCTTTTTCAGGTATTTTGCCAGAATCGGCGCATCCAGCTTCCAGGTGATATTCATTGGTTTCTCACCTTCACGCCTGAACTTTTACAACAGGTTTAGAATTGCAGGACAGTAATATGTTGTATTTCTAGCCTTATCATTTTTTCATAAAATTCCTTTTTCTACAAAAGCATCCAACATATTATATAATGTTCCCTTACTTCTAGGTATTGTTTCCTGAATTTGTTTTGCTTTGAACGCCGAGCGTTTAAACAATTCATCCAGAAGCGTAATTGCATATTTAGAACTCATTTCCGCTATACAAATCTCTTTGAACTCATTGTATTTTCCCAACATCGCCTTAGCTTTAAATGTGTTATGTTCAGCCTGCTGAATTACCCCTTTAAGGAAATATTTGATCCATGCAGCATAATCGTTATTCTAGTAAACAGCAGACAGTTTCCCCAAATATAAATCCCTGTCTTTTCCGACTTTACACTTCCGGTTCGGGAGTTAATCCCAATATCTCAAAAAACTCTCTTTTTCTTCTTCTCACCCACTGTTTTTTCCGTGGGTTAATTCCACCACATTGATCCCATCTTTTCAGAACCTTGTCACTGTTAATTTCTGAAATTGTTTTATGATATATTCCTGTATCAATTTCTTTGAGCTCTTTTAGGAAATCTAATGCATCTCTGTCTGTAAAATCAAGAGCGCAGACGTCACTATATACTTCAGAAATGAGTGATATATTTCTTCTTAAATATTCCACACAAAATGACTTGTCTGCTCTATATAGAGCCTTTAACGCCGCCAACTTATAATCCCAATGATGTTCCGAAAACAGATCCAGTTTAACATTTTTCTTTTTATGAGATTTAATAGCGGATTTTGGATCTATAGTAATCATTATCGGATAGTATATGGTCACTCTGTCTTCGTTCATTGCAAGAAATGCTTTTGCAACAGATGTATTTGCTGTAGCCAAGAACTCAAATATTAGTGACATCTCATAACTTTGATCCCAACTATTTTTGACTTTATCAGATAATTGGGGAAGATTTATTTGTTTCACAATATTAGTGTACTTCTCTTTATCAAAACTATAGATAAAGTACAGGATATCTCGAATTGCAAGCCATTCATGAACACTACTGTTAGAAATCACATCTGCCAACTTTTTTTCTGGTATTACATTGACAAACATCTTTGCAGTATTATCCGCACTCTCTATCCTTGATTTTTTATTTTCGAACAAATCCATACCACAGATATGCAACATAAAATCCCAATTTACAAGATAAATGGCCTGCTCGGTGTTATTCTCAAAAAACTGCTTATACACAGGAATTAATGAAGGGAACATGGTATGAAGCTGAAGAGGATTTAAAAAAGATACTGAAGACAAGAAGTTGGTAATCCCTTCAATATTGAAAACAGTAGCCTTCGATATTACCCATTGCATGACTTCGTACATCTTGTCACTAAATTTTGAATATCGTTTTTGTCCCGTTAACGATAATCCTCTATTAAACAGTCTTCCCCAAGAATAATAGTAAGGTTTCGTTTCTTGCATCATATGATCCATAAGCTTTGCCCAAGAGATTCGAAGTGAAATACAGTTGTATTTTTTGTGATCATGATTATATAAAGAATTTAACAGTTCGCTAAACCCCCTTGCCGAAATACTATCAGCATTATCAATCATTCCTACTATCTGATCTATATTCTCTACAATAATCTGTATGCCTTTTTCCTTCTTCCCCGAAACCAGTATCTTATCCAATAGATACATAAGATTTCGTATTTCTTCTGATGAAAGAGACTCATACAACTGCGAAGACACATTCTCAATGATACGATCTGTCAGGAACTTGTCTTCTGTACGCCAATAGTGATTTATATATCTGCTACAGCCATTACACAGCCAAACTATCCCCAATGGAGAAATCTCTTTATTTACAAAAGCTTCCTCTACTATTTCCAAAAGAAGAGTTTGTTTTTCATTTTGGGGATTGTTAAAGAACAGCGCAACAATAACATTTGCGCTTTCCATATGTACTATTCTTGTATCATCTTTTGAAAGAACTATCCTATGATTAATTAGAAGTTCAAGATCATCATCACTCCACTTATAGTTGGGCGCTTTCTCTTGTATTTTCTTACACAAATTACTAAAATCAACCGCTTTATCTAACTGTAATACTTGGAAGGCAGCTATTGCCGCAGCTAGTAAGTCAAGATCATTGTGATCACATATAGCTTTATATATTTCTTTCATAGATCTCCATCCACCACGAAGGATGTAAGAGAACTGCCACGGAGTATCTGCTTTTTTCGCATCTTCTAACCTTCTTTCGATCGGGAGATCTGAGAAATTTACACCGATTGTGTTATCACAAAGTTTAACAATAGGCCATATTTCTTCTTTTCTGCTTAAAAAATCCTTATATAAGATATTTACAGCATCTTTTTTGGTAAGGATAATCGTATCTGAATTGGTTTTATCTGAGATAGTCCGAGCTAAAAGAACCTTCCTGTTAGAACGACTCTGTCTTGTAATATGATCGAGCAAACTATCCGGTAATGTCTGTGCATCATCAATAATATACAACGACTTTTCAGTATTATCTGGCAGTGTAAGCTTTTCTCCATCAAAACCAGCCTGCAGTAAATATACATTCCATCCATTCCTGAAAAATCTATAGGCGACCTGATACAAGGAAATAGATTTTCCACAACCGGTTTCTCCCTGTATCACTACATAATCAACTACCTTGAGTTGCTTTTCTGTCGAATAAACCTGAGAAAAGAGCGGACATGCCTCAACATCCCTACTGGTTAATCGATATCCCATAATCGCGTGAGACAAATCTCTCTGATCATTAAAAGTCAATTCTTCCCAAATAGACCAATCTACTGGTTCATAGAAATACTCAGCGTTTCTTTTCTTTGCTTTTTCGATACCGGTTAGTATTTTGTCTATATGCTTACGAGCATATTCATGAAAATATCTTAAATTTGATGCACTGAATGTCTGATTACTCTTTTTTAAATTGCATGCAGCACATACTGGAAGATAATTCTCAATTGAATCTTGAACAAACCCATCCTTCTCTAGTTCCTGGATATACTGTTTTACTTCTTCGTCATATGTTTCATTTTTGTTGGTAGGCAATATATGGTCTACATGCATGTATCGTAATTTGATACTTTCAGTACAATATACACACTTACAGTCATATGCTCTATATAAAGCCTCTCGCAAGTAGGAACTTCTCTGATCATAAGGGTGATACACAATTATCTCCTTTTTTGGCAGCATCTTCCTTCGGTATCTTTATGATGCTTCTGCTCTATTCCTCCTGGAATAAAAGAAGACTTCATAATTCATTCTCGGATACACCTATTCATCGCATATCATCCAACAGTTCAATTCTGTCAACCGGATTTCCCCACAATCGCACTTTGGTTGCTACAGCTGCCATCTTTCCGTCTGTGCGTCCGGTAATAACTCTGACTCTGTTTCCTTCATGCGCGATCGTCCTGATCATCCCACCAGAAGTTTACTGGTCTTTTTCAGGTATTTTGCCGGAATCGGCGCATCCAGCCTCCAGGTGATATTCATTGGCTTCTCACCTTCATGCTTTACATAATTTGCTGTACCAAGAAATGTATAGGCCTCCGCAGTTCCGGAGAGCCTGTCCTTCTTAAACTCTCTGACGAACAAAAGGACTCTGGAGCCCATTTCTTTATGATGTATATATCTGTTGGCAGTCGGTGATTGTTCCGATGTCGTATTCTGGCTTTGCCAGTGGAACAGATATTCATTAATCGAATAATCCTGGTACATGGTTGTCGGAGAATAATCCTTGTCAGATTTATTCAGCGTAACAAAGAAAACATCCAGTTTATGATCCGGCAGCCACTTGACACCTTCCCGAACTGTCGATGGCTTCATAAAATCGAGTGCCACCAGAATTTGATCCCTGGTATACGTACAATGCAGATCCAATGGACAATTGAATCCGACATCAACCGGTTCATCGATAAAATCGATCTTATCATATCGATAACGCAGCAGCTCCATAATTTCATGGAGCATCACCGGACTGTCTGATAATGCATACAGGCGATCCAGCATTTCATCTCCATTCCATTCCTTAATCGTTTCTCCCCACAGCGTGACATAGAACATCTGGAGCATCCGTTTTTCGATCTCCTGGAGTTTTTCAAAGTCGATGTCATCCAACCGAGGCAAAATATCCATCAGAAAATGAATCCACCTTCGGGAGTCAATCACTGCCAGTTTTGATAATGCCTTGAAAACAATTTCTTCCAAAGGCTCCTGAAAATCGTCCCGCACATCTGCTCTTACACATAACCTAGAGAAATTCGAAAATTTGAAGATACTGCGCGGATCCAGGCGGTTAAAGTCAAGAAAAGCGCTTAACGAAAGCTCCTGCCCCGATTCTTCTTCAAATGAAGCAATTCGTGCAATGAGCCCTGCAGTATTTCCATAAGCAGCCCTGATATTCTCCAATATATATTTTGCCGCAATCTTTTCCAGCTGGATATAACACCCTTTCGGCGCTGAAACAAAACCGTCCTGAATCTCTTTCGTTACACCTCTTGTCGTATTCGAAAGCAGGGCAGCGAACTTCTCCTCGAAACGATATTTCTTGTTTGCCTGACCAATAAAATCCAGAACCGTCAGGCACTCTTTCCCCTCTGCAAGTCTTAATCCTCTTCCCAACTGCTGCAGGAAGATCGTAAGGGACTCCGTCGGCCTTAAAAACAAGACTGTGTTTACTTCCGGAATATCGACACCTTCATTATAAATATCGACAACAAAGATAAATCGGATCTCTCCCGATACGAGCCTGTCTTTCGCCGCATCTCTGTCGACATCAGAGGAATTCTTTGTCAGATACATCGACGGAATTCCGTGCTCATTAAAATATCGGCTCATATATTCCGCATGGTCGATGCTGACACAAAATCCGAGTCCTTTCACTGTTGCAATATCTGTTACATACTTTAACAATGAACCCACTATTAAATTGGCCCGCCGATTTGCAACTGCGAGGTTATATGTATAAATATTCGTCAACTCGCTCTTATCATAGCCGCCTCTTGACCACTTCAACGAGGACAAATCTACCGTATCCGTCACGCCAAAATACTGAAACGGACAAAGGAGCTTACGATCAATTGCTTCCGGAAGCCGAATCTCCGCCGCGATCCGATCATCAAAATACGACAGGATATTTTTTCCATCCATACGTTCCGGCGTTGCCGTCAGTCCAAGGAGAATCTGCGGATGGTAATAATTCAGCAGGCTCCGATAGGAAGGTGCTGCGGCATGATGGAATTCATCTATCACAATATAATCGTAATCATCCTCTTTTGTTTTATTCGTAAAATCCTGAGAATTAAAAGTTTGAATCGATATAAATAGTGCACTAAAACTATCCGGCTTGTAGCGCCCGACAAATAGCTCGCCAAAATTTGCATCCTTCAAAACTGCCCGGAACGTATATAGGCTCTGTTTCAGGATTTCTTCCCGATGTGCTACGAAAAGCAGTCTGCAGGACTGTCCGGAACGTTCCTTCCTAAAGCGCTTATAATCAAGCGCCGACACTACTGTTTTTCCGGTTCCTGTGGCAGCGACTACCAGATTTCGCATATGTCCGCGAACCTTTCGCTCTGCTTCCAGCTTGTCCAGAATCTCTTTCTGATACGAATACGGTTGAATGTCGAGCGTATACCGTTCCGGATCATTTGTATCAAAATATTTCTCCGCATTCAGTGCACGCGTAAGCTCTTCAATACTGTTCTCTGTGTAAATCTCAAAATCATCTGAATTCCAATAGCTTTCAAATGTCGCTTCAATCTTATCGATCGTCTCCGGAAGATCTGATTTCGTCACCTTCACATTCCATTCCAATCCACTGGACATAGCCGCATTTGAGAGATTGGAGGAACCTACATAGGCAGTTGTAAAACCGGTATTTCGGTAAAAGACATAGGATTTTGCATGCAGGCGCGTTCGTTTTGTATCATAGCTGACCTTTATTTCCACGTTGGGCAGCTTGCGAAGCTCTTCCACGGCCTTCACATCCGTTGCACCCATATAGGAGGTTGTAATGACGCGCAGTTTGCCTCCCCGTTCTGTAAAAGCTGCCAGTTCCTCCATGATCAGACGCAGACCACTCCATTTAATAAACGAAACCAGCATATCAATCCTGTCCGAAGACACGATCTCCTTCTTCAGTTCTGAATACATCTGCGGTTCATGCACTGCACCGGTAAACAGGCTGGACTGCGCAATGGAGGTTTCCGGTCTGATCACAGACTTTCTGACAGCCATACTTTTGCGATCTGCTAAAGCAAGCAATTGTTCTGCTCGCTCAGAGACAGATTCCCTGTCCATTTCAAAATCATCATCAGAACGAATGATTCGGATCAAACGATTCGCAAGCGCAATCTGCTCCTGAACATCTCCTCCGTGATCCTGAATCTGAAGGAGTCCTTTTTCGGTCAGTTCCGCGATGTATTTTGCCAGCACTTTCGCTGCCTCTGCTGTGTCAATCGGAGCAGTATCAATGAACTGATCCGACTGTGAAAGTTCTTCTTCAAGTCCCTTATTAATGATCTGCTCATAAAGTCCATTTTGAAGCATCATTAAACCCTTATCCTTCTATCACTAACAGCTTAATCATCATCAGATCCTTCACCCGAATCATCATCGCTGCCGAAAATGCTGCTTCTCTTCCGCTCTTCATCAAGCTTGTTTATTATATCGAACTGCATTGCCTGCTCTTCCATGTTCAGCAAACCGTCTTTGTCAAAATCAAACATGGAATCAAAATAATCGTCTACCTTGCCGTTTAAGAAACTCATAGAACTC
>OCVV011083003.1_pt1 | contig 11715 bp, 10 predicted proteins | sample 1539721 | NCBI WGS metagenome assembly OCVV01 (sample SAMN02144230, study PRJEB22623) | gut metagenome | biome: sheep rumen | host: Ovis aries | place: New Zealand | reverse complement strand
TGCAACAAATTATTAAGCTCCGCCATTCTTTCTTGAATGGACATGGCCGTCCGAGGACGGCTTTTTATTATACAGGCATAGTCTATATGGCACAACGTGTAACATTCTACATTGACGGATTCAATTTCTACTACGGTCTTCGTCGCACAAAGAATGAACGCCGTTTCCGCGATGCCATTATGCCAGATGTGGTGACGGATGGCACCAAGCGTTACGAAGTGCCAGAGAAATGCCGACCTGCAAACATTGTGAGGTAATCGGCAGTTTGAAACTTAGGAACAAGAATAGGCCATTTCAAAACCCTTTTATAGGCTGAGAAATGGACTATTCTTTGCTGTTTGAACATGGTATTCTTACAGATTGAAAGTTATCATTTTTATATTTTGCATTTTGACACACCCTCATTTTTTATAAACCGATCATTTTAATATTGTTATTCTATACTAATAGTTAATACTTTCAATTGAAAACCGTTCGCCAATCTCATAAGTTCTTGTTCATTCTCTTTTACGAATCTTTCAGATGACTTTATGATAAGCCAACTAATTTGGTTCTCCATAATCACAGGTAGAATACGCTTTATCATATAATTAAAATCCATATCTGGAGTGTCATCAAGGAAAAGCGGCATCTTTTTCAGCACAGAAAGTTCTTCCTCAGAACATATAGCATAAAGGCTCTTAGCCACAGATTTTGTGCTGATGCTATGCGACACGCACATTATTGGATCTAGCTGTTGAAATAACAGCGTCTTTATAAAGCAAGGAAAGAACACAGGCTCCTTAATCTGATAAACATTCCCCGGCTTGTAGTTTCGTATCAGATTGGCATATATCTTTATTTGCCTTTGTACTTCTTTTATGGATAACTTCATCATTCATAATCTTCTATTATTATTAACTATGTTCATTAACTGCGTAGATTCTTATACTGCCAAGAGTTTTTCCAACGGTCGATTTCCCAGGCACGTTCACACATCTGGGGATGGCTGTTGAAGGCAACACGGCAATTCTGCTGAATACGGTTCCACCACGATTCGTTAACAAAGCGGTGATACTCTTTAGCCTGTTCCACCAACTGATAGGGACTTCCCTGAATCTCTGTCATTCCACTTGCGAGTTTCAGCATGGAAATCTGGAAAGCACGTTCGCCCACTACAGCAGCGGCACAACGGTCTGCTGACAGTTCGCCCTTTCTACTCCAGTACTGTAAGCCCATCAGAATCGGGAGGAAGGCTGAATACGAAATGACCTCAAACCAGATACCAAGTTCCTCTATTGTCCTCAACAGCGTATTATATAACGTATGTTTGCAGAGGATATGGCCACACTCATGGGCTAACACACTTCTAACCTCGTCAATATTTAGCCGCTCAACGAGAGAACTGCTAACGGCAACGAAAGTGTTGGTCTCACCGTAAGTATAGGCATTCATCACGGGATCATTGTAGATGTATAGTTCAGGTTCCTCAATGCCAACCTTCCGTACCACGCCTTTGAAAGCAGAATACAGGGCAGGATAGTTTTGGGAATTAACCTTAACCATCTGTCCGAGGTTCTGCCCACGGAAGATTTGCTCATAGCCATATTCCATCGAGGTACGGATAAAAGCATCAAATCCCTTGATACGTTTGAGCATCTGAATCGCCTTTGCATCCTCTGGGTGCATGATGTCTCTTGCTTCCATAGTCTCTCTAAATCTTTTGCGTTAATAACGCTGTCTGACGGAAACGCATCGAGGCAACCATGATAACGGCTGGTATCATTACACGATAGGCAGGGGAAGCTATGTCGCTGATAGTCCATCCTGCTAGAGCAGCCCATCCTATTGGCCCTGCTGCCATTCCAAGATAGCGGCCAACAGTCCCCATACTCATCATGGCAATCCATCGCCCCAAGAGCATGTCTGCAATAGACGTTGTGATGTAATAAATCATTTCGGTCAACAGATAGGTATTCCTACGAATTGCGAACATCACGGCATAGACTAACATCTGCTTGTTCAAACGCTTGTGGGGGATTCCTGCCTTGTCCGCAAATCCTCTTAACTCGTCGTCAGACATCTTGTTGGTGGTCTGTTCACAAAGGGTAGTCAGTAGCTCACGCTCCATTGTTTCAGTGCTGTCATCACTACCGACTTTGATTTTCATCCGCTTGCATACACGACGAACAATGACCTCATAACTGTCTGCTTCACCCTTGCGGCAAAGCGTCTTAACCGTATTACTGCCAAACTTAAGCAACTCTTCTCCAATCTCCCTCGACATGAGGTTCATTCTATCTGGATAACAGTTGATGTAGGCATCGGAGTTGCTCAACTGCTCACTCAGTCTGAACTCCCCCTTGCTGTTGTAGGTAAGAATATCGCACAATGTGCGAAGTTCTTCATTTTTACACGTTGCTAGGAACGCCAGGTCTCTGTCTTGATTCATAACTTTTTCTCCTATTATTTCTAATTTCGAGGCAAAGTTACGTGGAGCAACAGCCAAAAGGTGTCCGACTCGAAAAGAATTTTTAATGAATAAAAGAAAAAATAAACCTATGCGTACCTATTTATATATACTATTCAATGCCTCTACAATCTTTTTCACTTCTTCCCTGACATAGAGAGGTTCCAGAACTTCTATCTTCTCACGATGCCATAACAACTCTTGATACAAGTTGAAGCATGGGACTAATCTATACTCAAAGATGCTCCATTCCTCAGTTGTTTCAATTTCCTTCTGAGATTCGTGGATGGGTAGAGTCCTGACATATGAGACCTGGGAGCCATAGACCTTTATTCTTATCTTTTCTGGCTTCTGACTGTCGGAGTGGTTAATGCCAAAACTGCCATCAAAGTATTTCTCAGGAGTAATCTTCTTGGATGGACGCATCGTCTTGTCAGTCAACCTGATATTATCCATACGTTCAAGGGCATAAACGGCAGGCTCTTTATGATGGTTATCTGGTTCGGCAACTACATACCAACGGCCTTCCCATGTCTTCAGGAAGTAGGGAATTATCGTCTGCTCCTTAACAGACACCTTTGTGAAAGAGTAGTAGGAACACTCTAAACCACGCTCTTTGTCAATAGCCTCCAGAATGATATGTACATTCTCCACACCTGTTGGAGCCTCTGTAGTGATAATCTTGTCCTGATGCTTGATGGCCAACTCAGTTATGCTCTGGATGTGATAAGCCGACAGCAGATAGTCATAGAGCGAGTTATCCTCCCCATAAAGCGGCTCGTCACGAAACAGTTGATACTTCTTTGTCCTATTGTTGAACTCTATATAATAGGGAAAGTTCAAGGCTATGAAATCCTTGTACCGTGCGAAGGTACGAGGCTCGATGTTCTTGTCATACAAGGGCGAGTTCCTGAACGATTGATTGATCTCGCTCAGTGTCATCGGGCCTCTGCGCCTCAGCACGTCAATGATATACAGGCATTTCTTTAGTTGCGACATATTTTCTATTATTCGTCAATACGTAATCTGGAAGAGCACGTTGATATACTGCTCTTCGAAGTTGATGTTCTGCAATACAATCTGCTTCAACACCTTCTCCAGTTGGGGAATTTTGTCGAGATGAACTTGTATTTTGTTGTCACTCAAAACATCTGCCTGACCATCGAAAGAGTCCTTGAACCACGTCAACACGCCCTTGATAATCAGGTCGATGCCCATGCCCGCCTCATAGCCCAGCATAATATCGTTGCCTGTTATCTGTAAAACAGAAATATTGACAGCCACGTTTTTGCTGATTATCATCTTTACTTCTTTGCTCACAGCCACCGTGTTCTCGTTGACATAGTTCAGCGTCACCTCTTGCTGATAGCGCTCGCTGACGAAATTCGCTACAACGCTGTAAGGTACTTGCAGTCTCATTGGTTCTCCCATTCTTTGTTCTCCTATACTTATTGGTTTATCTTCCTTTGTCCTATTCGCTTCTGCCGGCATCTTCGTGCCAGCGTCCTGTCTGCCCACCATGCTCTTGGCACTCTTGATGACGTCATCTATCCACTGCCTGTATTCAGACTCGCTCAGCTGGTGCGTCTCTTTCCACGCTCTGCCACATGCCGGATTCGGACAGCGGTATTCCACCTGTATGTCCTTGTAGAGCATTCTCTCCAGCTCGTCGCCCCACCGGTCCATGTTCGTCCGCAACAGTAGCTTGGCCACCTCCTTCGTGCCCTTCCATATTAGTCTCCCACCCACGGGAACCCACTCAACAACGGCACCAGGCCCGTCATGCACCATCTGCCTGACGATTCCCCTCATCTCCCTGCCCTCCACGTAGTTTTCGCAGGCGGGGCATTGCTTTACATATCGTTCCTTTTCCACTAGAATTATTTTAATAATAGGAGTGGCCGCCCTGCGACTATTCTGCACAAGGCGGCCACGGAATGACGATTTTAATTCAGCATCTTCTTCTGCCGGAAGTTGATAATCATGATGACCGCTGGCACCGTGATGCGATAGGCTGGGCCGCTGAGGTCTTTAATCAGCCAGCCCCACATCAGTGCGTTGATGCCAGGCACAGCGAACGCTACAAGTCTTGGCAAGCCGACACGTGCTGCGATGACTGCTACCTGCCCTGCCAAAGCAGCCCCGGCAAGGGCACCTGGCATAACAGAGGCACTCACAATGGCTGTCATCTTGCCGTACATCGCTGGCGACATGCTTTTCTGCAGGACTGCATCGATAATCTGCTCGCGATTATCATTGCCTGCAAAGGTTATTCCCAGTTCCTCAGCGACAGACAAGAGTTCATCGTCCGTCATTTTGCGAACAACTTCCTCGATGATAGACTGTGTCAGCAGGAACTCAATCCGTGATGTTGAGGCCTCCTTGTTGTAGCGCACTTTCTTCTTGTCGCAAACGTCTTTCAGTATCTCCCGATATGGAACTCCGGGATGTTTGCCGAACAGTTCGCGCACAGCGGCAGCGATGGTGTCGGCACCATAGCACTGCAGCTCCAGGATGATGTCGTCCACGGCATTCTTCAGTGTGCCAGGATAGTTCTCTATATACGATTTCTTACTCGACAGTTTCTCGTTCCAACGCTTCTTGTCGTCCTTGTCGAACACCAGCAGGTCGGCCAGTGCCTTCAGATCCTCATTGGGGCAGTCCTTTAGGAATGCCAGGTCCTTGTCTTCTAAATAGTTGCTCATAATCTTGGAATTTAAATATTGTTGTTTATTGTTCGTATGATGTCAGCAGACTCTTTCGTCAGTTCTCCTTTTTCTGTGAGAATTGGGGTGTCAATGACAGCCTTTACTGATCCTGCCAACGATGCAGCACAAGCCACGGCATTCTTTTGCTCTTGGCTGAATTGTGAAAAATCCGTCTGGTGGTCAGCGACGGCAGCTTCCATCTGGTCAATCAGGGGATTGAACATCGCTGTCAGTCTGTCAAGCAACTCCATAAAGAGATAACAGCGCTTACGAATAGCGATGCACATATCCGTGGCTACGTCCATTTCAGCGACAGCCTTCTTGGCTTCAGCAAGATTAGAGAAGGCTTTTTCCTTCTCCGCACTTGCCTTAGCTCCTACAATGAATCCCATGATAGCCAATGCTGGACCTGCGATGACCCCTCCAAGCACCATGACACCGCCAGCCACACCGAAACCACCGGCAGCCAAAGAGCCACCTCCGAAGAATGCCAGTGTGGCATTTGTTGCAGCAGCACCGCTGAGATTGGTTATCAGCGCACCGGTAGAAGCTGCGGCAAATTTCCCTGCTGCGCCCCATGCACCGAATGCTGTCAGTGCTCCTCCAAGGGATCCGCTTGCAACGCCACCCATAACAGACGTGGCAAATTCGCCCATCTGTTTCAATTCTGAGAAGGATTGCTTGTCTACACGGAACTTGTTAAGTTCTTGCAGACCAACGGAGTTGCTTAACTCCACGTTGCGTAATTGCTCAAATGCTTTCACAAACCGGTTAATGCTTTCGTCAAGCACCTGGATTTTTCGCATACCGAGTTTTTCGATAGCATCCTTGCTTGATAGACGGTAGGTTCTCAGTTTCCAACTGGCGTTCTTGATCAGACTGTTGGCATCATTGTTCACGTCTTTTGCTTTCTTGATGTCCATGCCGCCCTTTACAGTCTTACCAATACCGAAGGCGGCTGCTATTGCGGCTCCGCCTCCTAAAATTAAGGGAATTAATGGGATAGGCATAATTTTTATTTTTGGGTTATACTATAATTTCAGAACAAATGCAGGATTCTCTAATTCTGAGGCACAGCTAAAGCCGGGCTTATGATTTAAAGACTCCTGCAGCTTATTATTGGCATCAATAAAACCATCGATGTCGTTTCTTCCTAAGGCATCATTCATCATGAGGAAGGCATTGTCGAATGTCTTGGCATAGTTGTCAAGATACTGGTCGATGTATGCATTCATCTCAGTACGGTATTGACTTATCATCCTTATAGCCTCAGCGCACTCGCTCTCTATCCGCGTACGCTCCTCTTTTGCCTGCTTTGCCTCTTTAAGTGCTTCGGTAAGCTCTTTGTAACAGGCACTGCTTAGGGCATAGCCAGCCATAGAGCCTATCATGGCTCCAACGACGGGGACGGGAATAAGAGCCTGCCCTGCTACAGCAAACATGGCTGCACTTAACTGGCCTGTTCCTTTCTCACCTAGTTCTTCTAAACACTCTGCCCCAGAAATTTCGCCATTCATGTATCGGTGGATGCTTTTGCCTGTTTCAATAGAGGATGTAATTAACGTTGAGGCAAAGTTCGTCTTGGAAAGTGCCCTGACGGTTTGACTGCCGGCATTCTGCATGCATCCTTTTATGATGCTTCCGCTGAACGCCGTTGCATAGCTCAGGGCCGCACCTTTACCAGAGGATAGGGCTACGTCTTTTGCGGCATCTTCCACCTTCTTGCATCCCTTGATTACCTCTACCGTATTGGTGATAAGCGATAGGCATCCACCAATGGCGGCACCATATTTCGCCTGATCCAAGCCGGCGCGATGGCCCAATTTACCCATATCAATGGCAGTAGACAACCTTGGGTGTGTACGGGCAAACAGGGCCTCCTTGTTTGAGACACCGCTGTTGCGGAGGTTGGTTTTAATTTTCTTGAGTTTGTCAATTTCGGATTGCTTCTGCCGTGCCACTTCTGTATTCCCATTAGCTTGGGCTCTTTGTACCTGTCTATCCAGCTTTTCTATAGCCGCATCTGCCTCCGCCAGCACTTCGCTGTAGTAGTCACTTGGAACGGTTATCTTTGCGTTTGCATCGATGTATTTTTGGAATTTTTGCGATTTCAGCTTGTCAAGACATGCCTTAGGGGTATTTCCAACAAACTTCATTTGTTCTCCAGAGCCAGGCAGCACAACTCCCTCGCTGTCCATTTGTATATGGTCGTATAGAGGGTCGTTCACACGTCCTATATCATCTGTCCTAAAATATCTGGTTTCCTCGCCTTTGATAATCTTTTCCGCATTCTGCCTGGCTCGGTATTTCTCCTCTGCGGCAAAGCCTGCCTGTTGCTTTAGGTTTGTTTTCTTATATTCAGGCGATACTTTGCTTTTGGCAATCTTTTTCAGCCCTTTTGCCAATGGGGTGTCTGCCTCATTGTCAATCCCAGAGTAAGCAGTCGCATGTTCTTTTACAGCAGAGCCGTATCTCTGAACGCCTTCAAAAGCAACTCCTTCGATGGCTGTCTTTGTAAGGGTCTCCAGTTCGCGTTCTTTTTTAACTTTCTCGCTCATTATAAGACTTTTATGCCTTTACTCCCAACGAGGCTGGTTAGTAATCTCTGTTTTAGGATATATACGAAAAAGGCGTGGGAGTCATACATCTTTGCTCGTCCCGACGCTCAAGCCTCGCATGCTTCCCTGTCAAGAACGAGAAGTATGCAGAGGCCCACGCATATATGGCAACATCCCTTGTGCCACAAAGGCACAACGGGAGAGTTGTCTCTATACGCAGGCATCTACTGCGGCTTCTCATGACAGGGCTGTGAATTGCGAGTTCGAGCGTCAATCAAAGCGTTAGTAAACGCCTATTCCAATATATATTTCCGCTGGTTCATCTGTCAGACGGATTCCCTTTTGGACGTTGCAAAGATAGCAAAAATCTGGCTTTATCCGCATGATTTCTCAAAAAAAAGTTGCTGAAAGACGCAAAAAAGTGCCGATTCCGTAAAATATTACGGAAAGTTGTGTGGTTTTATGCTCTGACAATGCTGTCAGGGATCAGCAGGTTACTGGAAAAAACGCGAATCGGTTCAAATCATCCTCTGTCCCTACGGCCGATGTTGACTTCAAATCTGCTCAAACACAGACAAAATAGACGCATTTCAGCAGATTTCATGATTGAAACTTGCTCAAACGGATTGTTTTTATTATCTTTGCAGCAGTTTTGGATCATAATGCAAACAAAGAAAGATGGAGACAACAATGATTGGGAGGGAAAAGGAGAAGAAATATCTTGAGGACTATCTGGACTCAGGAAAGTCAGAGTTTATTGCCGTATATGGTCGCCGCCGCGTGGGAAAGACATTCCTGATACGGCAAGTCATTGGCGACAAAGCGTGTTTTTCACTTACAGGCATGGAAAACGCTGACCTGCGCGACCAATTGGCCAACTTCTTTTTCTCTTTACGCCGAGTCTATCCACAGGCTGTTCACCCCAAATCGTGGATAGAGGCTTTTGATGAATTGCAGACCTATTTGGAAAGACTGCCTAAAGGCGATAAAATCATTTTTATCGACGAACTTCCTTGGCTCGACACCACCCGTTCACGTTTTGTCGGTGCCCTGGAGCATTTTTGGAATGGATGGGCTGACGCACGCACTGATGTCAAACTCATTGTTTGTGGCTCAGCAACCTCTTGGATGATAGACAATATCATCAACAATCGCGGCGGGCTGCATAACAGGAAAACCCACCAGATATACATCGCTCCCTTCACGCTCAATGAAAGCCTGCAGTATTTCGAGAAGAATGGGTTTGGCTACCGTCAGAAAGAGATAGCCGAATGCTATATGGTCATGGGTGGTGTGGCCTACTACTACTCGCTGATGACGCCCAAGGAGAGTGTTGCCCAAAACATCGACCGCTTGTTCTTTTCCCACCAGGGCGAACTAAGAAACGAGTTCACCAACCTGTATCGTTCATTATTCAAGCACTCTGCCGACTATGTCACGATTGTCACAGCCCTGGCAACCAAAGGCAAGGGGCTGACACGGAAGCAGTTGCTGAAACTAACGAAACTGAACAATAACCAGAAATTCACCAAAACCTTAGAAGAACTGGAAAAATGCGGCTTCATCCGCCAATATGTTCCTTTTGACGATACCGTCCGCGACATTCTCTTCCAACTCACCGATGCTTTCACGCTCTTCCATTTTCAGTATGCAGCAGAAAACAAATATCAGGACGAGTCTTACTGGACCAACTCTCTAAACAGTGCCCGTTACAGAGCGTGGAGTGGAATCGCCTTTGAGATGCTCTGCCTGAACCACATCCAGCAAATCAAGCAGGCATTAGGCATTTCAGGCATACAGAGCCGAGCTTGCTGCTGGCTGAGTAAGAAAGAAGAGGGAGAACGGGAAGCACAGATTGACTTGCTGATAGACCGTGCCGACCAAACCATCAACCTCTGTGAGATGAAATTCTCTCGCGGTGAATATGAGATAGACAGAAGCGACGATGAAACGCTCAGTCGCAAAATCGATACGTTTATGCGACAGACCAAGACCCGCAAATCGCTCATGCTGACGCTGGTGACAAGTTTTGGTCTGAAAAAGAACAAGTATAGTGGTCAGGTACAGAGGTTAGTCACACTTGAGGATTTGTTCAAATAAGCGAGTCAACGTAAAAGAAGCGAGGGCTTTATTGAAGTTGTTATGAACAATAGTGTTATGGACGATACAGACAAGATGGAGCGGGTGTGCAGCTACCTGCGCATGGTGGAACGGACGCGACTGCTGAGGAATACCACCGAGGAGCTGGAACGGCTGGTGGGATTCTCCGTCGGCAGTGGTAACGGCTTGGCGAGGAAGGGCGGCAAGTCGCTCTTCATGAAGGATGCCATCCTGAGGGAACTGGCACACATCGCCAAGCAGGAGACTGACCTTGACCTGCAAGAGGTGCCCGATGCGTATATCGGTGCAGACCGCATCTGTGAGCAAATGGGAAATGTGGCAAACCCTGCATTGTTCTGCCAGCATCTCGTGTGGTATTTCTATTCAGACGCAGAGGCTACCGATGATATTGCACCTATTATAAATAAGGTGGAAGCAGAGCAACTGCCTATTCTCGTCTTGCTCGTTCTGAAATTGCTGCCCCGCCTGTCAGCCAAGGGTGGCGACGTGAGAGACATCCGCCAAGACTATCGCCGCCTGTTCTGTTGGCTGTCGGAAACGGTCAACAAGGGCATTATAATGCAGAAACTCCCGCTGCTTACCCAGATTGAGGACGAGGTAAGGCGTCATCCAGACATCATGTGTAGGATACATCTTATCAGTACGGCAAATCAGATTCTGAACTCGTTTGGCGCCCTCTCCACGAGAGAACGCATCAGCATAAGCAATAAGGAGCTGCTTGAGAACCAGTTCGACCCAGAGGTGGACGGCATCTGGACTGAAAATGAGTTTTCAACAGTGTTCTGGCGATTTGAAGGTATAGCCAACGGTTATCATCTTTATCGCTATCAAGCAGACAGCAGCCGAAAATCCCTGGTGTTTACGAAATATTTCATGAAGTTCTTCCATCTTGGAAATGAAATCATGGCGCTGGTTATCCATCCTCACGCCATCCGCTATCTGGTGTCAGGCAAGAAGATTCCCAATCATCTTTTTGCCTATCTCGACTGCCAGATTCAAGCTGGCAGTGAAGGCAATTCAGATGCCGTCATTACCTTCATCCCACAATCGGCTGACGGGCATTGGTTCGCCCTCAGACAACTGAGGCGGAGCGAAAAAGTAGATTTTTTCAAGCATCTATTAGACGACGGACAATATAAGAAAACTGACAGTAACGCAAGTGATGACTATGACTTCACCATATCGTTGGCCGCCATCACCAGCGACCATATCTACATCAGCAAGGATGAGACGACATACTACAAAATACCAAAATCCTTGAACGGTCTTTTGGAAGAAGTCGGGTTCAACAGCAATGCAGGTGTGATGTCGTTCAAAGACACAGCTGATGGTGAGCCTGCCACGTATATAGCATTTGACGACTTCAACTTGTATTACGACATTAGTACAAAGGAATTGACGGCAGAACATCAAATCGAAGTCGTGGATAGTATCAGTGTATGAGTACACCGTATCAAAAATAGTTATTAACTTTGCATCCGATGACAAGTCACAAAAACGGCTGGTGGCTCGTCGTCGGGTGTTCTTTGAATGCAATTCATAGCAGAATGAAGAATTGAGTACGGTCTCTTATCCGGACTCGGCTTTGCCGCTTGCCAGAGCAAGAACCCTCAAAATCCTCAATTCCCCAAACTGCCTTTATACAAAGAAATCCTGCAAATTCATCCAAAGTTACGAAAAAACGAGAGAAGAATAAAACAAACTCGTTTGTTTTTTCTTCCGAGTGTCAGTAACTTCGCGCTACAAGCGCAAAGTTACGAAAAAATTTGGTATTTCGCTCAATTTGCACTACCTTTGCACCTAATTAATAATATACGAGGCTTATGCAGACCAATTGTCACATGTCTGTGCTATTGCACGAACAAGCAAAAAAATATGG
>OCVV011299362.1_pt1 | contig 11716 bp, 8 predicted proteins | sample 1539721 | NCBI WGS metagenome assembly OCVV01 (sample SAMN02144230, study PRJEB22623) | gut metagenome | biome: sheep rumen | host: Ovis aries | place: New Zealand | reverse complement strand
TCTTAATCATTTTTTACTTCCCTTATATAGTTGAAATTAACCGAATCATTGGCTAAACTGTTAATACAATGAGCATTCGGATATTAAAAAAAGCATTAGGACTGCTTATTGTCGATATCGTTATAATCATCGGCATTTTTGTCCTGCAATTTAGAACTGATTCCAATATAATCATGAAAATTGGTAATCTTCAACTGACCCTGGAATCACAGGATGAGCAGAACGGAGTTATCATTTATAAAAACAAGGTGCGACTCTCCTATAACGGCATAAATTTCTTCTGCGATGATAATAATCCGGCTTATGCAACTCAGGCTGGTCAAAAAATTGCCGTAAGTTTTACCGGACTGGAGCAGAAAGATCCGCTTTCTTATACTTTAAAATTTGATAAAGATATTAAGGTTACATTTGAACTTGCATCTGAAGATACTTCTGCATCTCTTGCAATTTTAACTGATTTCCCGGATGGTATTACGGAATTTACTCTTCCATATAATTATTCTTCAAATATGACTGTTCAGAAGTCTGAAAAAGACAGTCTTGTGCTTGCCGGCAAACGAAATGCATGGGAGTTTACAGCACACGCACTTTCTACTGAACGTTTTGGCTTTACAGAGCGTAATTATGTAGCAACATATTCTGTTTATGATGCAAACCAGAAGTTCAGCTTTGAGTCTATCATTGATTTACCTATTGCCAGTGCCGCTGAATATGCTAAGAACGTAGGTCAGTTTAAGCGAAATCTTATATCTTCTTTTGAAAATAATAATTCTGAGGCAAATATTACCGAGCAGATTGCTGTTTCTTATGTTGCAGCTCAGGCAGAAACCGGTAACTTTATTCGTGCAGTTGAAAATGTTCCAGACAGTATTAAGAAAAGCCGTCAGAGAACCTATCTTTCAGCACCATACTTTAATACTCTTGAGGATATGAATTCTAACCTCGAAAAGGTTATGAAGGATTATGAAAGCCGTATTTCTGATAGTGCCATTAAGCAGTCATTTGATTTATTCACTGTGCATAAAATTGCAGACTTTATTTACCTGCATTCCGGCCAGAATACTGTGCTTAAACTTTTAGGCAATGCCGCAAATGCGGATGTAGATTCACTTTCTATTGCGCAGATAACAGGTATTCTTCAGGTTTATGCAGATTTAACTTCTCTTTCTCCATCTTATGCTCTTGTGCTTGAGCCTATGCTGGAAGATTGTGTAGAGCGTATTACAGATGCATGTAAATATGAAGGCAGTATTCTTACAATTTCCGAAAATGATACCTTCCTTTCTGTAATTCAGGGAGTAGAAACTGGTATTGCACTTTTGCGTTATGGTCAGATTACTCAGAATGAAACTTATATCAGTGCGGGGTATGCACTTGTAAACTCATATCTTGCCGAAAGTTCTTCGTTCGATTTGCGTACTCTTGGAAACCTTTATCCAGTAATTGCTTACGATAATACATTCTATCCTCATTTACAAAAGATTTCTGATGTAGGAGAAAACAAAGTTTGGGCATGGACTTGTGCTAAGTCTATTTCTCTTGAAAAAGATTCTGACGAAAGTAACTTTACTGTTGAATTCCCAGAAGGTGATACTCATTATATTATCATCAAGGGTGTTAATCCGTTTAATTCTATCTATATATATGATATGGCATTCCGAACAGATCCTCGCTTTGAATCTTATAATTCATCGGGATATGTATACAAAAAGAGCACAAACACATTGCTGCTTAAGTCACGACATAAGTCTGAGTTTGAGACTGTAAGACTTGTATACAGACAGGCGGCAGCAGCTTCTGCGCCTGCTCCAAGAGTAGAACCAGCACCTGCTCCAACTCCGGCAGAACCTAAAGTCCCAAAGATTGAGCCTGCAGTAACTGCTGCTGCAACAGAAACTGAAGCAGAAGCAGCCGCTGATACTGAAGAATAAAAGATATAAAATAGAAAGAATTAAATTTCTTCGATATAGTCGTTTGAATTCATACGCTTGAGGACAATAAGTGTAACGTCATCACTAAACTTTTCGTTACCTTTAAAGTCTTCAAGCTTATCCATAATTCTGTTCATAATCATAATTGCGCTTTCGTTGTGATACTGCTGTAAAAGCTTGATTATGCGGTCCTTAGTAAAATCATCGCCATGGCGGTTTTTGCAGTCTGTAAGCCCATCTGTAAAGCAGACAATTATGTCATCCTGAGCAACTCTAAAATTGATTGGTGGGAACGATACTTCGAGACCTTCTACACCAAGAATTCCATATTGCTTTTCTTCATCCTGTTTAAGTTCAATAACCTTATTTTCTGCAGCACTGTAAAGAAGTGGGTAAGGGTGGCCAGCATTTGCAAATTCAACACTGCAGACATCTTTTTTGTTAAATTCACTGAATCGGAAGAGTAAACCTGTAATATAGTTTTCGACATTTACCTTTTCTTTGATATAAGATTTATTAATATCTTCAAGAACGTTAGAAAGCGGTTCTGCCTGTGTTTTACCGGTAATAAAATGCTGACTGATAATACTCTTTGCAAGAATAGTCATCAATCCGGCAGGAATGCCATGGCCCGAAACATCAAAAATACCAAGACCGTCTAATATTCCCTCGGTAAAATAATAATCATATAAATCTCCGGAAACGTTATTATCCAGAGCATTATATGAAATGGAAAGTTCCCAGCCACGGAAGGTTTTGTTTTTTACCGGAAGGAAGTTTTTCTGAACATGGGCTACTGTTTCGAGACCTTTAGAAAGTACAAAGTTTGCTTCAGAAAGCTCTTTAGTACGCATTGCAACAACTTCTTCCAGGTGCGTATTAAATTCAGAAAGTTTTGTGTTAAGTTCAGAATTATACTTGTACATATTTCCAAAGCGTAAGAGCAGGGTAGCCAGGAAGATGTAAAGGGTAAACTGCCAGCCATAAATCGTAAAGAAAGGCAGGTTAGGGCTTAAATTGCCACCTTTGAGGATCAAATCTATTACTACTCCAACAAGAACTGGTGAAAAGCCTGTTAAAAGTCCCAGAACATTTGCTCTGGTGTTCTTTTTAATAAAAGAAATTATAAGACGTGGAATGGTAATGGCAAATTGTAATGAATCAAAGACAACCAGAATAGGAATATATGAATTTAATTTCTTTGTAGAACTCAGTGAAAAGGCTATAAACATTGGAATAAATAATAGTGCAAGTCTAATTATCACAATAGGTTTAGAGTCTTTTTTTCTCAGATAGGTCATTACAAAGGAGTTTGCAAAATAGCCGGTGACAAAGGCTCCTCCATAAAAGAAAACTTTGATTACTGTATTATAGGAAAGCCAGATTGGTTTTGCCCAGGATACTTCTGAAAAGAAGAATGGCAGAAGAAAGTGTACTGTATAAAGATTAAGCAGGGCAAAGAAAAGATACACATTTTTGTTTTCATCTTTCTTCATTACAAAGTAAAGGAAGAGGTACATAAAAAAGATGACCATCATAACCCCGGCAAAAGCCATGGTAATTTTAGAGTTAAAGAAAGTCATTCTTTCTGCAGAAAAGAATATATCCGGTTTTTCGCTCAAAAAGATTTTTGAAGCAATACTAGAAAAAGCATCTGGCCAGACTTTTATTAAAATGGTATTAAGGCTATCCTGCTTTATCATTGATGGGGTAAACATAAAGTACTGAGCAGTAAAGCCGGCACTGCTTTCTCGTGGTGGAAATTCTCCATATTGTCGTACGGATGTATTATTCATCCACAAAATGTTAGCACCACGAATATAGCCGATGTAAAGACCTATCTCTTTATTTTTTAATTCTTCAGGAATAAAAAACTGAATTTTAAGCCAGATATAGTTTTCATCTTTTGTTGTAAGCTTATTGAGATTTTTCATCTCTTTTTTACTCAAAGGTAAAAACTCACCCTGATGGGGAAGGATTTCTCCCAAATCATATTCTGGAGGAGCTTCCATGTAGCTTACAAAGTTCGAAACATCATACCGTACAAATTTTTTTTTATGGCTACAAGATGAGAGAGTTAGACTTGTTATAATAAGAATGATAAACACCGTAAAAAAATTCTTCTTCATCTTATACTATAGTATACACTATAGTATAAAAAAAAGCGAATTTTATTAGAAGTCTTTTACATTAAAAGCGTTCAGCTTTTTTGTTACCCTTTTTATAGGCTGCTGCACCGCCACTCTTGCGAGAAGAAGAGCGTTCTGTTTGGGCGTGCACATTAGGTTTGTTGCCCTTTGCCTTGAGTCTTCCGCGTGGGGATTCGCGGTCGCGGAACGAATTACCGCCTTCACGTCCACCTCGTCGCTCGCGTCTTCCACCATTTTCGCGTTCGCCTCCAAAATCGTCTTTGTGAGGTTTGCGAGGTCCACGACCTTCTTCCTTGTCATCAAAATGCATGTGAGGAAGTTTGCGGTTAGTTTTAGACATCTCAATAGCCTTGCGTGCAGAAGCAACTGGAAGGCTTACGAGAGAGAACTGCTGAGCAACGTCTATATCGTCTACTAAACGGCCAGGAATGTGCAGAAGCTCACTGAAATATTCAGCAATTTCCTTGGCACGGTAGCCGTCGCGTTTTCCAAGAGAAACAAAAATACGCTTCTGGTCGCCGCGAGGGGCTCCGGATTTTGTATTGATTTTACCGTAATGCTTTGGAGAAAGCTGATCACCATAAACGATTGAAAGAACACCTGCAAGTACCTGCTGTGGCTCCTGATTTTCACAGAGTGCTGCGGCCAGGTCTTTGAAAACTGGAGTTAAGAGTTCTTCGCGGAGAACTGGTGTTTCAACTTCGGTTACTGGATTATCAGTATCTGTATTCTGGTCTTCTGCAATAACAGAAACGTCAGCTTTTTCAACTTTTACTTCAAAAAGCTTTTCCTTAAGTTCTTTGATAACGCGTTCGTTCTTTACATTCAGAACTTCGTTTACGCTTGGAATCTTGCCTTCTTCAAAATCGCTCTTTGTTGCCTTTTTTATGTTCTTAGAAAGGAAGCCGAGCTTGCGGCGTTCTTCCGGACGAACAAATGTAACTGCAATTCCTTCAGTTCCGGCACGACCAGTACGACCAATTCGGTGAACATAAGTTGCTGTATCAAAAGGAAGAGAGTAGTTTACAACGTGGCTTACACCTTTAATATCAATACCGCGGGCTGCAACGTCAGTTGCAACAAGAATGCGGGTTTTCTTAAGTCGGAAACGTTCCAGAACCTTTTCACGCTGATTCTGCATGATGTCCCCGTGAAGGGCAGCTGCCTCGTAGCCTCTCATATCAAGTTCGCGGGTAACTCTGTCTGCATCAGACTTAGTCATTGTAAATACAAGACCATAGAAGTCCGGAGAAATATCGATGAGGCGTACAAGGGCTTCGATTTTTTCGCTTTCTTTCACAAGCCAGTATTTCTGGTCAATCAGAAGGGCCTCATCAATTACCTTTTCCTCTTCGATAATGTCGTACTCACCCATAAAGTCGCCGGCAATCTTTAAGATTGGGGCAGGCATGGTTGCACTGAAAAGCAGAATTCTGCAGTCTGGATTTGCATGGCGGAAAATCTCTTCAATGTCGTCAATAAAGCCCATATCCAGCATTTCATCGCCTTCATCAAGAATGAAGTATTTGATTTTGCTGAGATCGAGAGTTTTTCGTTCGATGTGGTCTTTAATTCGACCAGGTGTACCAACTACAATTTCAGTTCCGCGTTTAAGCTCCTTAATCTGATTTGAATAAGAAGCACCACCATAAAGAACAGTTGTGCGGGGATAATCTTCAGTTGCAAAAGACTGCATTTCTGTGCAGGTCTGAACTGCAAGCTCGCGGGTCGGCTCAAGAATCAAAGCTTCTACGTGGTCTGATTTTCCGCGTACGTTCTGAATGATTGGCAGTCCAAAGGCTGCAGTTTTTCCAGTACCAGTGCGGGCGCGGGCAATAAGATTAGTGTCTCCAGTGAGCAGGCGTGGAATTGCCAGCACCTGAATTGGAGAAGGGGTTACAAAGCCTTTTTTTGATACGGCTTTTAATGTGTATTCATCAAGTCCTAAATCTTCAAAAGTTACTGTTTCGGGAGTTTCGTTTTCGATTTTTTCGTCAGTGAATGTCTGTGTACCGGTAGTTTCGTTAGAATCAGTTACCGGATTTTCTGTGTATAAATCTTCCATATTAGATTGATTAATATACAAGAAAATACAGAGTTAAGCAACAAATGTCAGAGTTTTCAAAATATTTTCATAAAATCTGATGGGCGGAGCAGGCTCTGGATACGAACTGCCTCTGACCGTCTTTGCAGACTTGCATAAAAAGAAAAAATCAGTTTTCACTTGTGAAAGCTGATTTTTTCTTACACAAAAACGGCTCAGCGAGCAGGTTCGTATCCAGAGACAGCGGGAGCCCATCAGATTTTATGAAGAGAGTTCACTTACGGCATTTCTTGATAATTTTTTATAAATACTGTATTTTTATTGCTATATTAAACTAATGAGGAAAAAATATGATTATCACTTGTCTTGACCTTGAAGGTGTTTTGGTACCGGAAATCTGGATTGCATTTGCTGATACTGTTGGCATTCCTGAACTTAGAAGAACTACCCGCGACGAACCTGATTATGACAAGCTTATGAAATATCGAATTGCTATTCTGAAAGAGCACGGACTTGGTCTGCGCGAGATTCAGGATACAATCAAAAAGATTGACCCGCTTCCGGGTGCAAAAAAATTCCTCGATGAATTGCGTTCCTGCTGTCAGACAATTATCCTCAGTGATACCTTCAGCCAGTTTGCAGCACCTCTCATGGAAAAACTCGGCCAGCCTACAATTTTCTGTAATGAACTGGTTGTTTCTGATTCTGGTGAAATCACAGGTTACAAAATGCGCTGTGAGCAGAGTAAGTTCACTACTGTTAAAGCTCTTCAGTCAATCGGTTATGAAACAATTGCTTCCGGCGACAGTTTCAATGACCTTGGAATGATTCAGGCTTCAAAAGCAGGTTTCCTCTTCCGCTCTACAGAAAAAATCATCAAAGAATATCCTCAGTATCCTGCATTCACAGAGTACTCGGAATTACTTGACGCTATCAAAAAATATCTGTAATTTATTCTGAATTAAAAATACAGTCCAATCACTGTACCAGGGGTGGCGGAGAATTGTGAGACGTCGTCTCAATCCGCCTGAGATTATACCCTTAGAACCTGATCCGGATAATACCGGCGGAGGTAGGTATGAAAAAAGTTCATACTCTCTTCATTATAACTTCATTGGTTTGCGCTCTTTTTGTGGGTTGCAAAAAATCATCAAAAGCAAATGTAGATCCTGCTCGTCTTCAGGAAGTTGTGGTTTACACTTACGATTCCTTCTGCGGTGAATGGGGCAGTGGCCCGGAAATCGCTCGTCTCTTCGAAGAAAAAACTGGAATCAAAGTAAACTTCATCGACTGTGGTGACGGTGTACAGATTCTTTCAAAAGCACTTATCGAAAAAGCTGATCCTTATGCTGATGTTCTGTTAGGATTAGATAACAACCTTACAGAAAAGGCTACAGAAAGCGGAGTTTTCGAAAGCTTTAAGCCTTCAAATGCAGATGTTCTTGCAGCTGGTCTTGAAGATGCTCTTGGCGGAAAATGGCTTATGACACCTTATGATTACAGTCCGTTTGCAATCATCTGGAATTCTCTTTCTGGTGTTGAAGCTCCATCTTGTCTTGAAGATTTGACAAAAGATATCTACAAGAAAAAACTGATTTTGATGGATCCACGTACAAGTACTCCAGGGCTTGGTTTTGAAACCTGGGTAAATAAAGTTTATGGAGATAAGGCTGCTGATTATATGAAGCGCCTTGAACCTTCTATTCTGACTATGGCTCCAGGCTGGAGTGTTGGTTATGGAATGTTTACCGATGGCGAAGCTCCTCTTGTAATTTCCTATACGACAAGTCCTGCTTATCATATTGAGTATGATGAAGGCGATCAGTTTAAGGCACTTACTTTCTCTGATGGTCACGTTATGCAGGTAGAAGGTGCTGGTCTAGTAAAAGGCGCAAAGAACCCTGATGGAGCTAAAAAGTTCATCGAGTTCCTTATCAGCAAAGATGCTCAGAACGTAATTCCAACAACTCAGTGGATGTATCCGTCAAATGCGCAGATTGCACTTCCTGCCTGCTATGACACAATTGAGATGCCGGAAATTATCCAGTAAACTGTCATCCCGAACTTGTTTCGGGAGCTATAAAATAGATGCTGAAACAAGTTCAGCATGACGGCGTACGTTCATGTTGAAAATATATTTTTACACTCTCGAAATCGCACTTCTCTCAACACTAGTCGCCGCTGCGGCCGGCATACCGATGGCGTACTTTACTGCGCGCCGTCGCTTTCCTGGCCGCCGTCTGTTGCTTTCATTTTCTGCGGTTTCACTATGTGTTCCTTCCCTTATTGTTGCACTTGGCTATGTAAGCTTCTGGGGAATGAATGGAACTGTGAACCGGCTTTTTGGAACTCACTTTTCTTTTCTATATAGTACTGCAGGAATTGTAATAGCACAGGGGTTTTACAATGTTCCGTTTATAACTGGCATTGTTAGTGAGGCCTGGGAACGCCTGCCACGTGAACAGGAAAATGCTGCAAGACTACTGGGAGCTGGTGAAGCCCGTATTTTAAGAACTGTAACTTTACGACAATTATCCGGTGCAATTGGTGCTGCCTGCATTCCGGTTTTTCTATTCTGTTATTTCAGCTTTATGATTGTACTGCTATTTTCTCCTGTGGGGCGGTCGACACTTGAAGTTGAAATTTATCACTCAATAAGAACGACTCTGGATGTTGGCTCAGGTGCTAAGCTTGCATTGCTTGAAACTGTAACAGCTTTTGCAGTTGTACTTGCCTATAGTTTTGTTGCGCGCAGGAGCCAGACGACTTCGAGTGGTGTAGAATATGTACCATTTGAAAGACGCGGGCTTGGAGCGGGTGGAGCAGTTTTTTTATTTATTCCGCTAGTTATTCTCGTGTTGATTTTTTTGATTTTTCCACTTGGCTCTGTTTTTGTAAGCGGAGTGGGGGAAGCCGGGAAATTGTTGCGCGGCACGTCTTTCTGGAAGGCGGCCCTGCATTCGCTGGAATGTGGAGTCGCAACTGGGATATGTTGTACTTTGTTAGGCTTTGCTTACTCGGTTGGGGTAAAACTGGGACGCCGGCAGGGCAGCGTCTTTTTGCAGACGGTGCCGGTGCTTCCTATGGCGATTTCATCTGTAGTAATTGCGTGGGGCGCTACTTTGATTTTTCATCGCGGGAACGCGGCACTGCTTGTTGCGCTGCAGACTGCGCTTTACTGGCCAATCGCTTATCGGCAGATTCAAAACGGAATTAACAGAATAAGTTATGAGACGGACTCTGCGGCTCGGCTTTTGTCGCGTGGTTGGTTAGACAGTGTGGTCAGAATATATCTGCCATCTTGTCGTCCAGTTTTAATATCAGCCTTTGCCTATTGTTTTGCAGTGAGTCTTGGAGATGCAACAATGCCGTTAGTTCTGTCTATCAGGGATTTTGACACCCTTGCCTTGTATACTTATAAACTTGCGGGTGCATATCGTTTTAGTCAGGCTTGTGCCTGCGGTGGAATAGTTGCCGCAATCAGCATGATAATTTTTCTGGCAGGAAGAAAGTAGGGTCTGTATATGAGTTACTTTAGCGTAAAAAACATTCATAAAACTTGGGAAACCGTTACTGTAGATTTTTCTCTTGAATGTGAAAAAGGAACTATGACCTGTCTCTTAGGTCCTAGTGGTTGTGGGAAATCCACTGTTTTGAATATTATTTCCGGCTTAGAAAAAAATGATGAAGACTGGAAGAGTAAACTTGAAATAGAACTTGACAATCAGCGTATAGAAAAACTTCCACCTCGTGCCCGTAATGTTGGTATGGTCTTCCAGAGCGGTGCTTTATTTAATCATATGAATGTAGTAAACAATGTTGCATACGGACTTATCTCTCATGGAATGAAAAAAAAGGAAGCTCTTGCCCGTGCCTCTGCTTTCCTTCCTGACTTCGGTCTCGAAGGTTTTGACCGCCGTATGCCTCAAACTCTCAGTGGGGGAGAGCGCCAGCGTGTTGCACTGGCCCGTACCCTTATAACACAGCCAAAACTCGTTTTGTTAGATGAACCTCTTTCTGCCCTCGATGCAGATTTGCGACAGAGACTTGCTCTTCAGATTCGTAAATGGCAGAAGACCATGGGCTTTACCGCCATCATGGTAACTCACGATGTGGCCGAGGCAGAAACAGTAGCCGATAAGATTGTAAGATTCTCAAAATAATGATATGTTTTCGGAATATAAAACTTCCGGAGGCAGCACATGATAACAAAAAATGACTATCCTGTTTTAGAATTTGACGACGACAAAGATGCCGTTGTAAATCCTTTCAAATGGAATCTCGATCCATTTTCCAGTGACAAATTGATTATTACCTTCTTTCCTGATGTAATGAAAAATCTTATGGAAAATAATCAGCTGGAACTTGAGCGCGAAATCAGTGGTGAAAATCCTGTTTATGTTTATCGCTTTAAAGAGCAGCCGGAAATTCTTATTACCCTCGGTTATGTAGGCTGTCCTGCCTGCGCAGGAAACCTTGAGTTCTTTGCAGCCTGTGGTGTTAAGAAAGTTATCTTCTGTGGTGGCGGCGGAGTTCTTGATAAAAATATCAAAGTAGGCCAGCTGCTTGTAGTAGAAGGGGCAATCCGCGACGAAGGTTTTTCTTACCGCTACATTGAGCCTTCCCGCTATATTTATACAGACAAAAATATCACAAAGAAAATAACTGATTATCTCGAAAGCAAAAAGATTCCTCATCTCACAGGCCTTACCTGGACCACAGACGCCATGTTCCGCGAGACCCGTGCTCTTGTTGAACAGCGCAAGGCAGAAGGCGCAAAAATTGTAGAGATGGAACAGGCCGGCTGTATTGCAATTGCCCAGTACCGCAATTTTGACTACGGTGCAATTATCTACGGCGGCGACGACGTTTCGCAGGATGAATGGGATACCCGTTCCTGGGATAAACGTAAGGGCATCCGTTATAATCTTGTGATGTTGTGTAAAGAACTTGTTAAGGAAATCTAGTTTTTCATATACCAGTATGAATATAATTTCTCAAAGCCAAGCTTTTTATAAAGATTCACCGCAACAGTGTTAGTCTGAACTACCTGAAGATATGAATGATGAGCACCAGCTTCGTATGCCTTTTTAAGAATTGCACTGCAGACCTTCTTGCCAAGTCCATGTCCTCTTAGTTCAGATGAAACAATAACATTCTGCAGCAGCATATATCCATTTTCAATTGCAGCAGATGAGCAGGCAGCGGGCTTTCCTTTATATAAAACTGTACAGTAAATGGTATCAACCAGAACTTTTGCAAGCATTCGTGTGTAAACATCCTGGTCGTGAGCATCATTTATTTCGTGAATCTTAAAGAAAAGAGGAAGCCATCCTTCCGGAGTTTTAGAAAAGACGTATTCGATTTGAGAGTCATTGTCCGGCGAGCTATTGTCATTGTCCGGCTCGACCGGACAACCTAAATCACACACCATCAAATCTGTAGGCGTAGCAACTTCATATCCGCGTTTTTCTAGAAAATCATTGAGCTCAGTATCAAGTTCTGTTAGTTTGAACTGACAAGGTAAGCCCTGCTTTTTATACAACTCTTCACAGTAAGCTACTTTTTCTGTAATTGGTTTGGAAGAAGGG
>OCVV012883403.1_pt1 | contig 11717 bp, 7 predicted proteins | sample 1539721 | NCBI WGS metagenome assembly OCVV01 (sample SAMN02144230, study PRJEB22623) | gut metagenome | biome: sheep rumen | host: Ovis aries | place: New Zealand | reverse complement strand
TCCATTTCTAGTATAATCATTATTTAATTCAAAGTTACTAGAATTTGGTTCATCTTCAGCATTTGCTTTTTGGAACCAATACTTAATAAAATAATCATAAGTAGGAGCTGCTTCAGCAGAAATAGCTGTTATAGTAAAGCTCTTTGCAGGCATTGTAAATGTAGCAATAGCATCAGATTGTGTAGATGAAGCACTTTCTGTAAAGTCTTCTAAATCATCTACTCCATCCCATCTTTCAAAAACATGTCTATAAACAGTTTTGGCTTCTATATTTACTTTATCGCCCCAAGCATATGTATCACTTCCTGTTACAGAAGTAAACGCATCTTGTTTATCTGGTTTTACAGCTAAGACATATGTGTTTCTTTCATAATAAAAATCAAATGTAATTGATGTTGAAGAAACTACTTTTTTAATAGCATCTGGAGTAACATATCCATCTATATTTATTGGATTCTCTGTAACTTCTTCTGTACCAGTGCCAGTGAAATCAACACTATGTGATTCACTAGACTTAGTGTAATTTGTTGAATCATGTGTATTAGCATCAGCATTTGCTTTTTCTAACCAATAATTTACTTGATAAGAATAATCGCCAATTTCTAACCATGTAGCTTTATATGATTTATCACCATATGTTGTATTAGTGATATATAAGTCTTTTTTAGGACTTGTTAAGTCAGTTCCTGTCCAGCCACCAAATTCATATCCTTCTTTAGTAGGATTATTAATTCTAAATGACTCTCCTACATGATAAGTTGTAGGATTTGGTGTAGAAAGTGTTCCACCATCTAAATCATATTCTATTGAATATTCTCCAGCTATAGTTTTAGCTTCTATTTCAACATTATAGTCTGGAACATGGAATGTTAAAGTAGTGTTATCTAAGCCATTTTCTGTGTCAGCTCCATCAATTCCTGACCATGTATCAAATTCATAACCTGGTTTTACAGTAGCTTCAAAAGATATTTGTTCACCAAATATATATGAATCTTGTATACCTTCAATACCCATAATTCCAGCATCAGGTCTAACTGATATAGTTATATTTTTACGTGTATAGAAATAGTTAATAACATCAGTGTTTGCATTACCAGTTAAAGTAATCTCTTTTGGTTCTGGAGTATTAAATCCAGGATAATAGTTTGGTATTCCTGTAACTTTCGCTCCAGTAGTTCCTGTATATTCAACTATTCCTACTCTATCAAAATTAGCATTTATTTCTGCTTGTGTAGATGTTTTAGTAGGATCACCATCTACCTTTTGTTGATAATGAACTACTTTATATTTTGTTTCAGCTGCTGTCCAATTAGCTTTAAAATTTTTATTTCCAGTAGAACCTGTTGGAACACTATAAGAAGGTTGTGGATCTGTAATTCCATCACCTGTCCAGCCAGCAAAAGTGTATCCTTGCTTTCTTGGAATAGGTAACTCAACATCCTCACTTTCAACAGTATATTTCTTAGTTGTCCAACTTGCTTCTCCACCATCAAGATCTAATGTAATAGTATATTCTTCAGCTTCTCCAACTGCTGTTAAATTTACACTTGCAGAATTCATAGCAAATGTAAATTCTTGATTTGTTGTAAAAATACTTGAAGTAGCTTGGTCAATCCAATGTTTCCAAGTGTAGCCTTCTTTTAGAGTAGCATTAATTGTAACAGGTGTACCAAATTCTAAACTTTGATTTGCAGGTGTTGTTGATTCAATTCCAACTTCTCCTGTTGTAGTTAATACACATAGCATTTTTACTACATAGTAGTTAATCTCCATGCCATCTGTTACAGTGATACTTTCTTCAGTAATCTCACTATCGCCTAAATATATGTATCCTAATTTATATCCATAAAATGCATTAGTTGTATCTCCAACACCACCATCATTCTTTTCTACAATATAAGTTCCTGTTCTTCGTAATTCTTCAACGGTTAGTGTGTCACCAACTCTTGCTGAAATAGGGGCAGCATCTGGTCCCAAATCAATTAAAGTATAGTTATCAGGGTCTCTTAATAATTGATTTCCATCTGCATTTTGTTTCCAGAAGTTAACTGTGTAACTAGTATCGGCACCATCAAAAATTGCAACAAAAGTTAAGTCTTCTGTACCCATTGTAAATGTAGTACCTAAATATGAATCAGAAAGGTTGCTTCTTAAAGGTTCTCCTTCTTTTTGCCATGACTTAAAAGCAAATCCAGCAAATTCACTTTCGTTTGGTATATAATCATCTAATGAAATATCTTGGTTAAATTTTAAAGGGTTACCCTCAGTATCTTCAGTAACTTCTATTGGAGCATGAATCTCGTTGTCTTCCGTATCATAAAATTTAACTGTAAATTTATTTAATCCTGATGCAACATCCCAAACAATTTCATATTCATATTGTCCATTTATTGCAGTAATTGTTGCAGCTCTTGGATCTGTTTCATCAATTGCTATACTAGAATCATCATCACTATTTTTTACATCAACACTTGTTATTGATCCAACTTTTCCATCTTCATCAAAAATCATGTCTGGTGTTATAGTTATAGCAGTATTAATTTGAGCTTGCGTTATGTAGTTTTGCTCTATTAGATTTGCGTTGTATGTTTCAGTTACTTTTGATTCATCTCGCAATATCGCTTTAATATTAATATTTACATATGTTATCTCATCATTTCTACTAGTGAACTCAACTGTTCTCTTTGAAGTAGTAGAAGAAGTAAAATTAACTAAAATCAGTACTAATATGATTGCAATAGCACTTATGATAAAAAGTAATTTCTTCTTGTCTTTGAAAAATTTATTCATTTGAGATCCTCCAAACGATTTATAAATACATAAGTGAAATACTTATGCCTATATATCATAAATATACTTATAATAAAGTATATTAATACCACTTTTCAAAGTCAATTTTTCAAATAATAAAGAAATATTAATGTAATAAAAGAAAAGAGCCCGGTGACTCGCGATTTATCGCGAATGTCACTAGGCTCCGAATAATTATTTTGTTTCTGAGTTTGGTTCACTTAATCATAAAGTTCTCAATAGATAATCATGTAATTAACTAGTTACACCAAAGTTCTTTTTCATGGTAGAAATACTTGCCAATTTCTTCATCCTCTTGCTCATCCTCATATGGACTATAGTATACATGTAGTATACGGATAAGTCTTTCTGCTCCATGTACCCTTATATCAAGGTATTTGCCATCTGTTGTAAGGACGTGGAAAGTGCATGCAGCTCTTCCACCAAAATAGCCTGCTGTCACATATGTTGATTCGATATCGTATTCGAATTCGTCTGACTCTTCTAAGGCTGTCCGTAATACGGAATTAAGCTCTTTTGCTCTTCCAACTGCTTCAACAGATGACTTGTCATCATAGAATCTCTCTCTAGGAGATGAACAAGCGGTTCCGGCAAACAAAAAACATAAAACAAAAATCATGAAAAATTTCTTCACTTAAATCAATCCTTTTTATAAAACAAAGAGTGAACCAAACTCTTCAACAGGATTACAATTATTATTTTAGCATATTTTTCCAAATTTGTCAACTTTGATTATTCTTCAAATCCTTTTCTTAATTCCTTTTTCTTTTCTAGCAATTAACTTCTATCAGTTTCTTTATCGCCATTGTCTCTATCCATCTCATTCATTATTGCATTAAAATACTTATTATATGGTGCATTTGCCCTTCTGTTTGCTATACATTGATAAGTTAATTCCATTTCTCCTTTTTCTGTTATCAAAAAATATTTTCCAGATTCACATTTTATTTTTACTTGAGGATTTTCACTATAAACTTCTTGTTCTAATTCTGATAATTCTTTTGATCTCATAGATTGCATCCTTTGAGAAGCTTTCCAATCAAGAGCCCAAGCCTCTATATCTTTTTCTTCATCTTCTTCATAATCATCAGAATTTCTATATTCTTTAATGATGCTTTCAATATCCTCTTCTTTTTCTAATCTATGTTTGATTTTTTCCTTTATTTTTATTTTTATTTGTTGCTTATTCAAAGAAGAAAAAGTGTGAACACCATTTTCACTTCTTATTTTTGAATGTCCATATAATCTAAGAGTATCTCCGTAGTTAAACAATATAACACTTTTGTCTCCTAAAAAAGCATAATCTATACTATTAGGGGCCCTTTTCATATCCGAATACTCTGTTCTCATTGCTTTTTCTAAATAAGCAAGAGTTGATAAGTCTTTTTCTTTATTCTGGGCTCCATTTTCTATATTCGCTTTAAAGTTTTCTTGACTTTCTCTATGAAGTTTAAAGTACATATCACTAATTGCTGGAATTTCTGCAATAGCAATTTCCTCTCTAGGAATTGATGGTTTTCCATATCCATCTGCAAATCCACCATGCTTCAAATTCTTAACTCCCTTTTGAATTAAATAATTCGTAATGCCTTCATTAATCAATCGAGTAATTGTTTTCTCAAAATTAGGCAAAATGCTCTTTAATCTTGTAATTGTCTTATCAAAAATATCTGCCGCCTCATCATATGAAGTTGACTCTCGGATTTTCTTTTCCATCTCAACTATTTGCTTTTCTAATAAAGGACATTGGTTTGCACTATTTTTCAAAGCTGAAGCGCATTCTATTAATAATCGTTTTTGATCATCTAAAGATGTTTGGCTTGCATGTTCTTCAATAATAGCTATTCCTTCTGTAGGCTTTGAGCAATAAAAATCAATTATTCTAATTCCTGCTTCTTCATACCTTGCACATTCTTCTTCACTTTTGAATTTTCCTTCTGCTTTCATTTTTTCAACATTTTTCTTAAAAGATTTTAAATAGAAATCATATGTCGAATTTGCATGATCAGTTTTAGGACTTCCACCTAGTGCGTATGATACTCTCTCAGGAACAGCAGTCGTTGCATAACTAAGAGAAGCTGAAGATAATTCACAAAAACATATTTTTCCTATTTTAAAGCTTGTCCTATTATATTGTTCTAATAGTCTTAAATCACCACCAAAATCCATCTCCCTAGAAGCATCTAACCCATATTTTTCTATACTAGGTCTAAGTGCTCCTGGGAAGCAATGTGTATAAAAAGTGCTCTCTTGATTTCTTTCTGCGATTACCTTAATGGCATTTAATCTTTCCTTGAGTGTAGGCGTATTAGTTTTTGCACATTGTCTAATCATGAATTCACTATAATTATGGTCAAATGATATTTTTGGATCTTCATATGATTCAACATATAAATCTATGATTGTTTTAGCACTACTTAAGCTATCATCTAATGTAGAAATATAATATTTAGTTAAATAATTTCCTAAGGTTTCAAAAGCTCCCTTTGCACCACCAAAGGTCGCAAAGTTTGCAATTACTTTTTGTATTTCTGGATTATTAAATACTTTAGATATATAGTTTGCTACATCTTCTTTAGATATTTTCTTTTCCAAAATCATACTCCTTATATATTTTTATATAATGAAATGCAGTATTAATTATTTATTTAATATCAATATTAATATTAATTATTAATTAATTATTATTTATTTTATATAAAAAGACTAATTTAGTTCAACTTTAGTTAAACTTTTTTACGTTCTTGATATTTTTATGTAATATTGTTTCTTTAGTCATAAAATATCAAGCCAAACTATAAATCGATATAAGTTAATACTATATAAAAAAAGACGAGATTTTAAAATCTCGTCTTAATTTGGTGCAGATGCCCGGAATCGAACCGGGACGGAGTATTAGTCCGCAGGATTTTAAGTCCTGTGCGTCTACCAATTCCGCCACATCTGCATGTGTCATATATTCATACGACATGTTTAATTATAACCTCTTCATATTTTTTTGTCAATAATTATTTTGAAAAACTTCGCAAAAAGTGTTATAATATGAATGTTGCACATTTAAAAACATATTAGGAGGTTAGATTTATGTCAGCTAATGTCATAGTTAGAAAAGTCTCATTTTTCCGGTTCATGTATGAAACACGTAAACTTGATTCAACAACTCGAGAAGAAGTATTAAGTTTTATTCATAACAATAAAGATTTGATCAAAGAATACCAATTTGGCCGTATTCCTGACCATCGTGTATACAGTGTCTTATTAAAAGATGGAGAAACAATCAACTGGAGAGTAACGAAACATTTCCTTTAAACCTCACATCTGCAGTTTAATTACTGCACACCCCGAAAGGGGTTTTTTATTTGTCATTTTATTAATTTTTCATTTTATTAACAAGTGCAGCAAAATGTGCTCAAAGCATTGATTTTTTATCAATTTTGTTAGATAATATAGGTATAAGCGGGAAGGAATTAATTATGAAGATATTTAATCCTATAGTAAATTTAATAGATAAATTTTTAAAATTTTTAAAGACAGATCGTAACACATTTGTTACTTACATTTTGTTGCTTGTTACTGTCTTTCTTTTAGTAGATAGATGTACAGAATTATTACTAATGATTTTTACAGGAGTTGCTTACAGCTATTGGGGTCCTATCGCCTATGCAGCAGCATATTTAGTAATAATTTTTGCATTTAATATTGCATTCTCATCCAAGTATGTTGCATCAGATGATGACAAAGTATCCTGGTTTTTAGTTTATTGTATTTGTTTATACATTTTAACAATATGCATGCTTTCAGAATGGATTAATAAACTAATATGGATTGGATTATTGTCATTACCTAATTACGCAACAATTGGAACAGAATTTGCTTATTTAATTAGACCAGCACTTTCATCTATAGCATTAGCTATTCCACTTGGAACATTTGGTGGATTCTTCCACAAAATGTACAATAGTGTAAATGATAGTCAAATCGTACGTGATTCTATTTCAGATTACAATGGAATTAGTCTTGCAGACACAAAAGCTGGTTGGGGTTCATACACTGATCAAATCATTATAGGCCCTGATAAAGAGCATGGTAAAACAATTAGATTGTCAGAAAAACGTAGATTTGAATCAACATTAGTTTGTGGTGTTTCTGGTTCTGGTAAAACAACTCTTATATTTGAACCATGGATTGCACAAGATATTGCTAAAAAATTCTTTTATAAACAACAATCAAAAACTTTAGCATATTCAGCACTTAAAGCTGGAATAGCAGCATTAGATGCTCCATATGATAATGATTATATAAATCAAAACTTCTCATTAAATATGATTAAACCAGCTGATAATAAAACTAACCTTTTCAAATCATATTTTAAGAACTTGATTTACGCTGAAAGCGGAAACAAATTAATATTCAGGGATTTAGGTCTAACCTATCTTGCTCCTGATAACGAAACAATAGAAAAAATAAAAAGTGTTTGTGATAACTATGGAATGCATTACAATTTAATAGATCCTCAAGAATCAAATTCTTTAGGATTAAATCCATTCATTTTTGATGATCCATTACAAACTTCAATTTGTATAACATCTATACTAAATGCATTTAGAGGAATACATACAGAAGAACATTATAAAGTTACTCGTTCAAATCAAATAATTGAGAACTTATCTATATTATTAAAAGTTGCTTATCCTTTAATAAATGATGATAAACTTCCAAATTTGGACGATATGATGAAATTATTAAATAATTTCTCATTAGTTGAAAAAATGTGCAAGATTCTAGAAAATGATGCTGATCTTGCAAAAAGATATGATCAAGAACTTGAATTCTTTAGAAGAAACTTCTACCATGATAGTTCACACCTTGAAGAGATGAAAGATTTAGCTTCTATTCCTTTAGCAGAACTTGATTCTCTATTGAAATATCCTGGTGTAAAAAGTATTCTATGCAACAGAAACCACAACATAAATTATGATAATGTTTTAAAGAATGGTGACATTACATTAGTAAGTACTAGAAGAGGTGATTTAGGTCAAAATGCTCATAGAACCTTTGGTCTATTCTTCTTACTATTAATGCAATATTCAGTATTAAGAAGACCTGGAAACGAAAATAGTCGTATCCCTCATTTCTTATATATTGATGAATTCCATGATTTCATCTGTCCACAAACAGAAGAAATATTTACTGTTTATAGAAAATATAAAATTGGTACAGTTATTTCTGCACAAAGTTTGGAACAACTTAAAACAAAACCTACAGAAGAACTTGGAACATCTCCAATTGTTTCTAACTGTTCTAACAAAATCGTATTTGGTAATAACTCACCTGCAGAAAACGAATGGTGGAGTAAAGAAATTGGTGATGAGAAGAAATGGCGTAATAATGGTCAAAGCTTCGATGAGTCAAAAGACAAATATGATTCAAAAGCAAATTGGAAATATGGTCCAGGTACTCGTTATGCACCAGGTAAGATACAATCAATGAAATTCAAACAAGCAGCATTTAAACTTAAAGATATAAAAGGTAAGATGGAAAATGGTCTAGTAACCCTTGATTTCTTACCTGAAAAATATAAACAAAAACAAAAAGTTAAAGATTATAACTTCACAAAATTCACAAGCGGAATTACTGAAACAAATACACCTAATGCAAAGTCAAGGATTATAGCTCCTTATGGAATGCATAAGAGTACTACAAATAATACTGATGATGAGAATAATCCAATTAAATTAGATGATAAAGACATCAAATTCATGAACACATCAGATTCTGCTGTAAATTATAATACTAACAATAGTAATTCAAATAAGAAATCATAAAACTAATAAAGTAAAAAAGATGATCTAAATATTTAGATCATCTTTTTTATATATTAAATTAAGCAAATATTTATAATCAACTTCCTAGTTCTTTATTAATCCCATAAATCATAGCATTTGCAATTGGGGCAACAATTCTTAGTATAATAAAATAAATCAATGGTATAAATGAAATTAAAATTGCTATTTTCGTACCACCACTAATCTTTTTTTTATCTTTTATTGTCTTTATTACTTTGACAATTGAAATAATAAATGAAACTAATGATATTGGTAACATTATATATATAGGCAATAACATTTTTGAAAAAGTTGATGGCCCCATTACAACTCCTATTATTTGTTTGCCAGATTCGGTAATCATACAATTATCATCAATCTCTATCTTAGTATATATCGCATATGTAAGAGCCGATATTCCAGCAAGCATTAACGCATACAAAATTACAGAGATAACTGTAGTTACTTTATTCTTTTTTCCTGATAATTTAATTAAAATAATAATTGTTAGCACTACGCCAATAATAATAATACTTGCTGTAATAATAGCTGCACTCGTATTATATAATGGTCTGAATTCAGGTGCAATTACCATTTTTTCTGCACTAGGTACACTATCTCTCATTATAATAATTCCTCTTTTTTAATTAAGCTAATAATTTAGATTCCAAATTCTTAATCTTATATTTTCCGTCTTCTTCTACAAACTCATAAAATGATTTAGTTAAACTTTCATCATTTTGTGCTAAATCTGTAGTATAGAAAAATCTTTGATTTAAGAAATTTGCTAAATTGTTCATTACCAATACTTTAAATACTTCTGCCATATGTTTGTTATCTTCACAAAGAAAAACTAATTGAGGAAGCTTCATAAATCCAGAATCTCCTGGAACAAAGTTTGAATAAAAGCTCTTCCATTGATTCATTCTTTTTACTAAGCTATCTTCCCATCCCATTTCTCTTCTAATTGCTTCGAAAGCAAAACTAATATCTTGATTTCCATATTTAAGAGTAATACATGCAATTGGTTTAAATGCTTTATTAAGATTTTTATCTATTATTTCTGGCTTTAATTTAATTCCACTTGTAGCAGAAACTTTTCTTAGATAGTTAATAACTAATTGATTTCCTGCTAGTTTTTTCTTAATCATATCAACTGGTTTTGTATTGTCAGTTGGTTGCCATTTACATTCTTCTTCACGTGATCTAAGTAAGTATTTACCCATCTTTTCCATGCAGTAAATTCTATATACTCCTTCACCTTCATGTGATTTGAAATAATATCTTGTTAAAATTTTAGTCTTAACTAATTGTTCTAACTTCTTATTTAATTTATCTTGATTTTTAATTTCAACATTATCCATTTCTAATAGTTGAAATAATTGTCTAGAAGTTAAAAACTCATATTTGTTAATATAATCAATTATTCTAAAGTGTATATCTGTTATTACTCCTTGATTAATTTTTGATGTGATTTGTGCCATTGATACATAGCCATCTTTTCCATCAAATACCTTTATTTCTCCTGGTCTTACTGAAAAAGGAGAAATCTTTGTCTTAATCTCATTATCTGCGACCATTGTTCTTCCTTCCTAGGATTCATCCATAAATTTCTATGGACTATACCTTTTTAAAATTATTTATTAAGGTTTTAATAAAAATAGTATATCATTACTTTTTTCTCTTTTCAAGGAAACAATTTTTGTAATTCTTTATCACTTAAATATTTCCATTTTCCAAGTGGAATATCTTTGACTGTTAAATCTCCAATTTTGCTTCTATGAAGTGCTAAAACTTTTTTGCCAATAGCTTCTATCATTTTTCTAACTTCTCTATTCTTTCCCTCATGGATAGTAATTTGAAGTCTAGAAATATTTTTTTCCTCATCAATTTTTAATATTTTAACAAATGCAGGTTTAGTTATATAAGGTTCTCCCTCATCATCTATCTCTACCCCTTCAGATAGTCTTTTTACATCATCACTCGTGATTTTACCAGCTATAGTTACATTATAAGTTTTAGTAATCTCAAAACTTGGATGAGTCATTTTATTTATAAAGTCACCATCATTTGATAAAAGAAGAGCCCCTGATGTGTACATATCTAACCTTCCTACTGGAACAACTCTTTCTTTAACTTTTACCAAATCCATAACAGTATCTCTATCAAATTGATCTTTCACAGTAGTAACATATCCTATTGGTTTATTTAATAAAATGTATACTTTTTTTGTTTGTTTATTAATTGGTAAATCATTATATTCAATTACATCTTTTTCTACATCTACTTTAGTTCCTAATTCTGTAACTACTTTTCCATTTACTTTAACTTTACCTTCTAAAATTAAAATTTCACATTGTCTCCTTGATGCAACACCAGAATTAGCTAAAACTTTTTGCAATCTTTCTAACATCTTATCCTCTTTTATTTAAAGTTTCTAGCACCTTTTCGAATTCCTCTGGAAGAGGAGCTTCAAAGTGTAGTTTTTCATTAGTTCTAGGATGCCTAAATTCTAAAATAGTACTATGCAATAATTGACCTTTTACATCAAATTCATTCTTACCACTTGAGTAAACTTCATCACCAACAACAGGATGATGTATTTTAGCCATATGAACTCTAATTTGATGTGTTCTACCAGTATCTATTTTAACTCTTAATAATGTATAGTCATAATATCTTTTTAGAACTTTAAAATGAGTAACCGCTTCTTTCCCTTCTGAATCTATTGCCATTTTCTTTCGATCACGAGTATCTCTTCCTATTGGCATATCGATTGTTGCTTCATCTTCTTCTATATTACCTTTTACTAAACAAGTATATATTTTTGTAACCTCATGATTTTTTATTTGTTCAGAAATATTTATATGAGCATTATCGTTTTTTGCTACTATAATCAAACCAGAAGTATCTTTATCAAGTCTATGAACGATTCCTGGTCTAATCTTTCCTCCAATTCCTGAAAGAGAATCTTTAGAATGACTTAGAACTGCATTTACTAAAGTTCCATCCATATTTCCATTACCAGGATGTACAACCATTCCTTTAGATTTATTAATAACTATAATATCATCATCTTCA
>OCVV011205266.1_pt1 | contig 11718 bp, 16 predicted proteins | sample 1539721 | NCBI WGS metagenome assembly OCVV01 (sample SAMN02144230, study PRJEB22623) | gut metagenome | biome: sheep rumen | host: Ovis aries | place: New Zealand | reverse complement strand
CACCCCCCTAATACTACGTCATGTAGTCCCCCCCTCTACGATACGTAGTATTTAATACTACGTTATACACAACTAACTTGTATGCAATCATTTTAGCACTCTTAAAGTTCGTTGATTAATATAAAAGGGCGCTTTCGCGCCCATTTTTTACTGATTGCTACCGGTACCTTCACAAGTAATTGATCCATCTCCAGTGCATACAAACAATCGAGTTTCATTATCATATGTTATGCTTCCGGTTAATGTTGGAGCAACTTCTTGATTTATAGGAATAATAGCAATACGGCTAATTCCTTTATATAATACAATAGGCATTGTTATTGTTTCATTTGGTCCAACATATATCCCTTTATCTAATTCTTCATCATCTACGACATATATAACATTTTGTGCGTTATAGCTACCAGTTGGTGACGTATTTATAAATGTAACGTTAGCGATTCCAAAATCACTATCTCCGCCTCCTCCGCTCTCACATTCACAGATCACCTCACCGGTATCCTCGTCTACCACCTTCGCATTTACTTCCACGGCTGTTTCGTCATAATCCGTTACCATGACTCTACGTTCACCAAATCTCGCTGCACTCTGAAAATCCATGTTATACCCTCCTTATTCAATAACATTTTTCATACATCGCCCATACGGCGACAATGCTCTTTTCACAAAACTTGTTATAGATCCTCACCATTTCCTCCGGCTCGTCATCCGGTACGGCCTGGATCGCAGTTATTGCCAGATCGTCTACGTCCTCAAACATCCGCTGATTAAGGATAAGCGCGTCTTTTAAGTTATCCGGTCCGATGATCTCCCGCTGGTCCTGGTCTTCATAAATGATCAAATATGTCATATGATCACCTCTTAATAATGGACCGGGACCCGGATAACTTCGATCTGTCCGTAAATATCCACCGCCGCTGTGTACGTCTGCAGAGCGGCAAGTCTGATCACGTCGCCAGGCTCGCACCACTGTATCAAAGTACTGTTGACGCCACCACCGCCTCTCATGTCATAACCGCGACAGGCTCTGTATCTCTCGCGCGCTCCGTTTCGCCATAGTGAGATATACATTGAAAAATCATATCCCGCATGGGCTTCGCTGGACAGGTTAGAATAAGTATCTATGATATACCAGCCCTGTTTGACAATCTCAAGGTTGGCGATCTCCACCGGTTCCGGCGCAGTCGGAGATACGTTTACCGTACCGCTTCTGAAAATATGTTCAGACAGGCTGTTCTCCTGCAGCGCCTGGATCGCCCCGGCCTGCTGCGTGTTCACGTTTTCGACCGCCGTCAGACGTGCGGGAAAGTTTCCAAGCAGATTGGTAAGCTCACCATCAGCAAGCATCTGTTCCAGCTTTTTGGATACCTCGCCGGATACGTCGAAAGTCTTGACATATTCCAGAGTATCCGCGTATTGCCGCAGCATCTTTATGATCCAGTCCAGATTCAATTCATGGAAATTAGTATAAGGAAAGTTATCAAAAATAGGCATTTATCTCACCTCCTTAATTGATCTGCCTGAAAGTAAGTTCCTGTTCAAGTTTTGTACCCGTGATAGAGTTTTCCAGATAAGCGATAAAATACCCGTGTTGAGGTTCCCCTGTAGTTGGGTCCAGCACCTCCTCGATCGTAAGGACCTCTGCGTCATTAAAACGCAGCGTCCCCAGATGGCGCGGCGTAAACGTGAAATCCGTTCTTTCCGGTAAAGTTCCAGGCATTGTAAAAGCCTCCTTTCTTAATATACCATGACGCAAAAGCGCCCCTTAAACATATTAATGATCCAGTCATAGATATTTGTTTTAGCAATTTCCAGTTCTTCCCGCAGCATCTGCTGAGAGGTCGTTACGCCGATATTTCCCGTCCGCCTGGTCTTCCTGGTGATCGTTCCTGTGTCTCTGTCGCTGTGTGTGTCAGAGTGGGACCCTGCGTCCTGTTGCGTGCCGGTGTTATTGGTCGTGTTCTGCTCCCGGTTCTGATAGTCTGTTGCGTTAAAGCCTGCTACCTTGTTTTCATGAACTTCCTGTAAATTGTCAGTTCGTGTGTTTCCGGTCGTTCCGGAAGACGTTCCGGCCCGCGTCAGATCTCTGCTTTCCGTTTCCACAACATCTCCGTCCACGTTCCAGATCGGATTGTATTCGAGCTGCAGCGCTTTCCATGCTCTGTCCCATACAGAATAATTTGCTTTCGCCCAGGACGTGATAATTGCTTTCATCCGGTCCGGGTCCGGATAAATGACTTCCAGTTCCGCAAGCTCTGACACTAACAGGTTAAGCAGCGCCCCGCGGTCCATTCCATCCGGCAGCGTCAAGCCGTCAAAGATGGTATTATCCCAGTTATACAAGCCCCGTATCGACATTGTCGCCATCGTTCGCGCCCCCTTCCCGGATCGTCTGGTTCTCAAACCGCATACGGACGGAAAGATCCAGACCAAACATATTATTTACTCTTTCCAGGCTCGCCCGGATCTCTTCAAGCCAGCCCTCTGCTAAAGTCCGGGTCTGCGTGTTGTTCGCCTGGACCTCTGATTCAGAGACGCCGGACGCTTTGGAGATATTCACATTGGGAATCCCTACAAGGGTATTAAATTCACTGTTGATGTTAAGCAGCGTGTTGAAGATATCATTACTGATATACGTTTGTTTCAGATTCTGATTAAACATCACCCAGCGCGGGGACCCGTCTTCAGTGAAAAGCTGTTTATCCGCGAATTGTGCCGGCTGCCCGCTGGCGATGTTATCAAATAATTTTTTGAAACTTTCTGCCTCTGCCTTGTTTCCGCTGGCGAATACATACGCAAGTTTGGAGTTAAGCAGATTTACGCCGATAGCCTCAGAGCATAGCGCCATCAGATCTGCGTAATAACTCACGATATCCCACGCCCCGCCATAGTCCGGCTGCATCCGGACAGATTCCGTATCAATTCCAAGATCCGCCTTGATGCTTCCTTTTAATAAAGGATTTGCGATCATGGAATATTTCGGTCTGTAAAATACGTTATATCCGCCCAGTACACCCGCTTGCGGGATGATGCCGAAAGTCCGGGTCTTGATCACCTCACAATGACCAAGCACAAACAAGGTGTATCTGAAATAATCCGCGTCCCAGTTTTCCGGGATCCCGTCAAAGTCAAATACATAAATGATTTTCTGAATCAGATACCGCTGGAAATACCATACAAGCATTGTGTCTTTACAATGCACTGTCCCCGGCCGGAACTGGCTGTTATATACATTTTTATAATCGTAGCTTGTGGGGATATGTCCACTTAACAGATCCATAGCCTCACCTCCCCCTCAATCCAAAGTATTTCTTACGCCCTGCACCGATACCCAGTATCAGACCCAGGCCAAGACTTCCTCCGTCCCCGGATGGACCCGGACCCGGTGTATAGTCTTCCAGTTTAGTAAAATTCTGACCAAGAAGCTGGATTTCTGTTTCGTCTGTCGTAAAATACGCAGCCGCCGGCATGACGCCGTTTGGCACCATCCAACAGACATTCCCGGCGCTGCAGGTCTGCCCGCTGTTTACCAGGCTGATAGAATTCTGTAAGCACTGGTCAAGATGTACATGATCGCCGGTCACAAAACCGGCCGTCCCTGTATGGCCGATCAGCTCGCCCTGGTTAAAGCTCGTCTTTGACGGCGGGTTATTGTCGTGCATAAACAGGAAAGCAAGCCATTTGACGCCGGACGGAGTAAGGACCTGCGAATCAGAAACATACATGCAGATATTATCGGACCCGGACAGGCTGATCCTGTGACAGTCCACCGGCGCGTAATAGGGATAAGTGGAGCTGCTCCCCTTCCAGTCTGTCGCCGTGCCGCAACAGTGGGAATAATTACCGGGTCCTGCTACCTGCGTACAATACATATAATCAAGCGGGAACAGCGCGCACTGGTAAGTGCTGCCGCCGATATATTTATATGCTGTCTGTCCTGCTCTCATTTCCAGCACTCCTTTAATTTTTGCCTGCAGATCTCCACGCGCTCCGGGTCCTTGCCGTATGTGATATAGATACTGAGGACCTGTATCCGGTTATTCTCTGAGAATCCGGAAAGGTCTAAAGGAATAAGATCTTCCAGGTCCTCGCCGGCATCCAGGGCCGCGCCGATCTGATCCATTAAATCATTCATCAGTCCCGCGCCTCCGTAACACACAGGATACCCATGACAAGGACCAGCGCCCAGCCGATGATCTGTAAAAGGTCGATATCACTCATAATAAAACCCGCTTTCCATAGTTTCTTTTATGATGTCGTGTTCTTCTTCGGTTCCGTAAATAGAGATATCCGCGTCCTGTATCATCATATATCCGCCCAGGCTTGCCGGTGTATGGACTGCACACAACGGCCGGCCATTATGACTGTTATCATCCGCGGCCACTTCATGATGGATCGTGATCAGATAGGGCTGTCCGTTTGCCATACCCAGCCAGCCGCCGGAGCTGCCTATCGTTTTTCCGTTGACGTTTCGGCTGCGGCTGATCTCACCGATAGCCGCCGGTAGCTGAGTGATAGCGCCCGGATTTCCCTGCAGTAAATTCAATCCGATGCCGGCAAGGTTTGCCAGGGCCTGCCCTCGTTCGCCTACATCTTTGGTCTGTGCGATCTCGATCTGGACGCCGACCTGTGCATACCAGCGCTGAACCTCTGCAGCATTTACAAGGCCGTCATCATTGGAAGAATAGAGAATATACAGGCCTTCCCCGGTGATCGGGTCTATATCCAGGGTGATCCAGATATAATTCTTATTTGCGAAAAGATCTGCCGGGATCTGGACTGATCCCATTTTTGGCAGGTTTAGATATAATTCCGTGAAAGGTTCGCAATTAAGAAATTTACCACGGACCGCCGCCTGCGGATGCTGCTGCACCGGAAAGCGCGCGTTATATCGGTACGATTCCTTAACAGCGACCGGATAATATTCAAAACCCGTAAGCTCGTTTGGCCCCAGATATAGAGTGTTTCGCGGCGTATCCGGATTGATGCGCGGACAGTTCGGCACCCATGTTATAGATTTGATGTAATCAGTAAATGGATTTTCAGCGATATAAGCAATGTTATTAAGCTGATCCTGTGTCAGCGTCTGCTGTCCCTGGAAAACAGCGGCGACCGCGTCCGTAGCTTTCGACATATAAGACGCCGCGTCGTTAGTATTAAATACCTTACCCAGAAAGGCGAAAAACTGCGCGGGAATCATCGCAATATAATTAAGACCGCCGACAAGCTGGATACCAAAACCCGCATTGTAAGATAGAAGGCCAACGACATAATAGCCCTGCAGCAGGCTGGCGATTCCGGACGTTGTAACGTTCCACCAGTTCCCTCCGGTCCCGGCCGTTATATTATATGTATAGGTCGCCCGCATTGGGTACATAGTATCGCGAATCAGTCCGTCACGCTGCGCGCTGGATCTCAAAACGTAAAAGCTCTGAGCGCCAATAACAGTTTTCCAGCTTGCCATTGGGTCCGCATCAAGCTGTACTGCCCAGATGTTTCCAGGCTCCTGCGTCCATTCCCGAACGAAATAATAACGCTCATCAAAAGCCGGGATATATGCATAGTTAAACGTAGGAATAGTGTCAGAAAGTGACGTTATCTCAATGACCGGATGGATGATCCCGGACGGGGCTTTGATCCGGCACGGGAAAGTAGTGCCGGACCCCGTGGGCCGGGCCGTGGAGTTCTTCTTTTTGGAAAAGCTATAGAAAGTAACATTAAAAGCCATAACCCGGCCCCTCCTTCCTTATTAGTCGAGTTTAAGAATGATACCCTTTTCCGTGAAATCGGTATACCACTTCTGAACGTAGCTGTAAAAGATATTGCTATAGTGTCCGCGCGCGTTAAACGGAGTAGCCATTGCCCGTTCGTCCTCTGTGACAATGCCCATGGCATCGACATCGTACATGACACCGATGATATCGGACGCCTGCTGACGCGCGCCGGTCACGATATTACCGGACGCGTTCAGATAAGACGGGGTTACATCGATAGCCTCCGGCGTCTGGATGGACTGCCAGTAGTTCATCGCCTCAGTGTCCGCCATCTTAAGATACGTGTTATCGAAAGTATTCGCGCGGACTCTGGCGTTGATAGCATTCATAAAGGGCGCGTACATTTTGACCTTAAGATTGTCGCGCTCCGTATGCTGATTGATCGGCTTGCCGGTGACGTTGATCTGGAAGATCTGCGAGCGCTCAGACATCAGGCCCGCCAGGGTCTCCAATCTCGCATACAGCCAGTAAATGAAATTCGGGAAGTTGTCCGGTGATTTAACGCTTGTCGCCGTCAGACTCTCGCCGGTTTCCGCGTTGTATTCGGTGAGCAGGTGGATAACGCCGTTATTTGCCGCCAGCTTTCCGCCGATAAAATTGCAGATAAGCATACGCGCGACGCTCTCGATCTTCTGCTCTTTCTGGTTTTCAATGTTGGTGGCGATCATCGCAAAGAAGCGCGTCAACTCTTCCGGACCGCGGAATGCAGCGTCAAGCTGTTTCATGAGGATAGACGGGGACTGCAGCTCATAGGTATTCTGCCCGTAGAAATTAAGCTGCAGGACGTTAGCTTTCTTTACGATCCAGTGGTCGATTGACTGCCCGTCTACCAGTTCAAACTGCGCGGCGTCCTGCCAATCTACATCTGCAATCTTAAGTTTTCTGATGATGCTGCCCCACTCCATAGCTGACATCTGCAGATCGGAGAGCTTACGATTGTACGGACGGGCGGAAAAAAGAGTTCTTCCGATGATCTGCGTAATTGCATTAAGTACCTTATCATATCCCGCTTCAAGTGCGGTAGTGCCGACCGAGACAAAATCGGCCGGGCTGGTCGTCTGGATATTGGTGTTTCCGGTCGCCTGCTTTACAATAGAGTTTAACAGTACGGCCGCCTGTTCATATCCCATCTGATTTACTGACATATTATATACCTCCTTTTATTTACGCGGCTCCGGCCGCATGAGTTCGCCCAGGATATCCTCCGGCGTCTTTTCCTTTTCCTGCCCGCCTGGCTGCTGCATTGCCAGGATGTTAGCCGCCTGCAGCTCCGTTAGTTTCTGATCCATCTTGCCAAGCAGGGCCGCGATAGCGCTCTGAGCGTCAAGTCCCGGCTGTGTCGGCTGTGTCGGCTGCGCTGGTTCCGGTTCCTGCGTGGGTTCCGGGTCCGGCTGCTGGATCTCTTGTTCGTGCATTTCGTTGATCTCATCGCGGGTATATCCCGCCTCCAGTAGTTTAAGGATCTCTTTGTAGGTCATTCTCTCACCTCCTTATAATGGTACATCGTTGGAATATAGAAAATTGATGATGCTTTGGACCTTCGTATAATTTTTGCCAAGCGCCTTTTTACGCTGCTCGCCGTTGCCATAGTCACCGGCTAAAGTGTTGATCGTCTGCTGCAGGATGATAACAGCATCTTTTAACAGCGCGCCGGCGCGGTCGCCGGAAATGTCAATCTTTATCTCGCTCATGCTGTATCAGTCCTTTCAGTTCTACCAGGGCTAATGTATTAGCGTCCAGCGCGGCCTTTAGTGCGTTTATTTCTTCCTTATGTTCTGCCAACTGCTCTTTCATAAAATAGAATAGTGCGATACAGGCGACGATCGGGAAGCCCAAGCTTCCGATCAGATTGCCAACGGCTCCCCAGTCCATAGAATCACCGGTCCTTTCTAAATAAAGCCCCGGTTTTCTTGTGCAGTCACGCACTTTTCCCGCTCCTTCTGAGAGCTGACTGTTGGGATCCCGGGGCTTCATAGCTAAATAATTAAACTACTTAATCATATCTTATTATACACCTGGAATAAATATTCCGTCAAGTGGTTTTCAAATTTTATCTGATCTCTCAAATAGGCATCGTACAGATAGTAAAACTTCCTTCTAAAGCGCTCTGTGTCGATCTCGCTTGTATTATATCGTTGAGGGTTTCCTTTAATATGTTCCGATACATAAAAGCCCCTTTCCGGGTTCTTATTCTTATAGATACAGATCCCCCCTATCGCGGCGATCGGGTCATAATGACGCAGATCCATGGACTTGATAGATTTTCTTTCGACCTCTACAAAATCATTATCCAGGGCCATTTTTGCAAACTCTGAGCTTTCGCCGGTAAGCGTATATAGTGAAGTCTGCTTTTTCTTATCGCTGATCGGTGATCGGTTTATACATATAAGAAGAAGGCCGCGGCGCTTGTCTTCATAGATCGCGTTATCCTGCTGCAGGCTCATCTTTAAAGCCCTATTTACTATATTGAGTTCCAGGAAGTAAGGGTTATCAACATTATTACTATTTGAAAGCCCCATGAAGTAAAGCGGCTTTTCCCCTTTTAATTCCCTGTTACGTCCGATCGTTTCCAGGGTATTAAACAGTAATTCAGCCTCCCCTTTTATAGGCCGCTCTGACTTCATAGGAATAAATTCATCATAGAGGACATATGAAATATCATATCCGTCATAACCGCGGATATTACCGGACGTCGAGACCGGCAGAGCAAGGCCGATCTCCTCGCCGACTTTTACCCGCTTTCCGTTCTCGTCTGTTTCGCTGTCAAAGAATCCATACATTGACGCGCCCAGGGAATAAGGGTAATAATTCCATCCCTGATCGTTATTCAGAGTTTTAAATGGCATAAAGCGATCATTGGCGATCAGATCGATCTGCGTTTTAGTCCGACGCAGCATGATGAATTTTTCGCCGGTCTCCTTATTCCGGCGGACGGCTTCCAGCAGCGCGCCGTAAGTCTTGCCGATCCCGCGGCCGCCCCAGATCCAGGCGTATACAAGCCCCTTTTCTTCCTGGTATGCTCTGATTTCTCGAATGTTAAGGTATCCGTTTTCATCGAATAGTTTCATATTATATCCTTTCGTATATACGTACGTATATAAAGAAAAAAGACCAGCCGGCGGGCGGCGGGTCCTTTTTCTCCAATTCAATCTATAGAGGAAGTTATGAGAGAACGGCAAATTTTATTCGATTGTGCAGCTCATATATGAGCGTCCGGCTTTACTGGTCCCGGTCGTTACCAGGATCCCCGGCAGTTCATCGCCGAAAATATCAACGATCTCATAAAAGCGCTGCTTAAATGTTTCGGAGATTGTGCTGTAAACCTGTCCTTCCTTGTCCATGATAGCCAGGACTCTGACAGTGTCGCCCTTCTGGTTCTGGTCTTCGTATTCAAGCCAGGTCTCGACATCCAGGACCAGGCCGGTGGCCTCCTGGATCGATTTGGTTTCACCCTTCGTGAGCTTGTAAGCTTCTCTCTTGTCAAACTGTGTCTTGTTAGCTTTGATTACTTTCATGATGGTTTCCTTTCTGGTTTTGAGATTTGAGATTAAGTCAATGAAGTTTTTATTCTTTAAGCGGCCCGCCCGCTTAAATACTATTATAGTACGGCTCGTTAAAAATAGCAAGGTAAATTTCCGGATTATGCAAGATCCGGTAGTAATCGCCGGCAATTCCTATAGTATAGGAAGAGGGACGAAGCGTCAGATTCCGGGTTATATACAGCCGGTGTATGGTCCGGCGCGGCCGGCCGTGATAACGGGATCTCGTCGCCTTTTCCAGTATCGTATAATAACCATAGTCCTCGTCGTTATAGATCGATTCCAGGCCGCCGGCATCGTGAAACGTGAAACCGGTTTTAAAATTAGTAATATCATTTTTCATCTCGCGGGGTCCGATGGACTTTGATACGCCGGCTATAGTTATATGAAGCTTTCCCTTTTCGACGTAGCAGTACTTTTTGGCGCCCAGCGTCATAAACTGTTCGTATCCGCCGGGTCCGGTTTCCTTTTCATATACGCCCATATAATGACGATGGCCTGCCGGATCGTCTGCATATGCCCCGTTATGCTCTGAGAGCTTCCGGCGGTCCCGGTTATACTTCTCGAGTTCCGGGATCTCGCCCAGGTATTTAACAGAATCCGTATCGGAATATACAAAGCCATTAAACCGGATCCCGGTATCCGGATCCACTGCATCGTGTGCCATCTTAATAACTTTGTGCAGCTCCCGGCGCGCATACGCTGTACACCAGACGCCCCAAGCATAACTTTTATAAGGATACTTTTCAGATTCCGCCAGTAACTCCGCGATGGACCGGCTATCTATCACATAATTATTATCTTTATAGATCTCCCGGATCTTCGCCGGGTCCTGCACTGTGTCGCCATAGATGGCGTTAAGTTTGGCTTTATCTTTCATGTAATAGATCTCCTGCCCCTCAACTCCTTTCAGCTCCGTCTTGCGGCGGTAGTATTTCAAGTTCTGGTCTATCCACTCCACCGGCAGTCTGGCATATCTGCAGGTCGTCGCCTGGATGATCTCATAACCGCCTATCTCGTATTCATCCAGGATGATCCGCAAGTCTATATCTGTTACTGTTGTTTCCAGGTATGACGCGTAAAGAATACGGCCGTTGTCATACATGAATTTCTCGCGCTCCTCATCGCGGACAGTCTGGACGTTTCCGTTCTTATCCTTGATTCGCTTAAGGCAGCATATCCGCCGGCATTTATCGCGGGACAGATACGGCGCGCCCCAATCCGGCCGCTTTAGGTGGATATCCTTAAGCGCGATCCGGACCAGGACAGCGCGGCGCTGCTTTCGTACCATGTTCCAAAAGGCTGCGTCGTCAATTGGCTTGTGCGGCGTGTCCCAGATGCCCATAGGGTATAATTCATTGACCTGACAATCCGGATATGATGAGGACCGGTCAACAGAATTGACGCCCTGGAGGATCTGCCCGGTATAGTACCTGTTAGCGTGGGTATCGCCGCCCCGGAAGGCTTCACGCAGCATCTCAAATACTGGCAGCGTCGGCTGCATCCGCTTGATGGCCACTTTGGGGAATGCCTGCATGGCCTTCTTTAACTCCCGCCGGACGTATCCGGTAGATGTCAGCGGGATACTATACAAGTCGTCATGGTCAATAGACATTTCCTTCTCAATGGCCTGTATCAGACCTACGACGTCGGCCACTATATAGGATATCTCGAACGAGGACAGCGGCGTCCAGGGATAGCGGATCTTACTATAATTAAATCCGTGAACTTTCGCGTAAGTTACGCCCATCTTGTGAGTATACTCGTCAAGACTCATATTGCTATGCAGATAGCTGCAGCGATACTCAATATTTCCGGTCACGGCTTTTAAGATCTTCCTGGATCTGACTATGAACACAGCATCATCATGATTGAAATCAAACCAGCTTCGTAAAAACTGAAATTCAAAGCTTAAATTATGAACATAGACAACGATCCGGGACAGATCCGGCAGGCCGGCGGTGAAACGTTCTATGAAGCTGACGTATTCCGGCCAGGTCCTGCCGATGCAGACAATGATATCATGGCCCACGCTGGCAGCGAATTGCCAGACATACATTATAGACTGTTCTATCTCTTCTATCCTGGTCGTCTCGATATCAAACGCGCAGGTATAACAGGGATATCTGACGCCTGCATTGTGACCCTTTGGTATCGGCGGGCCGAAAGGCAGCGCCCGCAGGGTATCATATGGAAAAGAATCAATATCATAAATTTTCATCCTAAAAGGTCCGTCAATTTAGCGATAGTGAGACGGCCCTCAGATGGTGCATTATAAAGAGTAGCCGCCAGCTTTTCCGCTTCCCTTTCATTGGTCAAATAGTTACTGAAATGTTTCCGTAGAGTCTCCGGCCTCATACCCCGGCTGACTGCTTCATCGTATGCCTGCGCAACAGATCCGGATC
>OCVV011359726.1_pt1 | contig 11722 bp, 10 predicted proteins | sample 1539721 | NCBI WGS metagenome assembly OCVV01 (sample SAMN02144230, study PRJEB22623) | gut metagenome | biome: sheep rumen | host: Ovis aries | place: New Zealand | reverse complement strand
ATTATACTATATTTAAAACATTTTATCTATATTCTTTGGTACTTTATCATTAATAATAGTATTTATTATTTTATCTTCTCTATCTTTAGATACTTCTTTACCAGTAATAGAAGATAAAGTTTGTATTACTTTTCTTAATGTGTTCTCATTTTTCATATTACCATTATTTAATTCATTTGCTAAATCAATAATGGTTTCTTTTTTAACATTAGTTTTCTTTTCTATTTTATCAAATAAATCATCATTCATATTATCACCTTATAATAATATATGTTAAATAATAAAAAGATGAATAAAATTATTCATCCTTTTTGTTTTTAAATTTAATTATTATTGGTGTTCCTTCTAAATCAAAGGCTTCTCTGATTTTGTTTTCTAAATATCTTTCGTATGAGAAATGTACTAAACCTTTATCATTAACATTGAAAGTAAATTCTGGTGGTTTAGTTCCAGTTTGTGCAACAAAATATATTTTTAATCTTCTGCCTTTGTATGATGGTGCTTGATGAAGCATGTTTGCTTCTCTAATAACATCATTTAATACATTAGTTTTAATCTCTTTATTAGTATTTTCATAAGCTGCAATTATTTCAGGCATTAAAGTATTTAATCTCTTTTTAGTTTTAGCACTTAAGAATACTACTTTTATATATGGAGTAAATTGAAAACTATATTTAATCTTTTCTTTCCATTCTCTTATTGCTGTATCTACATTGTTTATAGTATCCCATTTATTAACAACTAAAACTACCGCTTTACCTGCTTCGATAGCATAAGATAAGATATGTTTATCATGTTCTATAATACCTTCCTCAGCATTAATTACTAAACAACATACATCAGATCTATCTATTGCTTTTAAACTTCTAATTAAAGAATATCTTTCAACTGATTCAAAGATTTTACCTTTCTTTCTCATACCTGCAGTATCAATAACTGTAAAATCTTGATTATTATATCTAAATTTAGTATCAATTGAATCTCTGGTAGTTCCTGCTACATCAGATACTATAGCTCTTTCTTTATTAAGTAGTGCATTAATTAAACTACTCTTACCTACATTAGGTCTACCAATAAATGAAAATTTAATTGAATCATCTATTATTTCTTCATCAGATTCATTAAAATCTTTAGTTACTTCATCTAATAATTTATTAATATTAGTATTATGAATAGCAGATATACCTATTACATGTTCAAAACCTAATTCATAGAATCTATATATATTTTCTTCAATTTGTTTATCATTATCTAATTTATTAACTGCAACGATTACTTTTTTATCAGTTTTCATTAACATATCTCTAACTTTATAATCGTTAGGGTTTAATTCTTCTTTTCCATCAACTACAAAGATTATTACATTAGCTTCTTCGATTGCAAGTTCTGCTTGCATAATAATATCTTTATTAAAATCACTATTTTCTAAATCTACCCCACCAGTATCTATAACTAACATATTCTTATTATTGTATGTTAAATTACCATAGATTCTATCTCTAGTTATACCTGGAGTATCTAGAATAATAGATCTTTTTTCTTTAATAAGTAAGTTAAATAATGTTGATTTACCAACATTAGGTTTACCTACTAAACAAATAGTTTGTTTCATAAGAATCAACCTCCTTTTTTACAAGTTAATAGTTTAGCATAAAATACTAATTTTCACAAGAAGATTTGTCACCTTGGTATGTTGCAAATGGTCTTCTATTTTTAATTACAATATGAATTTTTACATTGTCTATTCTTGATTTATCCCTTGGATCTGTTACACAAGGTTTTGATTCTGTGTAATTACAACTTTCATCCTCTTTTTTATAATATCCTTGTTTAATCAAATCTTGTACAGTCATTTCATATTTACCACTTGTATTAAATGCTGCTTCAACAGTACCAAAGTTATCTTCAGCAAATTGTTGTGCTGAGTTTTCAATGTTTTGTACTTTTGTACAATACATATTATTTCTATTTTTATTACCTATACCTACCATATTAGGTACTGCCATTCCAATTAAAACTGCTAATATAACTATAACAGCCAATATTTCTACTAAAGTAAATCCTTTGCTTTTCATATAATCATCTCCTATTATTAATTATAAACAATTATTTATTTAATATAAAGTAAAAAGAAGTCATTAGACTTCTTTATTTACATTAAAAACCTAGAGTATATGGATTAGATTGTGTTCCATCTCCACCTTCTCTTGCTACATATGATTTTAAGTATACTACTGGTCGATAATAATCATAATTTAAAACATTTTCATCTGGATCCCATCCGATACTTCCTATACCACCTGATATTGATGAATTAGCTATATAAATATAGAATACATCATTTCTGTTAGTTGTATGATGAGTTAGAAGTGATTCCCAATGGTTTCCATTTGATTGCCATATCCAGTTTGTATTTCTACATGTTGCACTGCTGTAAAAATAAAGATTTGTATTGTTATAGCATGCACTTGATGCAAAACCATAATCTGATGCTGACATCATTCCAACTTTTCCTATATAGTATGTATTATTTCCAGGATATACGTTTGTACTGTGTTCAGCAACATACATATTTCTTACAGACATATTTGATGTATTTGTACCACCTAGTGGCCAATATGCAACGCTTACAAAACGATCCATATCTCCATAAGTACCTAATAAGCCGCCACCACCATCATTCATACTGTATACATATTTTTCAAGTTCTCCAACTACCCATGAAGTTGGATAGTTATTTCCACCAGCTCCATTCCATTTTCCTGAGACTGGTAATACTGTACTTCTAACAATTTTTACTCTTTGTTCTTTTGCACCACTGACAGAAGAAGATACATTGAATACACCTATTACTCTCCACACTTCTTTATTGAATATAACGTAGTTATTTGGATTAAGTCCCATGAATCTCATGTTAGCATCTGCTGTACCATCATTTTGCAATACATTACCACTTGATGGTAGATTCCTTAAATACTCTGCAAATGTTAATTTAACTGCATTAAATGTACATGTTGAACCATTTTCAACTCCATTATTGTAAATAGTTATATCTTGATATGATGTATAACTTGGTCCTGTTTTAGCAGATGTAGTATAACCATTTGAACATGATACACCACTTAGATAATAACCATTATTTGGTGTAACTCTTATTGTTACATTTGAATTATGTGTTATATCAATTGTACTATAATTACTTGTTGCATATGATGGTGTTATAGATACTGTAAATACCTTTTTAAACCAATGTGCATATAGTGTTTTATTTCCTATGAATGAATAATTTGCTCCAGCATTACCTACTTTTGTTCCACCAGTTGCTGCTGTATACCAACCAAGGAATTCATATCCATCTCTGGCATTTGGTGTTGGAAGTTTTGTAGTTGCAGTTGACCAGTTTGCATATAAAATTGCAGTCTCACTTGCTACATTCCAAAGATGTGCACTAGTACCATTAGCATTATAATACTTTGTTCCTTTTCCATTTGTTTGTCCATAATAACCTACAAATGATGCTTCTGGAGAAACAGAAGAATTTGTTTGGGTACTACCATTATAATTATAAGTAATTGTATATTGTTTTTTAGGTACTGATATAACAGGCATTGCTTGATCATAAGTAGCATTAATTTTTTGATCTGTTGCAGGACTATAAGCACCTTGTCCCTTTAATGTTACAGTTGTTACAATTGGTGCCCATTGGCCATAAATTGTGACATTATTTTTTGCTGGTGTATATTTCATTCCAGGTTTACCAATTCTGTTACCACCAACTTGTTTATCCCACCAACCAATAAAATTATAGCCTTGTCTTGATAGTGTTGGTAATACAAAAGAATTTGTATCCCATGCTGCAAATAATACTCTATCTGTTGTGTGGTTATAGTATTTAACTCCATTTCCATTGGCATCAAAATACATTGTATCTCTAGCATTAGTTAAATAATATCCTCTGAAAGTAAAATTAACTGTTTGAGTGTCATGATAAGAATATGTTCCATTATTTGAATCCAAGTTAACTAAGAATTCTTTTTTAGGTGGAATTATAGGATTAGGTATTTGACCAAATTTAACTTTTACTGAGTTTTGAGCAACATATGTAGCACCATTGTGTTCTAATTGAATTTCATATTCACCAAATTGGTCATCTACTCTTTTACCTTCACATAAATCTATATCATCATTTTTAAAATTATAGTATGAAGAAAATCTTTTTTCCTTTTTTAGTATAGTAATTGTATCATTATCCATAGATGAATAATCTCTTGGATCTGTAACACACGGATTATTATCATTACCTAGTTCACAATCATCATTTTCTTTTCTATACATATTATTATCTATTAGAGTTTTTACACTAATTTGAATAAATCCTCTTTCTTCAATGTCATCTACAAAATCTTGACCATATAGTTTAGCAGCAGCTTCAATATCTGATACTTTTTTACAATATGATTTTTCTTTTATATTATTAGACACACCAAAAACACCTGGTATAGCCACCAAGAGTAGTATTCCCATAATAACTATAACTGATAATAATTCAACTAGTGTAAATCCTTTATTATTCTTATTCATATCTATCATCTTAATCTATTATAAATGATTTTTTTAAAAAGATAAAGAAAAAAGAAGATTTAATCTTCTTTTGTATATTTATTAATTAATGAATATATTTCTTCTCTACCTTTTTTAGTTACTGAAGAGAAATATACTATATTATCATCTTGTTTAAGTTCGAATGCTGATGCTATTGCTTTCTCACATTTAGCTTTTGAGCTCATGTTGATCTTATCATATTTAGTAGCTACAATAGTAACTGGAATATTATAATACTTTAAGAAATTATACATTAAGATGTCATCTTCTAGAGGTTTATGTCTAAAATCAATAAGTAAGAATACTCTTTGTAATTCTTTTCTTGTTTTTAAATATTCTTCAATCATTAATCCAAATTTCCTTTGTGTTTGTTTATCTACATTAGCATATCCATATCCAGGAACATCTACTAGATAAAATAAATCATTTACTAAGTAAAAATTTAGAGTTTGGGTTTTACCTGGATTAGAAGATGTATGAGCAAAGTTTTTTCTATTAATTAAGGCATTAATAAAACTACTCTTTCCAACATTAGATCTTCCAACTAATAAGAATTCACATTTTCCATCTGTTGGATATTGACTAATTCTTACTGCTAAATTTGTTAATTCAACACTTTCAATTTTCATGTCTTATCTCACCTACAACTATATTATATAACATAATTATAAATAACACAAATAAACAAAAAAGATACTAATTATTAGTATCTTATCTTGATCTTGTTCCACTAGATTCAGCTTGTATTCTTGCTAGTTCATCAAGTGAAGTGGCATAATAAAGTTTATTAGCTATTTCATTTCTTGTTTTTTTGTCTTTAATTTCTTTAAGTGATGCTAAAACATTTTCAGATGCACTATCAAATAAATCACCTAATAATAATTTTTTATCTAATTTAATAGAATTAGTTAAATAATTAAATGTATCTTCTAATTGCTTTTCATCTTTAATAACTGTATTATCAATTTCTTTTAATACTTCATCTGCCATTTCGTCTAGTGCTTCTTTTATTGCATTATATTCACTAGATAATATTTCACTATACTCTTCTGATTTTAATCTATATTCAAATTCTTGAAAACTATTACCAAATCTTTTAATTATTTCATTTTTATATTGTCTATATAATTGAATATGTTGAAACATTCTTTCATTTTTAGTAGCTAATGAAGCATTAAATGGATTAGATAATGATTCCTTTTTGGCTTCATAAACAATATTATTTATTTCTCCATTTGGATGTTCTGCTTTATAAGTTGAATAATAATAATCAGCATAATCACTTATATATTTTTCATATAGTGTTTTATATTCTGTATAAAACATTCTTATACCATGTTTAAAATCACCATAATTGTGAATATCGTAAAAAGCATCAATATAACCATTTACACATTTTTTTATTGCTGCTAAATCTTTAGATAATATTGCATCTTCCAAAATGAATTTAGCATTAGGAAGTTCTTTGTATTTTTTTTCAGCACTTGCTATAAATGCTCTTTTGAAGTATGTAAATGTTTTTTCATCAACTATATTATATTCATCTACTCCATCTGGACATAACTTACCTAGTTCTGCTGCTAATAATATTTCATAACATTCATTAGTTTTAAAAATTGATAATGGATCTTTTTTTTCTTTTATGAATCTTGCAGATTCAATTTCTTCGATAGTTGGAATTTTTTTCATTTTGAAGTATTCCAATGCTTTATTATATTTTTCGTCTTTAATAGTTGTACTCATTATTCTTATCCTTCCATCTTAACTAATATTTTTCTTGGTTTTTAACCTTTTTAGTCCAATAGTTTATCTTCTATTTGGATTTATTATTTTTAAATCCTTATTTTTATTTTTTTCTAATTCATTTATTCTTGAATCAATTCTATCTGCAATTTCATTAAATATTCTTTTATATTCTTCATCTGTTTTGATTTCTTTTACTGTTGCTTCACTCTTAGCTGATGTATATAACTCATTTAATAATTGAGCAAAATCCATATATTCAGTTGGATATTTATCTTTTATTGCAATTTGTTTTTTTCCTATATATAACATAATATCTAGAAATAGTTTTTCATTGGTAATATTTTCATTTGCTATTTCATTATATTTATTTTTATATTTAGTATAAAATTCATTTAGTATAATTGAGATATTTTCTGATGTAGCATTTTGTAATTTTTCATAATATTCTTGTACCATATTTTTTAAGACATCTACATTATGTTTTGATTTTAACTCATCAGCTTTTTTATTATATTTTTTAGTAAATCTTGCTAAAATACTTACTTTATATTTTTTAAAGTATGGTTCTAATAAAGTATTTCCATCATACATTGGATAATTAACATTAGTAAAAGATAGTACTGCAGTCACTAATTTTTTATAGTTTGTTTCGATAATATTTATGTCTTCACCATGACTTAGCATATCATATCTTTTTTCTTCAATATCTTCCATGGTAAAAGAAGAAGAGATTCCAAAGAATCTTAATGATTCTTGATAATCTCTATACATTATTTTATTATCACTATTATTCATACTTATTCTTGACCTTCCATCTTAACTAATACTTCTCTTGGTTTTGAACCATTTTGTGGTCCGATGATTCCTCTTTCTTCAAGTAAGTCTATTACTCTTGCTGCTCTATTATAGCCTAGTCTAAATCTTCTTTGAACTAGTGAAGCAGATATCTTACCAGTAGAAATAGCAAACTCTACTATTTGATCGTATAATGGATCTTCATAGTCTTCAGCATCACCAGATACTGGGTTATGATCATCAGCTACTTCATCTTTAGTTAATGTATCATCATATTGAGCGACTTGTTCTTTACATACATAATCAATTATTTTAGCAACTTCGCTATCTGATACGAAACATCCTTGGATTCTAACTGGAGTATTTTGGCCCATTGGTAAATATAACATATCACCTTTACCAAGTAGTTTTTCTGCTCCAGGACTATCAAGAATAGTTCTTGAATCTATTTGTGAAGCTACTGCAAATGCTATACGAGATGGGATGTTTGCTTTAATTACACCTGTGATAACATCTGTTGATGGTCTTTGTGTTGCTGTAATTAAATGGATACCTGCAGCACGTGCAAGTTGGGTAATTCTCATGATTGAATCTTCTACTTCTTTTCTTGCAGCAATCATCAAATCTGCCATTTCATCGATTATTACTACCCAATATGGCATTTTTGCTCCACCAGTTTTAACCATTTTTTCATTATAGTCATCAATTTTTTTAACATGTTCATCTGCAAACATATTATATCTTTTATCCATTTCAGTTACTACCTTTTGTAAAACTACACTAGCTTTTTTAGGATTAGTAACAACAGGACATACAAGATGAGGTACTCCATTATAGTTAGATAACTCTACTTGTTTAGGGTCTACTAATATTAATTTTACTTCATCTGGTCTATATCTCATTAAAATAGATGTGATAATTGTATTAGTACATACTGATTTACCTGAACCAGTAGAACCTGCAATTAACATATGTGGCATCTTAGTGATATCACATACCATAGATGTACCCATGATATCTTTACCTAAGGCTACAACTATTCCACCTTTAGCATTTTCCATATTTTTACTTGCTAAAATTTCTTTAATCTTAACTGGTGCAACACTTTGATTTGGAATTTCAATTCCGATTGTGCTCTTACCAGGAATTGGAGCTTGAATTCTTACATCTTTAGCTGCTAAAGCTAAAGCTATTTCTTTATTTAATGAAACTATTTTTGATAATTTAGTTCCAGCACTTACATGTAATTCATATTGAGTAACAGCTGGTCCTACATGTATTTCAGTTACTTGTGCATTAAATCCAAATTCTTTTAGTACTCTTTCTAAAGTATTTTTATTTGCTCTAATAAAGTCGTTAGAATTTACTTTTCCACCCATTTGTTTTGGTTCATCTAAAAGTGACATACTTGGAAGTCTATATGGATGTTTAGCACCATCCATAACTGGAAGAGCACTAACTTCTTCTTTAACTTCAGTATTTTGAACTTGTGTTTTTTGTTTTAAATCCTCTACACTTGTAATAACAACTTTGTTATCTTCTTCTTTTTCTTTATTATATTTGTAATCTTCCTCTTCATCATCATCGTCATCTTCTTCGTCATCATCTTCATGTAATTTATCATGAATATCTTTAACTTTAGATCCGATATCTGATAGATTTAAATCGAACATTAATATTAAACCAACAATTCCAATTACAGATGAAACTATAATTGTACCTATTAAAGAGAATAATTGAACAAAGCATCCAGCAAATACTGCACCGATGAATCCACCACCAATTGAAATTGATGCTTCACCAGTAGATAGTATTGGACCATTACCAGATATAGTAGATATTCTTTGCATGTAATTATCTTTAGTTGCATTTATTACTCCCATGAATGTTGGGTTATTTGACGCAAAGGTATAATGTGAAAGAATTAATACTACTAATAATACTAGATAGAATCCAATAAATTTAGCTGAAAAGTATTTAACATTCTTTCTTTTAACTATCATAAGTGCACCAATTAATATTACATATATTAAAATTATTGGCCACCATTCACCTACTAAAAACATAGCAAATTTTTTAATAAATGAACCTATGATACCAAATCCAAATCCTAGGATACCAATTAATATTAATAATAAACCTATTAACTCAAAAGAATATTTTTTATTGTTAGTAGATTCACTTTTTGATTTTTTCTTCTTAGCCATACGCTCTCACCATTATAATTATATAATATCTTACAAATTAATGCAAAGATATAATCAAATAAATGTAAAGAAAAAAGAAAAGGTTTACCCTTCTCTAATAGAATATTACACTGCTTAAAATTATAGCAAGTAATATATATAAAATTATAATTGTAAAAGAATTATTTTTCATATATATCACCTACTTAAATGTATGCACCAACAATTATAATTAATAAAATGAATAAGACTAAAATGATTGCTGGTCCAAATGAAGTACAATTTGTGTTCATAAGTTTCCCTCCTTTAATTGTCTTTTCATTAATATTGTATGGTTATTTTTATATTTTGTGCTTTAAAATTAGTCTAGACGTGATATAATAGTATATGTTTAGGAGGATAAGGTTATGAAACAAACAAAAAAATTAATAATTGCAGCAATGTGCTTATTATTAGTTACAGGTTGTGGTCAAAAGACTATACCTACATTAGAGAATGGAGAGGAAGTTATTACTACACTTAAAGATGATAAGAAAATAAGTGTAAAAGATTTATATAATGAATTAAAGAATTCATATGGTCTTCAAGCATTAATGTCTATGATTGATAAAATGATTTTAGAAGATAAATATGCTGGAGATATTGATGCAGCTAAAGATTATGCTAAAACTCAAATGGATCAATTAAAGGAAGCTTATGGAGATGATTTATTATCTGCTATTCAAATGTATACTAATTACAATACATTAGATGAATACGAAAATTCAATCTATCTATCATATTTTCAAAAGAAAGCTATCAATGATTATGCTAAATCAAAAATAACTGATAGTGAAATTAAAAAATATTATAAGAATGAAATTAAGAGTGATATTAAAATATCTCATATCTTAATTACAGTTAAAGCTGATTCTAATGCTAGTGATGAAGATAAGAAGGCTGCTGAAGAAGAAGCTAAAAATAAGGCACAAGAAGTTATTAATAAATTAAATGATGCAAGTGATAAGAAACAAGCATTTATTGATCTTGCTAAAGAATATTCTGAAGATGAAACTACTAAGAATAATGAAGGAAATTTAGGATTTATTAATGTTGATACTTTAGGTGATTCTTATAAAGATGTTGTTAGTAAAGCATATGAATTAAAAGATGGTGAATATACTAAAGAACCTGTTAAGAGTGAACTTGGATATCATGTAGTATTAAGAACTGAAACTAAAGAAAAAGCTTCTTTAGAAGATGTTAAAGATACTATTTTAGATAAGTTAGCAGAAAAATATGCAACTGATAATAAAGACGCTTCAATTAAAGCTATGCAAGAATTAAGAAAAGAATATGAAATGGATATTATTGATAGTGATATTCATGAAGATTATGTTAATTATATTCAAAATTCATTAGCTCAAATTAAAGCACAAGCTGATAGTAAATCTGATAGTAATTCTACAAAATAGTCTTATTTAAGACTATTTTTGTTTTACTTATAAAAATTATTATTGTATAATGAAGATAATTAGAGGTGGTTTTGATGAAGACATTAAATTTTAAGTATAAGAATGATTATTATTTAAACATATTATCTGCATTATTATTTGTTATATTAGTATTAGTATTAATAGTAATATTTAAATATGTAGATACAATGATTAATAAGTTATTATTTATATTGTTAGCATTTATATTTGCTAATATAGCATTAGTTATACTTGGTAAAATAGTTGGTATAGTTAATGGGAAAATCACTTTTGATAAACATAGTTTTATATATGAAACTTTAAACAATGAATATACAATTAATTATAATGAAATAGAATATATTTCAAGAGAGATATATACAGATAATACAGATTTTATTAAAAAAGAAAATTATTCATATATTATTAAAATTAAAAATGCCGGTTATTTTGTATTTAAATATTATGATGATAGTTTACTTGAAGTAATTGAAGAATTATTAGATAAAGCACAACAAAAAATAATGGATTAATATCCATTATTTTTTTATTAGATTTCCATCTAATATAGAATATAAATATATATCTGTATTTTTATGTAATATACCTTCAATATATTTTTTATAACCATTTAATTGTTTTAGATAAGCATCATCATCTACGTTTTTTAACTTGTAATCAACAATGATTACTTTATCATTAAATACTAATAGAAGGTCTATAATACCATGTATTAAAGTATTATCTTCTTCATACATGAATTCATATTCTTTATAGATATCAGCATCTTTATAAATATTAGTACTTAAAAATTTATTTAATAATTCTGTTTCTAATGCATTTAAATTAGATAGGTCAGGATTATTAAAGTCAGTTAACTCTAATACTTCATGCATTCTTAAACCTAATTTAATATTATTTTTAATATCATTTGTATAT
>OCVV011063977.1_pt1 | contig 11723 bp, 17 predicted proteins | sample 1539721 | NCBI WGS metagenome assembly OCVV01 (sample SAMN02144230, study PRJEB22623) | gut metagenome | biome: sheep rumen | host: Ovis aries | place: New Zealand | reverse complement strand
CCAGATTTAAATGATGACAATCAATTAAAATTCTTCAAGAATCAACTATACAAAGTATCAAAGATTCCACTTAGTAGATTTGACCAAGAGAGTGGTGAGACTTGGTTCGGTACCGATCCGACTTCTGAGGCACGAGTGGAAATAGACTTCGGACGTTTCGTGACCAGACTACGTAACGTATTCTCACAGATCATGATCAAACCTTTGCAGTTACAACTGGCATTGGACATACCTGAGTTACAAGATAATAGAGAGATACTAGAAGCTGTTTCACTTCAATATAAGTCTTACAACTTATTTGAAGAGATGATGGAACTGGAACTGTATAGTAAACGTATTCAGAGTATACAGGAGATGAAGGATGGATTAGTAGATATGGATAAAGAAGGAAACGAAGTTAAATTCTTCTCCAGTAGGTTCCTGGTACAAAAATTCTTGAAATTCTCCGATCAAGATCTTAAACTTAATGATAAACTCAAGAAAGAAGAGGTAGAAGAACTGAATCTTGCAGGTGGAGAAAGTGAAGGAGAAGAAGAATTTGCATCACTCGATCCTGATGATAAAAAGATGATACTAGAAGTGATACAGAAAATTAAGAAGAAAAAGAAAAAGAAAGAAAAGAAATCAGATGACGAAATAAGTAAAGAAGAGGAATAAAAATTCCTCTTTTTTATTACTTGCTCGTATTCAAGAATATAGAGTAATATCTTAAGTATGAATAAGTTAATAATCTAAAAAATCTGTTTCTAATCATTATTTTATAGGTACAAACATGAAGAAATATGAATAAACAAATAGTTAAGAGAAACGGAGAAGTCGTCGACTTCGACGAACAGAAGATCAGACAAGCAGTGCACAAAGCACTGGAACAAACGGAGATGATGAGTCAGGAGGATGAAGAGTCACTGATTACTGAGATACTGAATGACCTAGAAGATACAGAGGATGAAGTACTCTACGTAGAAGACATTCAGGACGTGATAGAGGAGAACTTGATGGATAATCATCTCTACGATGCTGCAAAACATTTTATCACGTACAGGTTTGAACACAAGAAGATACGTGAGTTTGTTGAATCACAAGAACAGTTTATCAATAAATACAAACAGTCGTCTAACACAGCTAACGCTACCGTGGACGACAACTCTAACGTATCATCAAAGAATATCGCTATTATTAACAACGAGATACACAAGCCGGGTAACATACAGACATCACGCGGTATGGTGATGAGAAAACTGAAAGAACTCTACCCTGGTGAGAGTCCTAAACAGTACATAAAAGATCTTCAGTCACACGTGATATATAAGCATGATGAGAGTTCATTCGCCGGGGCTATTGCACCCTATTGCGCTTCCATATCTTTATATCCGTTCTTACTTTCAGGTATCAAAGACCTGGGTGGTCTATCTGCGGCACCCAAGAACCTAGATAGTTTCTGCGGTATATACATTAATTTGATATTTGCAGTCAGCTCACAGTTTGCAGGAGCCGTGGCTACCTCAGAGTTTCTTTTGTACTTTGACTATTTTGCAAGAAAAGAATGGGGCAATGACTACTACAAACATCTAGATAACCCGGTCAAATTCTCCATTCACGGAAACAGGACCATCAGAGATCAGATTCATCAACATTTTCAGCAAGTCATCTATTCAATCAATCAACCAACAGCTGCACGCGGAATGCAAGCTGCTTTTGTCAACTTCTCGTATTTTGATAAACCCTTCTTTGAAGGTATGTTTAATAACTTCATCTTTCCTGACGGTAGTAGACCTATTTGGGACTCATTATGTTGGCTACAAAAAGAGTTCATGCAGTGGTTCAACCAAGAGCGTCTCAAGACGATCCTCACCTTTCCGGTTGAGTCTTTTGCATTAGTATATAAAGATGGACGTTTTCAGGATCAAGACTCAGCTGATTTTGTTGCTGAGGAGTATGCACGAGGTCACTCTTTCTTCACCTATATCAGTGACAGTGTAGACAGTCTCAGCTCTTGTTGTCGACTCAAGAACAAGATCACTACTAAGGAGTTCTCTTTCACGAACGGTAACATGGGTGTCGAGACCGGTAGTAAATCCGTGATCACACTCAACCTGAACAGGATCATACAAGATAGTTTCTGGAAATTTATAAAGGATAATAACATAGCAGATGGAGAAGAAGGAATATACTACTACAGAGAAGACTACTCAGTGATGTGTAGTAGTATAGAACAGATTCTTGAAAGAGTATATAAGTATCATCACGCATACAACGAACTACTGTGGGACATGTATGACAACAACCTGTTACCGGTATATAAAGCTGGATTCATATCATTAAACAAACAGTACTTGACCATCGGTATCAACGGACTGAATGAGGCAGCTGAGTTCCTGAACATACAGTGTACCGATAACGATGAATACAAGAGGTTTTGTGAGACCATATTCTCATTCATCAAAGAATGTAACAGCAGACACAAGGTAGAAAAAGGTCACAAGATGACGTTTAACACTGAGTGTGTACCTGCTGAGAGTCTAGCGGTGAAGAACTATAACTGGGACAAAGAGGACGGTTATTGGGTACCCAAAAATCGAAACCTGTATGCTTCGTATATCTACATCCCGAGTGACAAAGACGTGGACATACTTGAAAAGATCCGCATGCATGGTAAGAACTACATAGGTGACTATCTAGATGGTGGTTCAGCCGCACACCTGAACATGGATTCACATTTGAGTGTAGAACAGAACAAGAAGATACTCAACTATGCTGCACAGAATGGATGTCAGTACTTCACCTTCAACGTACCCAACACTGAGTGTATGGACTGTGGGTTCATTACCAAGGTACCTGTCAAAGCATGTCCACACTGCGGAAGTGAAAAGATACGTTACTGGGATCGCATCATAGGTTACTTGACTGCGATACCTAACTGGTCACAAGGAAGACAGATAGAGCAGAAGACGAGAAATTACGAAAACGTTAAAGAAAAACTATAATTTGATATATTATATACAAACAAAAAATATACGTATATGAAAAAATTCAATGGAATGATTAACGGTACAGAATATACCGACAAAGAAGAGTTTTTAAAACAGTTAAAATCGGTAGATTTAAACTCAGGTATCAAAATATCTTATGAAGAGACTGATGTTCCTGAAAAAGAGGGACAACCTGCAGAACCTACTGTAGAAGAAACAGAAGATTTTGAACTTGCTGATTTCAATCCAGATGTAATACTTGAAGAATTCACCGACATGGATGATTTTGACAAAGCTGCAGAAGCTAGTCTCAAAGACGCTTATAATCTCATTGATCAATTGGTTAAAGATCAGGACTCCCAAAATCTTGAATACTTAAGTCACGTTATTGAGTGGGACCAGGACAGATACGAAGAGTTACAGGGTAAAAACAACAACACCATTCGTACATTTAACAATCAGATTAGGACTTTGGATACAGAAATTGAGAAATATGAACATCTAATTGATAAATGTAAAAATGAAATTGATGGTATTTACAAAAAACTTGACGTCTTGAAAAAAGCTGATCATATCTTAAGTACCGGTACCAATTACTGTAAAGAACTTAAACGAGTATTACAAAATAAACTAGACTTACCAAATCTGGAATGTCAAAAAAATAAAAAATCAACAGATATAGATGATAAAGAATCTGCGGACACTACAGAATTAGATTTGTTGAGACGACTAATCGACATATTATGTTAATTGAAATAAGTAAAAAGTGAAGAAGAGATACTAAATATCTCTTCTTTCTTTATATATAAGAATGTAACAACCTATCAACATATGAAAGAAAAGATACAAGAGTTTGATATCGACATCAATTTCAAGTTTCTCTCGCAGATGACTATTGAAGCAGAGTCTGAGAAAGAAGCTCTCCGACTGGCACAAAAACGTTTCATGGATATCATCAAGGACCATCTCAGAGATAAAGATAATCTGAATGTTAGAATAAAGAGTGTACACACGATCACACCAGAGGAACGACAGAAGTTGGAGTACGACAATATTATCGAACCGATCACCAAGAAAGAACGTAAAATACGTAAGGCAAAAGAAGAGAACACTGAAGTTAAGAAAATAAGAAAACGTAGAGTATGAAAGAGGTACTAGCAAAGATATTACAAATATTAAGATCTAAAGATGTTCGAAATCTTCAGTTTATAAATGAAACTCAGAAGTATATGGTACATTTACAAAAACTGTATAATAGCTGTGTCACTCTTGATCAGGTTTATAGTCTTTATCTTACTTCTCATTATGTTAAACAACTTATCAATCAAATACGTTGTCTAGGGAAAAGAAATAATATAGCTTTTAGTGTTGTAGAAAAACGCGTAGACATGCTTGTGTACTTAGAACACTACCTTTTTAATTTATCATTAAAACGAATAAAAGAACGGCAGAACAATGACTGAATTATTTTCAATCTTATCCGTAATAATAGTCGTGTACATAAGTATGTGTGCGGTTATTTTTATCAAAAGTTACATAACATATGATACTATGTTACCTGGTATGACTATTCACAGGATAGATAGATTATCGGACGATTCTTATCACGCTATAACAGGTGTAGTTGAGATAGAAGAAGGTGAAAAATACTTTGTCAACTCTTATACGGGTGATCACACCTTAATCACGATCCGTGACATCTACAACGGTCGATATTTATTGATTTAGTACTAGAATCAATTCTCCCATATTTCTCCTTTAATCTCACAAAGAAACTCTCCGAATATAATAATTTATATATATTCGGAGAGATTTTTTAGGAGAACTAATCTATTAAAATCCGAAACCGTAACTAATACCGAGACCGATGTATGGACCGGCTCCCAGTTGTTTATGTATTAAGTCGTACTGTACACCAAAACCGGCTTGAACACCTATGTTCCAGTGCTTAGGTTTAGTACTATTAGTCTTGATTTGTGCACCTGAGATAGATGAGAAACTGACATACGGGTTATCTGAGTAAGCAAAGATAGTATTGTTCTCAGTAGTACCGACAGTCAGTGGTACGTCGACCTGCAAAGTATTGATGACGGTCTGTGAACAAGAGTCGACTAAGGTCGAACTTCCGTTTAAGGCTACATACTTATCTTCGTAGTTGAAGTTTATGTGTACAGTATCTTGATTGACGTAAACACTATCTGTTGTGTGTATCGTGTCCATTCTCACTACTTCTTTCATCTGACTGATGGTCACGATATTGGACTGCAGCTTACGTTCCAGTTCTTTAACATTTTTTTGACTAATGTCAAGATACTTTTCTAACTCGTTCTTCTCCAGTATCAATCCTCGACGCTCATACAACAGATCACCGTTCTTGAGTTGTAACACGTGTACGGTATCTTGTAGTGCAATCAGATTATTTTCTAACTCATTATTTTTATGTGAGGTACAAGTAGTTGATAGTACTAGAGTAATTATGACGAATAGTGAGACTACTAATAATATATCTTTCCAACGGTTTATAAGAAAATCTTTCATGTACATAGAATAAGAAAGTGAGAGGTTTATTATTAACCGCACATTTCTATAATAGTATTACATATTATTTTATTACCTTATTATATCAATCAAATAAGCACTATGTATAATAAACTAGAACGTCTTAGATATTACTTAGAAGAAACTGAAGTTGAAGATATTAGTAAAGACTATATCATTGATGTAATCGATGATTTAGAGCGAGATCTCGAAATCAGTGACTCGACCTTACGTTATTACGAAGACTTTGACGAATGATCTACGTCATCAACATAGTAACTGTGGCAAAGAAAGAAGATGCTTATAACGAGGTATCTACTAATCTATATCCTATTATCATCAAAACTCCTAACACAAATACACTTTGTGAACACTTAATAAAACTTAAGGATAAGATCAAAGATACACTGAAAAATAAGTATCTTTATGAACATGCCAAGTTTTATATTCGATCTATTGATGGTCCAGAATTCACCTGGAACGTAAAAGATGTAGTCAAGTTAGAGTATTAAGAGAAAATCACTAAAGATTTTCTCTTTTTTGATATGTGATATTGAATATAAAACTAATAATTATGGCACGTTTAGGTTTTTCACTTGGTGATAATATTGGCGAGATCTTACTCGACATCGCTCAAAACAAAATCAAAAAAGGTGATTTTGAAGGTGCAATTAGAACATACACTGATAGTTTTGAGGGTTTTACTCGTGATTATGCTTTGAAAGTACTTAAGAACGAGGTAGTTATTGTAGTTACTGATAATGGAGCAAATGTTACTCTAACTAGTGATGAGGATAGTATTAAAGAAAATGCAGATCTGATTGTTGACTGGAACTACACCATCAAGAAGATGCTGGAAGACTTAAACGAATCGGGACTATTTATTAACAATATCAGAAACAAAGTACATATAGATCTTAATAATTACTGTCTTTATGAGATAGTATCAAGTTTAGGTGATGAGTATTTAGATCCTGTATATACACTAGTTGCACGTTATATCGGTGGAGAAAAACTTAACTTACCTAAGTTTCCTGTTTTGAGTCATCTTATTTCGAAGGGTGACGATTATTTCTACAGCAAAAATGTTGATGAAGAAATGACAGCGCGAGAAAAGAAAGCCTATGCCATATTAAAATATGTAGACTGCATTAAATATATGCATCGTGACTTCGTGACACTAAATAATATGTACAATTCTCTTCTCAACAACGGATTCATACAACGAGTACCGATGTTCGAAGATACGATGGAGAACGTGTTGTGTAATTATCTCGTACCTTTTTGTGATACTGAGAAAGGATATAATCATCCGATGTGTGATGAGAAGATCATCAAGCTAAAAGAAAGTATGTATGACGATATATCTAAGACACCTATAGGAAAAGAATATATTGAGAACGGAATCGTCGCTAAGAATATACTTGACGGTTATGATGCCGGGTTTCTTTCTCCTGACGGTACGTTTTATGGAATGAACGGTGATAAGAATGAATTACTTCATGTTCAGTTGATTGATATGCTTTCTGAGAAATTGATAAAGAAAAGTGACAGTCATTTCGATACAGAATATGAGGTGATGAAGAAGGGGTACATGAAGATTCATGACAACAACATATACGGATTTTATGGTCTAAAAAATGATAAAGAGATGTTGTATTGTCCTACGGAGAAGCAAATTGATCTTATTTGTCAGTATGCGAATAAGTTTTATGATGGAAAGATAGATACTGCTTCTACTCCTATTGATTCTAACATGATATCTACTTCGGCACTGAAACAAATGGATGAAGCAGCGTTACATAAAGTTTTTAGTCTTTAACAATTTAATACTATGTATCATTTTGTAAAACTAGAAAATAACACCTGGTATCTTAAACCTGAGACCGTTCAAGATATTACAGATCATTTCAACAAAGTCATGAGGCGTGAGTTTGTTGACGGATTCGAAGATCGTATGGAAGGTACATACGTCATAAAAGATTTTAAAGACTCGTCTAAACCAGCAATAATGATGAATCACCCATCCTCTCAATGGAGGATAGCAGTAGAGATGGAAATGCATATTAAGAATATGTCGTGGGTAAGTGCCGCATCCAGTCTAGAAGACAAAACATATCAAGACCGTATACAGTTCTTTAAGAAGGGTAAAACACTATATCTATCTAACGGTCTCACGTATATGATTCCTAACGAAAGAAATCCAATGAGTATTCTTGAAGAAGTCTGGAAAGACGAGTTGGTGTATCCTTTGAATACAAATCAGTTTGATTACGACAAAGTTGAATATCGTGAAAAAGATGGTAAATGGGAGGCTTGGGTTGACAGTGTTCAGGTACGTAGTCCGTACGGAAGGACCTCCTGGAGTATCAAGGCTTATGCAAAAGAAGTAGCTCGTAAATTTTGTAATGGTTCAATGGAAGAGAACGATTGACAAAAATAAAGAGAATCAGAGGAAATCACTAAAGATTTCCTTTTTCTTTATAAATAGATATGTACATAAATAATACAATATGCTACTGGAAACGGATCAAGACATACAGCATCGTTTTAGTAACTTGTTAGACGGGGAGATAACTAAAAACACTTTACTAGCTTTTGGTGGAGCTGAGTCGACACCTGATGACGGATTTCAAAGTTATACTGTCTCCGTTAATGCACGACGTCGTATATATACTTATTGGAAAATTGAGTATAGAGATATAAAATTTCAGTTTAAGTTTGTTGAAGTACATAAAGATAAAGACGAAGACGTCGAATCGTATATTCTTCTTACAGATGAAAGAAAGATATCCTCAATGAGACAACTCTTTGAGACGATTGATAAATATGTAATCTAAAACATAACTGTATTATGGCAACAAAGATTTTAGTAAAAGATGCGAAAGTAAAATTGCAGTCTTTATTAGACGAATTAAATGAGATAGACGAGAATGCAACTTTCAATGTAGAGTTGGATGATAATTCCGGTGGTTCTTATGTTGATGACATAACCAAATGGAGGTTAAGTAAAAAATACTTATTCAACAACGAAGTTTGGCTATTTAATTGGTAAACGTTATGATAGTCGGTAGAAATTAGAATTAACACGGTAACACTCAAAGAAAGGAGAATAAGAATTATGAAAGCAAAAGAATTAGCAGAAATATTGTTACAAAATCCAGACAAAGAAGTTCATTTTGCAACAGGTGATGGTGGAAATGCCAGTGCACTTCCAGTAGAAACAGTTGAAATATTTAATAATAATATTTTATTGGATTGCAAATAATTATGGAAAAATATCTACCTTGTTACGCAATTGTTCAATGTTTAGCAGGAGATTGCTTTTATAATTTTGATTTAATAACTTATAAAGGTATTATTCGTAGTTGTGGTTACGCAGCTGGTATGAAAAAATATAAAGGAGAATAAGATTATGAAAAAGAGAGATAATTTGAACCCACTGGATGTCGATACCAATTATAAACAATTAAATAATTAGAACAATGAGAGAAATTAAGTTTAGAGCAAAGTATTTTGATGAATGGTACTTTGGCACAATTGTCACTCGTAAAGTCAAGGATAAAGGCAGGATGCGTAACATCTATATACTGATGGGGTTAGACAATGAAAATTGGATTCCTCTGAGGGAAGATCAATACGATACTATAGGTCAATTCACTGACTTACGCGATAAAAATGAAAAAGAAATCTACGAAGGCGACATTGTTCGCTATGTAAAAGGACAGGTTAAAGGAGATAATGGAGAATGGGAAGATGATGTTGTCGTATTTGTCGTAAAATATGAGGAAGCAAGTTTCACTATCTCTTACTATGCGAGAGTAACAGGTTCGCTTGAGGTCATCGGCAATATATACGACAACCCCGAATTACTTAAAGGAGGCAAATAACGAAAAAGATAATGTAAAACAATAACGTTAAATATTTCTTTATAATTTATATATTAGTATACATAATTTAGTACTATCATGAAAACTGAAACCAATCAAAAAATACTCAATACGATTACAGATCTACAACTTCGTCACGGTACGACTGAAATCAACCTGGTACGTATCATTAACGAACTACTTAAAAATAAAACAGTTATAATAAGTCAAAAAGAGTATAAAATCAATTTCATCAGTTTTCATCCATATAAAGGAGATAACGGATCGTTGACTATCAGTCTTAGTGGAGAAGAGAGTTTTAGGTTAAACTGCACTCCGCAGGAGATGTTAAATAAAATTAAAAATTGGACAATAATTTCTTGAAGCCATGAGTGAAGTTAAGATAGCGGTACCTAATAACACTTATTACTTACCCGGTTCTGTGAATACCAAATCAGGTGTACAACAGAGTATTAAAAATTTAGAAGAAGCAATCGAAGGATACGTTACTCGACTAAAAATGATTGCAATAGCTGATCCGAAGACTTTCAAACAAGAAGGTCAGGATATCATCTACACTATCGGTGAAGAAGTGTATGATGCAGTGAACGGAATACGAGAAGACGAAAACCTGATTGCTCGATTAGAGGTAGCAGAAGATATCTTAGATGACTGGAAATACGGTAAACACAAGATTGATACTGATACTGAAGAGGGGTTTAAACGAGTCACGATAAACGACAACTATAAGAGTTGTAAGACTGTAAATTACTTTGATCTTAAAGACTACACTAATCTACAAGATTACGTAGATGATTGTGTATTAGATGTCGAATCGCAGATAACGTACGTCAGTCCAGTAATCGTTAAATATAACGATCGAGTGATCAGGAAGAAAGACTTTACTGTTACTTTCGACACCGTTGAAGAGGCAGAAAGTTATATCAGAGAACTGATTAGTCCGGAGTTGATGAACGTATTTAACGTAAACTACATACGTAAAAACCCTGAGTTCATAAAAGAACTTCGTACACTACTTGATCCTGAACATCAACAGATATATGATCAGTTAATAGAAAGCTTAACTGATGAATCGCAAAGAGAGAAATTAAATATTGATAACATGTTACATTTAATATCCGTGATTACCAACCAGTTAGCTGATAAGCTCGGATTCGAAATTATACAGTTATGATCACCGATTTATTTTACACGCTGAGAAATACCGCTTCTAGTAATGATCGTAAACAAATCATGACAGAGGCACTACAAGGTCCTGATCGGGAGTTGATTATTCAGATCTTCAAAGACTGTTATGGACCAGCTAAGTACGGTGTTCGTTCAGACAGGATATGTGCTCAAGGAACACTATTCGAACAGACATATACTATTGATAACAACTATGACGAGTTTCATCAGTTGCTCATCAAACTGTCGACTCGTGAGTTGACCGGTAACGCCGCACTCCGAGCAACAGAAGAGTTGTTAAATAACTTCCTACCTGAGGACCGAGTCTACCTGTGCATGATACTAGATAAGAATCTAAAGGTGGGCTTCTCATTAGAACAGGTCAACTTGTTGGTCGGTAAAGAAAGACGTGAGTTCAGCTGTTCACTTGCATACAATCTGGATAAGGTCAAAGGAGTAGATCCGGTAGATGGTACTTATTTCGCTTCCAGAAAGTTAGACGGTTGTCGTTGTCTTTGTTTCGTACATAGTGAGTTACGTAATGAAGAGACTTTTGTAGATGAACCTGTTTTTATCTCTCGTCAAGGTAAAGAGTTTACAACTCTAGATAAGCTCAAGGAACCGGTAAAGAAACTGATCACCGGATATCACTTCGTAGGTGATATCGTATTAGACGGAGAGGTATGTATCTTGGATGAGAACGGAGATGAACATTTTGATTGGATCATGAAAGAGATACATCGTAAAGATCACACTATTCAGAATCCGTGCTACAACATTTTTGACGTACTTTCTAAAGACGAATTTGAAGGACGAGTAGAGAGTCCTGATTTTTCGATACGAAACTTTTATCTCATGAATGCTTTTCATCATCTCTATCAGACATACGGTAGACAAAAAGAACTGAAACTACTCCAACAAGAACGTCTTGAGTCACAAGAAGATTTCGACCGTTGGACTAATTACGTGACCAAGGGTCACTGGGAAGGATTCATGCTTCGAAAAGATGTTCCGTATCAATCGGGTAGAACAAAAGACTTATTGAAAGTTAAGAAGTTTCAGGATGCTGAATACGTCGTTCAGGGACTCACGGTAGGTCAATTCAAGTATAACACAGAGACGATCGACGGTGTAGCAGCTATACAGATCACGCACAAGG
>OCVV011152248.1_pt1 | contig 11724 bp, 2 predicted proteins | sample 1539721 | NCBI WGS metagenome assembly OCVV01 (sample SAMN02144230, study PRJEB22623) | gut metagenome | biome: sheep rumen | host: Ovis aries | place: New Zealand | reverse complement strand
TTTATAATTAAATTATAATACATATCAGGAATTATTTCATTATTTTCTTTTTTAATTTCTATAAATCTATTTTTAAAGTTTTCTATTAATTCACAATATTTTTCTTTTTCAATTGTGAAATAGAAAGATAATAAATTATTAATTAATAAACAAAATAATACATTTAAATCACATTCATCTATCAATAATTTCAATTTTTGATATTTTTCTTCTTTTAATTCACCATTAAAACTAAGAAAAGCTGGGTAAAAATTATTCTTAAAATTATTCATAATTATAAAATTATAATCTAAAGCATATTTTACTTCTTTATTATTTTTTTCTGTTTTTATCCAGGAATCATAAAAATCTTTGAAAGGAAAATCTTCTATTTTATTAATATCATTAAAAAATTCAACTTCGTTGCATTTGCATAAATGATAATAAACTTTAAAAAAATATAATATCACTACTTTTCTTGTATTATTATTTTTATTTGATATTTCATCAATTATAAAAGCAAAATTAAATGTCCTCGAATATTTTTTAAATGCAATAGCAAAATTTTGAATATATATTTTAATAAAAGAAATAGAATATAATTTTCCCAAATTGTTCAATGATTCTTCTTCTAGATTTTCATTTTTATAATTATCAATATGATTTAAAGAAATTTTGAGATATTCCAAATTAAGATTATCTAAAATTTCACTCAGATATTCTTCCTCAGTAATATTTTTAGAATTATATAATTCCAACATTCCTGAATTTAAAGATTTAAAATATTCATTAAATAAATTTTCGAAATAATATAATATTATTTGTTCGATAATATCATTTTTATTTTCATCTAAGAAAGAAAATATTTTATTATATTTTTTTGATTTAATAAAATTCAGAAAATTTTTTTCGCATTGTTCTCTATCTTCATAATGCTTATATTTAATACATATATTTGATTGCAAACATTTATATTTTTCTAAAACGGGAATTTCTAATTTAATAGAATGGTAAATAAAAAAGAGGGAATTACTTATTAATTTTGGATTAGTAAATACAAATTTCATTATTTTTAATCTATAATTGCCATCATTTATTCTAATAAATGCTTTTCTTAACAAATTAAAAATATGATTATTTAATTCTTCAGAATCTTCTTTGTATAAAGAAATTATTTTATCTTTTAATTTCATTGTTATATCAAATAACTTATCGTATTTTTCTTTTTTTAAATAATCATTATTTTGCTCTACTAAATCAATTATTTCTACTATTTCATTTTCTGAAACATTTATATTTTTTATTATGTCAAATATAAAAAGCAAATATTCAAATAAATCTAAATTAAAATTATTCAGCAGAAATTTTTTATCTATTTGATTTAATACTACTTCTACATATTTTAAAACTTTATAAAATCCTTTGAAATCTTTTTGAAAATTTATTTCTTTTTTGTTTTTAAACAATGACACAATCATACAATTAATCAATGTATAAAATGTTTGATTTATTTTATTATATTTTTCTCTTTTTTCTATTTGTATATCATTATCATTTTCATTATTAAATTCAACTTGATTATCATTATCTTTATAAATAATAGTTGATACTGGAAAATAAAAATTTAATAAATCATTCACTTGTAATAAAGGCATTATTTCATTTTTATAGAATTCTAAGAAAATAATTATTTCAGAAAAATTAATAATATCAAGTTTATGAACTGCATCAAAATAAGATTCACTTATTTCATTTAAATCGCGAAATTTTAATTGTAAAATAAATTCTAAGAAACTTAGTTGATTTTTTTTTATATTGTTATATTTATCTCGTGATTCAAGACAATATAAGTTAAAATAATCATAAAATATATATTTAATAATTTCCCCATTTTTTCTTGAGTCTTCAAAAATTTCATTTATTTCTTTATGATTTTGCATATAAATATTTAATTTATATAATAGAGTTTTATAATTTTCTTCATATTCGTTTATTTCATAATTTTCATCATTTCTTAATAAATATTCATTTTTAATATATTTTTGCTTTATATTTTCATCGAGGAATAATCTAATTTGATTAATATAATGATTAATTGAAGGAAAAGTAAGACCAATTATTATATTTATTTTAACATTATTTTTAGGAATTGTCTCAATTTTTATTGCTTTTTTAAATAAATTTAAAATTTGATTTTGAATTACATTAGTTTGTATTATTTCTTTATTTTTATTTGCAAAAAATAATTGGGAAAAAACTCCTCTTTTTTCAATAAATTTTATAACTGAGAATAATGCATTTTTAAACTCTGATTCAAAAAAATATTTTAATTGATTATAAAAATCATTTTTATGTTTGACATATAATTTACTTGTTAGCATTTTCAAGATTAAATTATTTAAATTCTTTATATTTTTATCATCGCTCTTTTCTGGTTGTATAATAATATCTAAAATTTTCTCTTTTATCAATGAAATTAATAATATTTCATTTTTTATTTTTTTATTTTCAATATTCCTCAAAATAGTATCGGTATAATCAATTTCTCTATTAGTCCTAAAAATATTCTTTATATCAAAATCAAAAAGCGAATAAATTTCTTTCAAATTATCTTTTATAAATTTTTCGATATCAGAATCTTTATATAACCAAAATAATAAATCATGAATATTTTTTTTATCAATAATTTCACAAAAATTATTTTGTTCAGCAATTAAATCATCAATAAAAATTTTATCATAAGTATTATCTAAAATACAATTTAATTCGTCTTGTTCATTTATTTTCCTATCTTTATTCATATAATATATTATGATTATTTTAGTTTTTAGCATATTTTCATTTTCAATTGAGTTTATTATGAAAGTCAAATGATCCAATTCTTTGGAATTATTTTCATCTAATTTAATTATCAAATATTCTTTATCAACACTTAATCTTATGTATTTATCTATATCATATTTTGATTTAAATTCACTAAGAATTTTTATCGCAAACTTGTCTGAAATTTGAGGATCAATAAAGTTTTCATATATAGGTGTAAAAGTAAATATGATATTTTTGTTTTTATTCATCTTTTTGATAAAATCGCTGAAATTATAAATTATTATTTTATTGAAACAATCATAAATAATTTTTGCAGTATCTTTATTTTCTTGTTCAAAATATGAAAATTTAATAGAAGCAATTAAATCTTGAGGAAATAGACAAACTATTTCATTATATAATGATTTTTCTATATTTAACACATCTATTTTCTTATTTTCTTTTTCTAATTTGTTGATTATTCCATTAATAATCCATTTAATTTGGTTTTCTTTAAAAATAATTAATCCTGAAATGTTATATCTAAATTTATGTTTTATATTTTCTTTTCAATTGAAAGTTTTTATTTTTTCAAAATTATTCATAACTTTTTTAATTGTTTTATCGAATTTCATTTTTTTATTTCCAAATTTTGGACGATCTGGAATCAAATCAAGGAATTTAACTCTTTGTTTTTCAAATCTATTGATAAGAGGTGTATCCATTTTACTATTCTCAATTTGTTCTTTTGAAGTTAATAAAATAACCTTAAATTTAGGATTAACTTCAGAAGATATTTTAGAATTTGAAAAAGCTATTTTTGTGTAATATTTGTTCCCAAATCTCATATAATTAAGATTAAATAATTCATAAAGAGAGGGATATATTTTTTCTAAATCTTTTAATATTAAAATGCAATCTTCTGACATATAACATTTTATTTGATTCAATAAATATTCTATTTCTTTTATTTCATTTTCTTTATTTTCATTAATATCATCAGATATACTCCCTTCTAATATATAAAATTTTTTATTTTGTTTACGAATTAAATTTTTTAAAGCATTTATTGATATCATATCTTCAATTATTAGCATAAGATATCTGCTATTGTAATCACAAAGATTATCGCTTATCCAATCTATTAAACTATAATTATTATTAAAAATATTTTTGACATTTTTGTTACAATAAAATAATTTTTCAAAAATATTTTTTATATTATCTAATTCCATTTCCTTCCCTCCGAAATTCCTAGATAAAGATTTAAATCCAATTTCTGCTAATATATCTGGATTTATTTTTTCTTCTTTTTGTTTTGAAATTATATTTTTTAATTCTCTAATAGCAAACCTAATTAAATAATAAAAATCTCTAATACCATAAAAATTCGAATTATCGTCTTTTATAAAATTATAATAAGTTTTGGCCAAAATTTCTATAAAATCTGAATGAAGAGATAGTCCTGATTCTTGATAAAATAATTTTGATGTAAAAATTAATTCATTTTCATCCGAGTGCAATTCTTTTGATAAAATATTACATCTATTCATTTTTGATGCATCTATTTTCCAATTGGAAATACCTATAAAAGCGATTTTGTCATCATTTTCTTCATATTCTAATTCACTATGAATAGCCTTAAGGGGATTATTAGGGCTCCTTTCAGCTAATCCTAATTCATCGAAAAATAGAAAAACTAATACCTTATGAGTATGAGCATAATTTCTTGCTATATTGAATATTTTGATAATATCCTTTGAATTACTGGTTATACTACCTTGATAATTAAATTTAATAATTGAAGGATATTGTTGGAAAAATTTATTTTTAGAATAAATTCCCTTCATAGATTTCATTATTATTTGAATACTTAGAGACTTACTTTCTCCAGGTTTTCCAACTATAATTAGGGGTATCTTATTAACTATGCATATAAATGAAGAAAATAAATTTTCCTTCAAAGATTTATTTAATATAATTCCTTTTTTTTATCAAGAATAAATTGCTCTGTGATATAAGATACTTCTTTATCTGGGATTTCCAAAAAATTATAACCGAAAACTTTGCTTAATTTATTCGAAAAATTTTCTCTTTCTTTATTTTGACCAATTCCTAAATAATAGCATGAATATATTGATAAGTTTAAGCAAGATTTTAATAAATCATATTTATTTTTATAATTCGCTTTATGTATTGATTTATTACTTAAATAATCATTGAAGAAATCAAAAAAAATATTTAATCTATTAATTTCCCTCAAACTTACCGCAGATATATCGTTTATTTCTCTAATAAAAATATGACATTCACTAATACATTCTGTTGCAAATTTAATAAATGTATTAAAATCTTCTGAATCATCATTATGTGTTTGTAAACCATTCTTAAGCATTGCTTCTATATATTTTTTTTCTTCATCACTATTCAAGGAGCCGAAATTCATTATAAAACACATTAGAGTTTGAGGAATTGGATTTACTGTATATACTAATTCTTTTTTTTTATCTGTTGGATATCTCAAACCACTTTGCTTCATTTTATCAGTCATTGTCCTATAAGGATTTACTGCTCCCAAAAATAATAACCTTTCTGATAAAGGTTTTCCAAGCATTGTTCTTTTACAAATAATTTCTGTGATTAGTCCGACTGAATTGCTAGTATTAAGCTCATCAAAAAAAACCCAGACTTTTTGTTCTTTAATGTTTTGCAATTGCTCTAAATAATAATTATTTCTTTTATAACCTTTTGTTTCTAATTTTTCATCGTCGAATTTTTTCATTTTTCTATCCAGTTCTTCCTCATCTTCTGAATCGATATTATTTTCTATATCATTAATAAATGCAATAATATCATCATCATTTGTACCTGCATGGCATTTCATTATTTTCATTTTTGTCGAACCATTATACATTAATTTTTCAAGCATATATAAAAGACTTGTTTTACCACATCCTGTTTCTCCCATTAAAATAACTGGTATCGAAGCTTGAATTCTATTATATATTAATACAGTTTTACGAAAATTGTCAAAAATATAGGTATAATTTCCTTGCAATTTAGCAAGTTTTGCTATATATAATTTTCTATCTTTATCTATATTTATTTTATCAGTTTCATAATTGTTTGTATGCTCATGATAAATTTTAGGGTCTAATTTTCCTTTAATTTTTTCTTTAAGCTTTATATTTAATTCTTCATTTTCATTCATTTCTAACATTTCTTTTGAGCCTAACATTAAACCCAATTGTTTTAGATATTCATAATGGTCTTTATTATTATAGTCAAATATGTTTTCATCTTTATTAAAAAGCTTGCAAAAATAATCTAAAATTTCTTTTGCTTTTGCCTCATCCTCTTTATCTTTAGGTATTATTCCAAAAGAGCTTTTATCCGCACTAAATTGAATTAATGTCGTTCTATTTTTTTCAGAAGCATCAATTTTATCTTTGAGTTGTTCAAGAGATTCAATTGCTTGCTTATTAGGATCTTTTTCGTTTTGGCTAGTTGTCTGTGATTTTATAAATTTATCATAAGGTGTAATTAATATGTTTTTCGAATCGATTATAAAATTTATAATTGTCTCCCTCGTTTGATATAATTTATTTTTTTGTTTATTTTTTTCGTCATCTTCTAAAATTACAAATTCGTTGAATGCCTTAAATTTGTGATATAAATAATCTATGCAGCTTATTATTTGATGATAATTATATTTTTCATCAGAAAATTTTAAAAATTTATTAAATAACCTTCTACAATCAGAATCACTTAGAGTATTTGGAAGATTTAAATCTATATTTTTCATCTTCAAGCTGCCATTTTCAATATTTTTTAAAAAATTTGCTACAGTTCTAAATTTACAATCTTTTATTTTTTCAATATCTTGTTTCAATTGGATTTTTGGTAATTGTTCAATATAATTAATTTTAAATAATTTCAATAATGGATAAGCATTTAAGTAATCATAAAAATCATTTGGTATTTCTATATAAAACTTAATGTCTCCTAAATATATTATTTTTCCTTTATATTCTAATTTTTTTAAAATTAATATTTCAAATAAAATATCCATTAATAATTCCTTATATTTTGTATCATATAAATCAATATGAATAACATAATTTTGAATATTATCAGAATCTAAATCTAAGTCGAAAAATCTTTTTATTACTTTTTCTCTCGTGATATCGCCTCCTAATGGAAAATATTTTTTTTCTTTTTTTTCTTCTAAAATTCTATTTTGAATCATAAAACTTTTTCCATATCCAACTTGAGCTGATTTAAATATTTCAATATCATTATCATTATCTTTTTTATTTTTAATATCTTCAATTTCTTCATATTTCACAATTTTAAATGGAATTAGTTTTTTTAAATCAGCAGCAATATTTCCATCATTTAAATGTAATATAACTAATATAGAGTACATTTTATCTTCATTTTTTTGAAAATTTTTTATTAAATTTAATGTAGCTATTCTTTTTTTTATATCCAATTTTTCTAAGCCTACCAAACAAAATAAGACATTATTTTGACAATAACAAGATAAATATAAAAATGCCTCAATTGTCTCCAAAATAGTAGACTCGTTACAAATAAGAACTGTATTTGTTAAAGGAAAATTTTTGGTTAATTTTTTATATAAATTTAAAATATTTATACTTTTATTTTTATATGTTGCTTTATAAATTCCATTTTTGTAATAATTATTTTTTATTAAATTCTGCTCAAAAACAGGCAATAAATCATCAGCATTTAATTTATTTATAGAAAAAAATTTCCTTATGAAAATATTTATTATAGAATATAAATTTTGTTTTTCTGAAAGTTCTAAATCAAGAGATTCTAATTTTGCATTTTCTATTTTTCCATTTGATATTGCTCTCAATAAAAATTTTAATTGATTATATTCTCCTTTATCAATTTCATTAATTTGATTCTTCCTATATTTTTCAACTATAGAAAAAACTAACAAAAAGAAATTTATTGATATAAATCTTAAAAATGTGTTATTTTTATAAGATTCAATAATATCTGATTTTCTTTTATTAATTTCTTTTTGAAAATTTTCTATAATCATATCCAAAGTGTCATCATTTTCCTTATTAGTAATTTTTCCATTTCTTATTTCTAAGTTAATTTCAATAGTTTTGGTTGAGCCCAAATTAGCTAAATTTTTTAATTGCCCTTTTAAAATTTTAAATTTATTAACAATATTTTTATAATTTTCAATTTCTTTTTGATTTTTTTCATGTTTTTTTCTATTATCAACAAATCTGAATTTTTCTACTAGTTCTAATAATTGGTCTAAATCCAAAGAATTTTTGTCCTTATCCATTCCATTAAATTGAATTTTATTTTCCTCTTTTAAAAATGAAAAGGTTGAATACTTCAAAATTGATGTAATTTTAGATTCTCTTGACACTTTTTTATCTAATCCATCAAAAAATCTTATCAAATCTCCATATTTTTCAAAAAAAATTTTAAAACTTTCAAGTAAAAATTTATCTTTTTTGATTTTTTCCTTTATACATTCAAAAAATTCAAGTTCATCTTTCGCTTTATTGTCTGATATAGCAACGATAAAATTAATACATTTAAAAAAAATATCAATATCTTGAGGATCTAAATATTCAATTTCATTTTCATGAATTAATTCTTTTAATAATTCAGGCTCATTTTCTTTTGCCTTAAACTTTTTCTGTTTACAAAATTCGATTTCTTTATGTTTATCACTCATTTCTATTAAAAAATCATAAATAATATTTTTATCTGTTTGAAAAATATCAATTTCTAATTCTTTCAAAAAATCTATAACATTATTTATATTTGGAAAAGTAACTTTTTCATTTTTAATTTTATCTAAAAGAAATTTAGCTTTGTCAATTATTTTTCCTTTAGGGAAATCTAAATTATTAAAAAAATTTATTATGGAATTTAAAGAAATTTTCATTTCTTCTAAAATTGAAAAACTTTTTAATTCATATATTTTTGATATCAATTTATCATTTGTTTTTAATTCACTTATTTTATTATATTCCTCTTCATTAAGTTTTCCTTCCTTATTAATAAAGTCATAAATAAATAATATTTCATTTTTTATTTTTTCGTCGTCATATTTTTTAATTAATTTTAAAATATTAATAAAAATATTTTTAATATTAAAAATATTTTGGCAAATTATAATATTTTCAAAAAATAAAATATTTTCAATTCCGTTTATGTCTGCGATTTTTAAAAATAATGCCTTAGTCACTTCGAATGCTGCACTAAATTCATCTTTTATTTTCATTTTTTTAATTTCGTCAAATATTTTCATAAAAATATCTGAATTTTGATAATTTAACCATTTGCATACTTGATCATTATAAAATTGATTAAATCTTTCTGTAAATATTTTATCGTCTTTAATCATCTGTATCGTGCCATTACTTAATTCTTTATATGTTTTAATGTATTTTTCCTTTTTATTACTTTTTTCATCAATTATTTCTAAATATTTTATTGTTTTATTTAATTTATCTAATTTTTTTTTACAGATGTCTATATTATTTACTAAATTACTATATATTTTATCTAATTCTTCCTTTTTTGTTTCTTTAGGATAAATTAAGGATAATCTTTCTTTTAATCTATCTTCTCCTGTTAAACTATCTTTTTTTTCTAATAGTTGATTTATTTTAGAATATTCAATTTGTATATTATCACTATTTTTTATTTTATTTTTTATATCATCAAGTACATTTTTTGAATCTTTGATATATTTTGTATTTAACAATCCTTTAATTATATTATTATCTTCCATAATTTTTTCATATAATATAATATTATCTGGATTTTCTATATTATAAAAATCTTTTTCCGTTATTACATATTTTTGGAATTCTTCATTTTGAAATAAATTATATAAAGTATTTTTAAATGGTGATATTTTTTTAATTAGTTTAATAGCATCTTTAGCATCTATATAATTCATATATTTTTCAAAATATTTACTGAATTCTTCTTCTTTTAAATTCTTATTTTTATCATTTATATATATATATAAATCTATAATAGTTTCTTTTTCAAAAAAATTACTATTTTCAATGATTTGATAGAAATTAATTCTTTGTTTTTTTTGACTACATAAATTGCTATATATTAAATTTAAATTTTTAAATAATATAGTTTTATCTCTATAAGTTCCAATATAACTATAATCGTCCATACTTTTTAATTTATTCAATATCAAATCAAAAAAATAATTTTTATTTAAAAATTCTTTATTTTCAGGATTTGATACGAAAGGAAATAACCTAAATATTATATCAATATCATCTAATTTTTCTATTTTAGTAATAAAAATCTGATAAAATTCCTTTATTTTATTTTTAAAAATTATCCAAGGTTTTAATTTAATAAATTCTCTTATATTTTCTTCAGAAAGATTCCAGAAATTCTTGAAAATTTCAATATCTCTTTTTTTTGTATTAGCATAATCATTATCGGTATAATATTTATCTTTTTGCATAAAATCTAATACTTCTGAATTAGTCAACCTTTTCAATTTTATTAATGATATTAATTTATTATGAATTATATCTTCTAATTTCTTTTTTTTATCATCATCAAATATATCTATGAATAACTGTTGTGATGCTGTATTTTGTTCGAAATAATATTTCTTCAAATCTATATATATTTTTATGTTTTCATAACATTCGTGGTTTTCAATTAAATTATTAATTATTCTTTTAAAATCAATAATAATCAAATCATATTTTTTTTGCTTTTCAATTATCTGTCGATGCATTTCATAAAAACTTTTTATATCTTTAACATTTAGTTGTAGTTCAAATTGTATATTTTTTAAATTCCTATTTTTTAAACTTTTTGATATAATATCAAAATTATCATTAATAAAAACTAATGCATCTTTGGTGTGATAAAAGTCTTGAAATATTTTTGTTAATTCTTTTTCAGAATAACTAATAATAATATAATGGATAATTTGTTTTAAAACAGAAATATCTAACTTTTGGCTTTTATATAATCTTGTTGCGGAATTTTGATATATTTCTCCATCATTCAAAGTTTTATTGAATTTATTTTTATCAAATTTATATAGAATAAAAATATAAATGTCTATTAATTCTTCTCGTTTATTAAATTTGAGATTTAGTTCAAGTAAATTACTTTCTTCTTCATAAATAATTCTTTCTATATCTTTTTCTCCAAAAGATATATCATCAAATTTTATATTATCTAAAAGTAAATTTAATTTATCATAATTATTTAATATTTTAAATAGATAAATAAATTCTTTAAAATAAATAGATTTTTTTCTTTCATTATAAGAAAATTTATATTTATCAATCAGAGGCTTTAAGAAATCTTCTTTACACTCAAAACTTTTTAATAATAGATGAGTGCAAATAATATTAATTTCATCATTTAAATCATATTCATCATTACATATATTAATATATCCTAAAAATGAACTTTTTGATAATTTGATAGGAATATCAATTTTTTTCATTTCATTTTTTATAATAATTGATGTATTAGGATAGCTAACAAATTTAAAGAAAAATATACTCTTATTAGAAATTAAATATATATATTTTTCTTCTTCTTTTATTGTGCATTCTATTTTTTTATTGTTTTTCTCGCTTATCAAGAAGATATCATATTTTGTTAAATTTAAATAATCATGGGTTATTGTATAAAAGTAATATTCTTGTTGTATATTTTCTAATTTTTGTTTCTTCAATCTTTTTTATTATTTTTTTTCATTTCGTTTATAAATAAAACTATTTGATATTACTATTTTATATAAGTTTCTATTTTATATATATTTAACTATTTTATAAACATATATATATATATTATATAATTTTTATATATAATATTATTTAAATTTTATATAGAATAATTTTTTATGTAAATTAGAGCAAA
>OCVV011135939.1_pt1 | contig 11725 bp, 8 predicted proteins | sample 1539721 | NCBI WGS metagenome assembly OCVV01 (sample SAMN02144230, study PRJEB22623) | gut metagenome | biome: sheep rumen | host: Ovis aries | place: New Zealand | reverse complement strand
ATTACCATCCTTCAAATCCCTCGACTCAATGATTGATAAAAAGTCGCTCATATAGTATTCGACACGGGCAAGGTTCATCTCATCAAGGCATAAAATATATGGATGCTTTGGATTATCCGTAGCCGCTTTGAGAAATGGTAGAATTTTGCCTGACACAAATTCTCCGTTCAAATCCACATGTCCAAATAAATCCGTAGAATCAGACCAGTCGGGACGGACGGCGACCTGGTAGTAGCGACCATTTACTGGCGTCGCTCCAATTGCTTCTGCAAATAGACGTACCAAGCGGGTTTTTCCAGTACCAGAGGTTCCGGCAAGGATGACGAAAGGTTTGGATTTGAGGGAGAGATAGAAATTTTCGATGAGGGTGTCCGAGTAGGTAAAACCAGCTTTTTTGATATATGACTGAATATGCAAGATTATATCTTTTGTAGACATTGTCACTGGAATATTTCCTTCATTATCTCCTGATTCTCCTTCTTCATCCTCATCTTCAACCTTGTTATTCGAAGAATCATCGTCAATACCCCCATCTGCAGTATCAGACAAGGCATAATCATAGTATTCCAATAAATCATCTACACCCGTTACCAAAGATGTAATAGTATCTTCGTCATCCGTTAATTGGTCCTTATTTATGATGAAAGAGACCTGGACCTTTTTGTACTTTGCCGCTTTGACAACATTATGATCTGTCTCATCAATAATTCTGAATTCAGACCCATTGTTTCCACCAGACATATATGTAAGACCTGGCTTTAACGGCAGTTCTAATATCTTTCTATAAGCATCTTTATCAGACTTTTCTGCCGTGCTATCTTCAAGTTCTACACTAGCTCTAACTCGATATGCCTCCTGTCCTTTTTCAGCAAACAAAGATATACTTATTTTGCTATTCTGATATCGTTCACGCTTCAACTGGCACCAAAAATAACTCACAAACGTACCACTATTCTGCCATTGAGTAATCCTACCAACTTTTAAGTCGAACTCTTTGCTTATTCTATTTACGATTTCTGTAAATGCATTCCGCGCAGCTTTCCCAGCCTCACTGCCTTCAGTCATATGCTTACGTTCTTCCCCTGGACTGCACTTTTCGAGTTTTTTGTACTGGTTCCCACCATAGGTCTCAATAAATTCAAGTATCTGCAAATATTTATTACTACTCATACTCAACACCATCCAATCTCAAATCGAGCTACGATTAGGCACATAAATATCTCTTGGTCTTTCCCTCAATAATTCCACATTGATATCTTTAGAAGCGCTTGTCATTGGTATAAGTTCACCTATTACCAATGGAATATCAATAGCTCCATCTAGACAAAATACTTCACGCTGCAGTTTTTCAAATGATATGAGTGCCGCCGCATCATTCGGTGATACTAGGTTCAGCGTTTGTCGAGTTGCTGCAAATATCATCGCAAGCTCCATACCCTCTTTCTTGCATACCTTTATTGCATCAACAATATCAGAGCCGAGACTCATTTGATGACGAAAAGTAATACGCACCCACGTGCTTTCTTTAACAAAATATCCAGCGTCACCGTCCCATCCCTTATCTAAAAAACGCTTCTTTAGAATGTCATTCAGGTAGCGCTGCATTCCTTTAGGTGCGCTTTTTCCAGCACGATTTTTTACATCTCTGGCACCAGCGAATTGAATAGATGCGTCTCTCCATACATTGTCTCCAATAATCTGTAAGGCCTCTATTCCTTCATCTGTTAATTCTATATCACACCATGGTGCTGAGTATAATGTAGCCCTCATTTCACTTCCCTTTTTCCGGCCAGAATACTGGTTTCTGATTCAGCTCACATTCTACTGAATACTCTAAATCAAGTCTGTTCATATCCGCCAGCATCTGGGGATATTTCTCACTTATCATTTCTTCAGTTAACTCCCCATCTATCAATTCAAATACATTTTCATGCCGAATCATATATGCATCCGAACATCCGTACAAGAACGATATATAATTGCCTGCAGCATCCGTTTTAATATACAAATTTGGGACATGATAACTGTCTATCATAAAGGGACTTGATTTCAAAGAAATGCTCTCAGCCATACCTGCCGCTTCAGTCAATGCTACTTCCGCACCGTCTGGCAACAAATAATGCTTTATTGTTCCTTGTAATGAAGTACCTTTAACTTGAAATCTATCATTACATAACTGGAGCAGCCTTTTTCGAATAACCCCACTGGTAGTAACTCTATTCTCTTTATTAGACCATAGCTCTCCTAATGCCTTCGTCTGGTAGGAGTTTCTTATTTCCATTAATTCCTTCAGTCCCGAATCATCTACTTCTCTGCCTTCAAGGACAGCATTTTTAATGTCCGTCGCAACAACATCAGGGAACTCACCTATAGCAAGGTTTGTTTCATCCAAACGCTTCTGAATCCGATGATACATCCTCGCCTCAACACTATTGGGATACCAAACATTGTAAACATCCACTTCAGTTGCAGTTTGACCAAGTCTAGCAATACGTCCAATACGCTGCTCTAACCGAGCGGGTGTCCAAGGTACATCAACATTAATCAGAACTCTTGCCGCCTGTAAATTTAAGCCTTCGGATGCAGCATCGGAGCAAAACATTAGCCTCAATTTCTTTGAGAATAATTCTGCTTTTATTGCACCTTTATCACATGAATACTCTCTTCCATGTTTTACTATAGCCGATTGTTTCCCTGTGTATATACCGTATATGTATTTGTCAGCTCCGCCACGTCTCTTAAACTCGTCAATTAATGCGTCTATTGTATCGGTATATCTTGAAAACAGCAGGACTGTTTCTTGGTTTTCTAAGCAGTTCAGTGCTAGCGTAATCGAAGTTGCGATTTTCCTATCATCAGACTTTAGAAGTAATTTTTTAGCTTGGTCAATAAGCCCACTAAGGCTTGTACACTCCAAATTAACCGCAAGCCTTAGCTGATCCCAATCAACATTCGTTCCTATTTCACCAAAATCAAAGGCATCTACATTATTTAGCAACAACTCATCATCATCTATTTCATCAATTGGAAGATCAAAATGAAGGTCTTCGATGCTCTGTTTTTTAATGATGCCCTTTTCTGTCAGCAACTTTCTCAAAGCTCGCATTTTTTCGAATCGTCTTTCCAAACTCGCTTTACATGAATAAAGTGATGAGGCGACTCTCTGCTGATAGTTTATACGTATGAACCCTACATTGAACTTCTTATCTGGTGATAATGCTCGCTCTACAGAAAAACTCTCTGTCGTAATATACCGATTGACTCTATCATAAAACAGAAGCATCTCATCAGAATTCACTATATTTTTCTCTATGAGATTCCGTTTAGGAAATACATATCCTACTTCGGTCAATGCTCTGCGTGTGTTACGAACTGTCAGTAAGCGTGCTGGATGCATCTTAATAAGTACGTTTCTAAAGATTTTCCAATTATTTTGTATATGACAAGCTATGTCATATTTATCAGCTACTTCAAACAGATTATTTAAATTAATTACTGCTTCCGACTCTTCTACTTCTAAACGAGAAAGATCCGGTTTCATATTGATAACAACAGACCGAAGCAAAGCTGCTATCGAGCCAGCATCCGAAATATCGGGTTCTGTATCGCTAGCTATGGCTTTTAAAGATAGTACAAAGTTCCGCTCCTTCGACCATGCTTTTGGAAGACCTAGTATCTTTAGCATCGCATGATACTCTTCTGCATTTTTTTGCATAGGGGTAGCTGTTGCCAAAATGATATGTGGTATTTGTCGTGCAACTGCTTCCACCATTCTATACATACGAGTTTTTTTCCTGGTTCCATCAAGAGCTCTACTTACTCGTGCGGAATGAGCCTCGTCAATGACCAATAAATCTGGCAGTATAGAATCTTTCTTATCAAAAATGCTCCGTTTTTCTCCTGTGCCGCGGGCAAACTGTGCAGACATCAGAATTAAATCAGGGGAAGACGGACCAATTGGATTTTTCCCCTTCATAGATTTTATTCTTCCATCATATGAGATATACTCTTTATTGCCAGAGTCGTATCTCCATATATCAAGACCAAAATGGTCATGCAATTCTTCCTGCCACTGATGAAGGACGGACTTAGGTGTAAGAATTATGACACGCTTTACGCCGCAGTATTTCACTAGAAAGACCATGGTTGCTGCTGCTTCAAAAGTCTTACCAAGCCCTACCTCGTCTGCAAAGAGGACTCTTACCGGCCACCTCGATAACGCATCGATAACAGCTCGTTCCTGGTGCATATAAAGTGCTGGCACATCACCTGAGACGAAGAAATTGGTCGGCATCAAAGCAGATTCTTTTATTATATCTCTTGATCTTATAATTCCGTTGCATTCAGATTGAGTCTTATTAAATTCATCGCCCAGTGCATCAAGAATCATGTCAGCTGTATCTTTTGAGATATCACTGACATATACACCTTCTATTTTGTTATTCCAAAGCAAATCAAAAAACTCAATCTGACCGTTAACAGCCTCTGCTGCGCCCCAAGTATTCACGACCAAAAGCTGTTCGAAATTTCCACCTAGACCTGCTCTGGTCTCATTCGGGCTACCAATGGCAGCTATTTTTTCACCTGTCTCATCAGTAAATATCAAAGTCTTGGCATGGAAAATACCCTGTTCAGTACCCGCTGCCTTTACTTCCATCAAACCGTCTTCTATCATCCAGGCGATTGTAGCCAGACGTTCTTTTTCAAGCGAATCTTCTATGGCCAGTATTTTTTCGCTTATTTCTTTTCGAATCTTAGCTACCTGTTGCTTAAAAAACTTTTGCTGCAAGGAAACATCTATGAATTCCTTCGGAAAACTTTGGATTCCAATAATCAAACGAATCTTTCCTTGTTTTTCATAAATGGCACTTATCCCTTGCGAAATAGCCAGAAGTGATTCTACTGAATAAAAGCTCGTTATACGGTCGTACGATTTAGACACAGCTAATGTAGGCAACAGAAATTCTTTCAGAATATCCTTGCCTTTACCCGTATAACTAAATTTTATTCCTAAATTGCGAAAGTTCATTTTCATCTTCCTAATGCATCCAAAATTCTGTCGCAGATTTCCTGATCACCATCAATACTATTTCGAAGAATTGCTTTTTTATCAACCAAGTTACCCAAGATTTTTATTACTTGTGTTACCTGCTTATCAGTAAGCATCCTTCCTCTTTTCTTCTGCCCTGAAACACTCTTAAGAAATTTCTTATCCCAGTCAGATAACGCATTGAAATTCTCTCCTTTTTTCAATGCATGCTTTAAATCATCACCTGATAAGTTTCCAACCTTCATTTCTATTGTAGGACCAGAAACTTCCAGCATCTTTTTAAATACATATTCACTGACTGTATAACCGCTGGTTTCATCAGTTGATTTGGCTTTTCCCTCAGATATAGCATTTAGTGCTTGCTCAATTTCTTCCTCATTTGCATTAACCAACATAGTCCATGTCGTCTTAGGTGGATTTATTTCTGAAATCTTATCAATCAATTCATCATCAAGTTCACCTAATTCTAAGAAAGCTTCCAACTCAATCGGCGTTGCCTTAATGTAAGCAGCAGTGGTAGCTAGATCCAGTCCCGCTGAATGGTAATCATTTGAAATTGCAATAATCTTCTCACCAAGTTTCAGCGAATCATTACTCCAGGCAGCTTTTACAGCTTCCAGTGCTTCAAATTTATCCATAAATCAGCCCTCCTTCCCTGTTCTGCTTGCCATCCACTGGTTTCGGATTTTAAGGGCATCAGATGTATCATAACCAAGTTTTTCAACCAATACACGATAAATAGCGTCATAGGTCGCTAATATCTTTATAACGTCCTTATCTACTTTCTTTTCCCATAATGGATGATCTTTAAAAGTAATAACTTGAAGTTCTGAACGGTCTTCATCAAACTCGGATGCTTCGGAGAATATATAGTCAAATGGAGCCTGAATATTGCGCGGAGAATCTTTTTCTAAATATGTAATCTCCACCTCCGTTTCATCACTCAATATCAACGTCTTTTCTTTTACAATTGTCTTTATTGTCTCATTGATACTACCTGTACTACCAGTTTTCCCCTTTTTTTCCTTCTTATCCTTTGACTCCTCGACAAATTCCATTCCCTCAATTTCATTTATGTCGCAGTCATAATCCTCATTGAGGTCTGTCACTATTTTTTTGAGCTCTTCGGGTTTATTTATGTTGCCTTTCTTACTCACTTTATTTGATGCGGTCACCAAAGGCTTCAAGAATTCCTTCATGTGAAGCGCAACAAACTGCCAATCCTCTGATTGCTGAACACCCTGCTTATAAAATGTTGCATCAAGGAAGTCCATATTAACCTCACCAATGATACGGCTCGTCATCAAGTGAGATCTGAACCAGGATTTATCCCATTTTTCGACAAGCTGATTATGCCTATATATATTAAATCCATATAAGCCGTCATTATGGATTTGACTATCGAGCGCCATCCACCCTGTTACCTTATACTTATCATTCGGGCCAAAAACTTCATTTATCTCAATGCGCGTCCCCTTTATGAAATTGTACTTTTTAGGCTCAGCTTCATACGTTCCCGAATCGTCAATCAGTATTATCTTGTCTCCAGTTTCAAGATGACCCTTAAAAGCCTCTCCTAAATAGCTTAAAACTGCACTGACAATGATATTCTTATCCTTCAACCTGCTAATAACAAATGCTGTACCGTGCTCTGCTTTTCCAAGTGGAGAAGACTCGCTAGGTTCTTCATCTTCAATGACAATGTCCCAGGCATCAGCTCCAGCAGGACGTCGGCTATAATCACTGATGTCAAAACCAACGTGGTATTCTCTATTCTCACCTACCGGTCTGGTAAATATCTCATAGTATCTTCCGAGAGTCGAACAGGAGGTCTTAAATCCCATACCAAAATGGCCTTTGGCACCTTCGCTCCTTTCAATATAGCGAGACATATCTTCAGCTATACATACAGCTCTCTCAAGCACTTCTGAAGTCATGCCTTTCCCATTGTCGAGCACAATGATTTTCCCATCTCGCATATCAACCACAATGGATAATTTTTCGGTATCAATGCGCGCATCAAAGCTATTTGCAACTAGCTCACCAATCGCTTCCGCAGGCTTTTGGTTGGTCGCACCAATTGTTTCCATCAATCTTGGTGAAGGATAATTTTTAACTACTCTTTGACTCATGTTATGCCCTCATACGATAAAAAATTTTTCAAACAATTTTTATTATAGCACCGCGATTATTTCTTAACAATCAACAGCCCCTGCATAAATAACGGATTCATCGAACAATCGTTCTTGTGTTATTTCACTATATCTGCTATGATATTTAACATCCGTTGGATGATATATCATCACAGCGAGACCTCAATAAAAGGAGCAACAAGACATTGAAAAAGACGATGGTCGAATTATTTGCCGGGGTCGGTGGCTTCCGACTAGGTATGGACCGCCTGCAGTCAGGCTGGGAAACAGTATGGTTCTCACAATGGGAACCCGGAAAAACTAAACAATGGGCTCATGATTGTTATGTTGGTCATTATGGTGATCTTCCAGATTTGAATAATGAAATGACGACTGGAATTGATATCGGACAGGTAGATAAACATGCCGTTCCTGATCATACGCTACTGGTCGGTGGTTTTCCGTGCCAAGACTATTCTGTAGCTCATCCTCTCTCCTCTTCACAGGGAATTGAAGGAAAGAAAGGTGTCCTTTGGTGGCAAATTCGAGACATTCTTATTGCAAAGCGTCCTCCTTTTGTTTTACTAGAAAACGTGGATCGTTTATTGAAATCCCCTGCTTCACAACGAGGCCGTGATTTTGGAATCATCCTAACATGCTTTGCTCAACTCGGATATCGGGTCGAATGGCGTGTGGTTAACGCAGCAGACTATGGTTCAGTTCAAAGAAGACGTCGAATCTTTATCTTTGCATATAATAAAAACACTAACTTTGCAGCACGAATGGATTCACTCTCTGCTCTAGAAATAATCACTAAGGAAGGCTTTCATGTTCATTCTTTTCCCATCAGTGATTATACATCCGAATCAATGACGAGTGTCCCTATGGCAGATTTGACAAATGAGGACCCAGATACTGTTCTGAACGAAGGAACAGAACAATCTGATAACGACCTTATTGAAATAACCCGGCACTTTGCTTTCAATTTCAAAAATGCCGGCTTCATGAGAGATGGAGTCGTCACTACCTGTGAAATCATTCCAGCCCATGAAACACTCGTACCTCTAATTTCAATTTTAGAAAAAGGGGTTGACGAAAAATACTATATTCCATCCGATAAATTGGACAAATGGGTCTACCTAAAAGGTGCAAAGAAAATTGAACGCACTTCTAAATCCGGTCACACATATACTTTCTCAGAAGGCCCTATTGCCTTCCCAGATCCGTTTGACCGACCGGGACGCACCATGCTGACCTCCGAAAGTACATTGAACCGCAGCACTCACATCGTTGCCGATCCAGGCTCAGGTCGTATAAGATTATTGACGCCTCTTGAAGCAGAGCGGATGCAGGGATTTGATGACAATTGGACTGGAAATACAAAGATGCCGGAACGGTTCCGTTATTTCTGTATGGGAAATGCATTGGTCGTGCCGATGATTACTAGAATGGGCTACACGCTAGACAATATTTATTTAAATGAAAATTAACAATCAGCCCCGTATGGTTCTTATAATTCCAACGGGGCTGTTTTATTCCTATTTTTTTGACACATTATAAAGACTCTTTTTCAAGACTTTTCTTTTTTGATTTTCTCTTTTCCTCTTCGTCTTCTATGACAGTTCCCTTCACATCTATTACATTCTCATCCGAATAATTTGGGCTTTTACCTGCTGACCGAACACCAATAGCTGCAGCTGCGATGCTTACAAGGAAAATAGTACCTGCTAATGCTTTATTTGCTATGTCTTTTAAAAACTTTTTATTCTGTTGATCCTGTTCCTGCGCCATCTTCAAAACCTCAACCATTTTATCAATGAACACTTGCTTCTCCTCAACAGAAAGATTTCCATCCTCTAATTGTTTTTGTAAAGTCTTCAAGACAGAATCGAGCATATTCATAACGGCTTGATTACTAGCTTGGTTTGAATTCAGTACATTTTCCTGTGTTTTTCTATATGTTTCAAAAATAGTTAACGCATATTCTGTCAAATTCGGGAATTGTTCTAAGGCTTTCTTAGCGACTTCCGGATCCATCTGATTAAGCATTGTTGCAAACTCAATCACTTTGTCCTTCGTCATATGTCTAAAATCATTTATACCTAAACGTCTTAATACTTCCCTCTCTTTAAGTGTTCTCTTCATTCAAATCTCCTAATTTATATCCTTGGTTGAAAATTAGTTCAATACGTTCCGTCAATCGCAAAATCATGCCACTTCAATTTCCTATTAATCGTTCATCCAATTGCGAAAGTATGTATGTATTATTGAGCCAGAAACAATGCTTCGGATACTGCCTTCCGTCTGGTAGCTCATCGGTATCTCTCACGTTCTGGGCATGTGGCCTTACATGACTCACACGATTCTCTGATGCTTTCGGTAAATTCGTTGTGTTGTGCCCATTGATTCGCCTGACCTGAAGTCCTTCACGCAGCACAGCACATGTTCTCTCCCACACTTCGCGCACATCATTTTCAAGATCATCAATTGGAATGTTCCAAAACTGGCAGCCCTTTAAAATCAACATGTCATTTCTATCGAACTGGTATACAATGAACAAGAATCTCGTCTCACTCAAATACTCATGGAATGTTGATTCTTCCCAAGTTTCTTTGATGATTTCCTTATACTTCATCGCAGGGAACGACATGCTCTCTTTTATTTTGCCTGTATTCGTAAGGCGAATCGTTTTTAGTTGTATGCCTGCCTTTACGAATTCAGCTGCATTGTTCCCTTTGACGCCAAGCATTTTAAAGGCTAATATAGCCGTTACGTTCTTTGGCTTCTTACCTGTATCTATCGAGAATTCCTTGCACAATTCGTCCACAGACTTGCCCTTGTACATATCAATCTTTAATCTGACATATTCTTCAAATGATTCTGGTGACTCACCTTTGATTATAGACTCATATTTGGGTTTTCCCGGAACAATATAATTATTGAGAACATATGTCATATATGAATTCTTGAATGCAAATGCTCTTGGCTTCGCCGGCATATCACTAAACGGTTGGCTGCGTCTGGCTTTCGAATCTGAAGCTTTTGTAGCCGCGCCTAAATATAATGTATCGCCCTCAGATAACTCATGTGCTTTACCTGCTTTGATTTTATCTATAATGACCTTAAAATCGTGTTTGATTATTGCCAAATCTTCTTGTGGCGGAGTGAACAATCTTGCATAGTTTATCCGATAGTCTAGTCTATTTGCTATTTCCTGTACATAAAGATAGTATACTAAGAGAATGAGTCTCGATTTGCTCCATAAATGGCTATTCTCAAACTCTTCTGCTATTACTTCGTCATAATTTATCATGGTAATGATGAGACGCTCTTTTGCGACCAAGCTACCATTTGATAATACTTTATATGGAGTGACCTTAAGCTCTACTCCTGCTTCTGGAAAATCTGGTCGTGATTCATCATTAGCAGGATAATGGAAGAACCGTTCCTCAATAAGATTTCCCAGACCACCCTTTTGTTTTTTATCTGCACGGGCAGCATTATAGATAGCGCTATCACGAATAATAATTCGCTTGCTTCTATCATCTTCATCACATATCTGTCGAAAAGTCTTCCCAATAAGTTTCTGAGCATATTTCTCAATACTTAAGGGATTTGTTTTATCATATGCTTCATCATATTTCATCTATGCGCCACCTCACATTCCAACGACTCAAGAACTGCTTCTTCGACCGTTTTAACGCAGCTTTCGAGGTTATCTTCTATATCCTTCTCCCAAAAATGCAGTACGTGCCAACCCATAGCTACGAGCATTCGGTCCTTTTCCCGATCCCTTTCAATATTTTCAGCTATTTTTTTAGTCCAGTATTTAGGATTGTTGCCTTTTTCAAGTTTTCCATGTAGCTTATCCCAGTCTTTACCATGCCAGAATTCACTATCACAGAATATTGCAATCTTATGCTTTGTAAGTGCTATATCTGGAGAACCAGGAATCTTCTTATAATTTTTGCGATATCTGTAGCCCTTGTGCCAGAGCGCTTTCCTAAGACTGATTTCTATAGATGTGTCCTTTCCGGAAATGTGGCTCATTGTCTTTCTTCTATTCTCAGAGACATTAATAAATACACGTTCTTCACTCTTCATAACGCATTAGCCATACCTGGTTTCATTAATAATTACTGGATATCATATTGTTTAACTATATACCTACAATAAGAGCAAGCGTCTATTTGATTAACTCATCAGTCTGATACACACTCTTTTTGCACTATTATATCAAAACATCTTATTAATAGAGCAAGACCACAGATTTTCTGTAGTCTTCAGCGGATGGGATTAAATACATCAGATATGAAAGGGCACCCTCATCTCTGTTGACCATACTATTTTACTACACATGCTGCCATTAATACAGTCTGTATGGTGGGGGCGTTTGCTTCGACGAGAATCTAATTAACATCTAATTAACTTTGGCAAATTCTTTTAGCCCTCCCAAGATGTCCCTCGTATATATAACTGTACGGGCCAAAGAAAGCCCCTTAAAAAAGAAAATCACACAAAATTTAGATAAATAAAGGAGATT
>OCVV011360743.1_pt1 | contig 11727 bp, 13 predicted proteins | sample 1539721 | NCBI WGS metagenome assembly OCVV01 (sample SAMN02144230, study PRJEB22623) | gut metagenome | biome: sheep rumen | host: Ovis aries | place: New Zealand | reverse complement strand
CATCATATATACTTTAATCAATGCGGGCTCGTAGCTCAGTTGGTTAGAGCGCCTCCCTGTCACGGAGGAGGTCGCGCGTTCGAGTCGCGTCGGGCCCGCCATTAAAAGAATCCCCCAATTTGGGGCATTTTTTATACCCTCGAATACATTGACTTTTTCGCCCATTTGTGATATAATAAAAAGATATGAAGCTTTCTCGTTATAAGCAATCCTCCCCTGTCTCCTATACGCTCGGCGCCACCCTCAGCTACGAGCTACTCAAAACTCACCCCAAACAAATCACTCGCGTATTTTTGCGCCCCGCCCCAAAATATGGCCAAGATCTCCAAAAAATCATCCACGAAATCGAAAAGCACCACATCGAAATTATCGAAACCACCAAAGCCTTCAATGTCCTCGGCGCCAAAGACGACTGCCTCCTAATTGCCGAATTTACCAAATTCTCTACCCCGCTCAACCCACAAAAGCCCCACATCGTCCTCATCAATCCGTCCGACGCCGGCAATCTCGGAACAATCATGCGTAGCGCCGCCGCTTTCGGCTTCGAAGACATCGCCATCATTACGCCGGCGGTCGACAATTTTGCACCAAAAAGCATCCGCGCATCAATGGGCGCAGCTTTTCACCTAAACATAGCGAGTTTTCCATCAATCGAAACCTATCGAAAAGCATTTAGCTCGCGGCCGCTCCTAGCTTTTATGCTCAACAACACAGCCCAACAACTATCCGAAGCCGCGCAAACCGCGCCGGACTGCTATTCACTCGTATTCGGTAACGAAGCCAGCGGACTTCCAGCCGAATTCGCCGATTTTTGCACGCCGGTCTTCATACCTCAGAGCGAATCTGTCGACAGCCTCAACCTTTCGGTCGCCGCCAGTATCGCCCTCTTTACCTTTCGTCAAATCTAAAAACGTCGCCTCAGCTCACTCTTGCGGCTGCTCTGCTTCGCCGTTATCTTCCGCCGAATCAACCTCGGAAGCAATCTCTATATACTCAACAATTTTTCCATCTTCGCCGCGCAAATCGGCCATTTTTTTATCAAAATCCGCAAAACGAACCCAAATCGACTCATAACGCACTCGATTTTCTTCCTTCGCCAACAGCTTCACGATATAATAACCGTCTCCATTCCGCGACACGAACGGTTCAGAAATATCCCCAACATTCGCCAGCTCCGCCGCCTTAGCTGCGCGTCCGCCATCAAGATTCGAAACCTCGACCATACTGTCTACGCTTTCAAAATTCGCGCTTCCGTCCGCCGTATACCCCTCAATCGCCGCGCTCATGTTACCACCATTTTCCGCCAACCGCGTCCGAATATTATTCACCGCATTTTTCGCCGTCTCGTCAAAAGCTTCCGAATACTTCATTTTCGCTAAAGACAACATCACTAGTCGGCGATATTCTCCCATCGACAAATCAAAATTATCACGAATAATTCCCTTAAACGCCTCGTCACTGCGCCGCTCACCGCCAATCGTCCTATGATTCTCAATTACCGCATCAATCTCTTCATTCGTCACCGAAACGTTCGCCTCCGCATTCTTCGCCAAAGCGTAGGCATAATCCTCCGCCAAGGTCAAAGCTTGCCGCTTGTAATGCAATTTCTGCTGCTCAGAATCCGCCGAATCATCAAACGCCCCCTGTTGCCGCTCAATCGAACGCAAACTACTTCGGTACAACATCAAATAGTCGCTATATTTCACCGAATATCCATCAACTTTTCCAACCGGCAAACCCAAAACCTTCGTAAAGCGAAAAGCCACCTCGCTCGTGCTCTGCGCGCGATACAATTCATACCAACCTACTACCACAAACGCAATCAGCGCAGCAATACAAATCGCAATCGTATTAATCACCACGCGATGCTTCGCATACTGAAAAGGATACTTAAATTTCTTCCCTTTCGCCAAAATTTCCTCGCGATTCTCCTCGATATTTGCCTGAGTAATCGCACTTTTCTTTTCTTTCTTTTTTCTAATCTTAATTTTCATCATAATCCCACACTATTCTTCGCCGCCATCATAATCATTTGCTAGATTATGCGCAGCATTCTGCAATTCATTATACACTGTCTCCGGATGTGCCACCATACTCATCACCAAATCACCAGCGCCAGTCTGCACCAAAATCGTCCCATAATCAAACATTGCGCCAAACATCCCCGGCACCCCGAACGAAACGCTCATAATTTTCTCAAGATCCAAATCAACAACGCTCTTCTTGAACATCCCCTTCTGCCGCGTTTGACGAAGCCGTTGATTTGTGACCATGTAGAAACTAAAATACCACAAAATCAAGGCATAAACAAAGCCAAACACGCCAATCAACACGCAGACCATCATCGCAAACACAATTTTCGCATTATTCGGCCACAAAAACAGCATCGCCACCCCCACCGCAATCATCGCAATCATAAATAAAAGCCCTCGCAGCGCCGTCGCAATATGTCGCCTAAAGATAAATAGCACTTCCTCGTCAGGCCGTTGCCCCTCAAAGTCTATTTGCATAATAATATTATATCAAAACCCAATATCGAAAAGCACAAAAATGGTGACCCGGGCGCGAGTCGAACGCGCAACCTTCTCCTTAGGACGGAGCCGCTCTATCCATTGAGCTACCAGGCCAACGACACTATTTTACCACTTTTATCTATTAGTCGGCAACGGAGTGCGAAAGCTATAATTTTGCATCTCCTGCACCGTACCATCTCTGCCCACCCCGCTCACTTCGCCTATTTTATAAAACTGCTCCGTACCTTCGTCAAAAAACATAAAATCCATATCACCGTCCGCCGTAATCACGCAGTCAACCGTTTGCGCTCTGGAATCTCCAACCGATCTACGCACGCCATCGATACTATCGTCATGCTGAATAACATTCCGCAAGTCGGCCGTATCATAAGTCCCATAATAAGCCGTGCAATTAGGATGCGTGTGCCCAAAACACATTATCGCCCTATCGCCCACTTCGTTCGCCGACTTAATCGTAGCCTTAAAATCGCCAACCATCTCATCATTCGCCGCAAACACCAAATTTGGATCACATTCCTGCTGCTGCAATTTCGACATATCTTCCGCGCCGACGGTATAAAATTTCTCAAATCGAATCACATTCGTCTCGCCGTCCGTCCGCCCTATCAGCATAAACGGAATCTCCTTACGCGCATTCTTCGTGAATTCCAGCATCAACTCCATAAACTCCGTGCAATTCTCATCCAGCTCGACTTTTCCGCTCGGCAATTCACTGATGCATTCATGCGGCACCGGCGTCTGACCGCCAAAACCCATCTTCTCGTACTCCGTCACAATATCCGCAAACGTGCCATTCTCAAAAGCACGCCGCATCTTTCTCTCGAACAAATCGCCGCCCGAAGGCTCCACATCATATCTGCTCACATGCCTCGCCGGCAAAAACCCCGCAGAAAAAACATCAAAATCCATACTTTTATCATACAACAAAAAGCCGCCCCACAGTCGGAGCGGCCATTTTCTATCTCGTAAATTTCTCAGACAAAGTCTTGTAAATCTGGATTTCTTCCGGCTTAAACCAGTAAGCAACTTCCTGCTCAGCTTCTTCCGGATTACCCGAAGCATGGATCAAATTCGCCACGCCCTCATCATGCGCATCAGCGTAGCCAAAGCTAACGTGCGCATAATCGCCGCGAATCGTACCCATATCCGCCGCCATCGGCTCCGTCGAACCGACGATTTTGCGCACCACTGGGATTGCCTCAACGCCTTCAAGCACCATCGCAATCACTGGGCCAGACGTCATAAAATCAACCACCAAATCAAAAGCCTTCTGACCACGGCGCGAAATCATCTTCGAAATCCCCTCATAATGCTGATAGTAATGATCCTTGTCCGGGTTCACCATTTTCGTGCCCACAATTTTCAAACCAACGCGCTCAAAACGAGACAAAATCTCACCCACAATTCCGCGTTGCACAGCATCAGGCTTAAAGATAATCAAAGTTCGCTGAACCAAACCGTTCGGATTATTCGCTTTCGTAAAACCGATATTCGCCGCGGTTACTTCAGTTTTGCTTTTTTCTGCTTTTTCTGCCATCAAAAATCTCCTTTTTCTCAATATATCACAAAAACCCGCCCTCGCAAGCACGAGAATTATTCTTCGTTCGCTGTATCTTCCAGCGCCTTATCTAGCGCCGCACGCAAAGTATTTTCAAGATCTGCCCAACTCTGCACGTTATCGATATCTATCGCAACGTCGTTGATATAAAAACTCGGCGTCGCCGTAACTTTGTCTTTATTCATGCCACGCTTATAATCAAATTCGACTTTTTTCTGGATATTCGAATCTGTCATTTGATTACGAAAAGCCTCAACATCGCCGTCCGCTGCAATCCCTTCAAAAATCTTAGCATAAGCCTCATTCAGATCTTCGCCACTCAAAGACACCCATGCGCTACGATTCGCATACAACGCATCTATCATATCCCAAAAATGACCCTGTTTCCCCGCACTTTCCGCTGCCTTCGCCGCCGATTTTGCATTCGTGTGCCCAGTAATCAAGAAATGCCTAAACACAAAAGCCACCCGGTCGCCGTATTCCGCAGTCAACCCATCAACAATCGAAATTACCGACGCGCAAGCCGGGCACTGCAAATCTGCATATTCCACAAAAACCACCTTAGAATCGCTCTTACCGCGCACATGGTCGCCAATCCCACCATTATTCTCGGCCGGCGCCACCAGATACTTGCTCGCGCCATCACTCTGAAAGCTCACATCAGAATCCTCGCCGTCCCACGTTTCAACATGCGTATTCGCATAATAAGTCAAACCAAAAACCACCACCGTCAAAACTAAAATACCAATTACAATCAGCCACAGCTTCAGGGCTTTCGTCTTCTCTGATTTTTTCATATCTATATTATAGCGCACAAAACTCGCATCGAGACACTAGATATCGGTTTCGCTATGAAATTTTTCATGCACTTCCTTCAAATGCGGATCCGTCACGTGCGTATAAATTTGCGTTGTCGAAATATTTGAATGCCCCAACAACGATTGCACCGAGCGCAAATCCGCGCCGTTCATCAGCAAATCCGTCGCAAACGAATGTCGCAGAGTGTGCGGCGTAACCTTTTTCGTGATGCCGGCCGCCCGCACATATTTATTAATAATCCGTTCAATACTCCGCGATGTCAGCCTTCTATAATCGCCCGAAGTCCCCGCCGCCGGCTGGTTCCGCGAATTATTCAAGAATAGCGCCGGCAAGGAATCCTTCCGCTCATCCAAATAATCCTGCACCGCATCCGCCGCCGACTGCGTCACAAAAACCGGCCTATCTTTCTGCCCTTTTCCGCGCACCATAAACTCACGCTTATTCAAATTCACACTATCTCGATTCAGCGAAATCAGCTCCGACACGCGCAAACCCGTCGAAAAAAGCAACTCAAAAATCGCCCTATCGCGCAAACCAGTCTCCGTATCCATCGGAATCTCCGCCAAAATCTTGTCAATCTCGTCAACGTGCAAAAAAGTCACCTGCGGCCGATGCGTCCGCGGCAAATCCACCAGCACCGGATCCAGCGAAGCAATCTGCCGCTTCGCCAAGTATTTCAAAAATCCCCTCAACGCCACCAAATGAAAAGCCTGCGTCGTCACCGACAGACCTTTCCCCCGCTCCGTCGTATAGCGATTCAACCACAAACGGTACTGCCTCAGCCATTCCGCCGTGATATCTGCCGGCTTCATCTCCTCACCGCCAAACTCCAACAAACGATACAAACACAATTCATAATTCCGCGCCGTATATTTACTCCGCCCATTTTCCACCTCCAGCGACACCAGAAAATCATTAATCAGCTCACTCAAATACATCTACAACCCCACAAATTCCATAATCCAATCTTGCGCCCAAAACACTAACAAAAACGCCACAATCAAAAACGGTCCAAACGGAATCTTCATCTTCTTCTTTTTCTTCGCACTCGCCAACGGCACCATCACAAACGAACCCAACAAATTCGACCCAAACAGCGCAAACAGCGCCAACCAAATATTTCCCAAAACCAAAGCTATCGGCAAACACAAAATCCAATCACCGCCACCGACCCACTTCTCATCACTCACCCTATACATCAAAAAGTAAAAACCCGGCAGCACGCCAATCGCACCCAACAATTCAATAAAATCACCAGCGACCACGCCACCGCCAACCGTCGCCCGCTCCAAAAAATCCGCAAAACAATACGCCACGCCCACACCGCAAGCTCCCCACAGCACGCTCGTCGGCATCTCTTTCCACTTCGCATCATATACGAACAAAATCACAAAAATCGTCAAAAGCAAGCTATATAAGCCAAATTTCATCAGTGCAAACACCGACACATCGCCCACAAAGCTCAAGCCGCCCGGCCACAGCCAATAACTCAGCGCGAACACCACGCCCCCAAAAAATTCAGACAAAATTTCCGCGTAACCAATTTTCTTGTGGCACTTCCGGCATTTCCCGCCTAGCAGTAGCCAACTCAAAATCGGCACGTTATCATACCATTTCAATCGATATTTACAATGCAAACAATGCGAGCGTTTCGATTTATCACCATTTCGAATCCGCCAAACCTGACAGCATCCAAAAGAACCCAAAATCGCCCCCACCGCAAAAAACAACAAAGTCATGCAAATATCAAGCATAACTATATTCTAGCACAAAACAGCGCTAGATATTATCTACGCAGTAGTAAGCTCCACCCTCAAGCTTATAAATCAACGCAAAGTTCCCCGACACGCCAGTCCCAACCGCGACGCCTTCCTCGCTATCGCACTTCGCGCCACGAAAAACCCAAATATCAGTCTCTTTCGCCTTAATATCGTTATTCCCTGCGCCTTCCTTCGTTCCCGCGCTATAACTCTTACCGCTATTCCAAAGGTAAAAACCATACAGCTCGCCATTCGGATCAGAAAACTGCGAACAATCCCCGCTACAGCTCAGGCTCCCCAAGCTACCGCTCACGCCACCATCAATATAACGACTCACAAAATTCTCATCAAAGAAGCTCACGCGCTTGCTCGTATCATAACCAAACGGCAACTTATTCGAATTATTTGCCCTATAGTTATCAATCGCAGTCATCACTCTATTGATGTCATTTTTGCGCTGCGTATTCCGCTGTCCACGCTGCAAAGCCGGCAATGCGATAAAAACCATCAGGAAAATCAACCCAGCTATCGCCAGAACCAAAACCACCTCAATAATCGTAAAGCCGCGCTTTTTCACAATCAATGGCCTCCGCTATTATCGACGCAGCCAATTGCGCCACCTTCCAAAACCAGAAATATCGCCACATCACCCGGTTGCTCAGTATTCACAACTCTCTGCTCAACGTCACCGCACCTCGAATACGGAAACACAGTCATCGCATACTTATAATTATCGCTATATTCTAACTTATGCAATTTAGCATATTCTTCGATACATCTATCTTTATTCTCACCTGTCTCACCTGCACAATCACTCTCAGCATACCGCGCAAATTGCTCGTCATTTTCATAAACATACTGACCAATCTTCCCAGTATCTATCTCCATTGCATTCATAATAACCGTCGTCTCTCCTGCAGAGCCACTAGGTCTCAAGTCTATAGCATAAGAATCGCCCTTCGGATCAATCCACTTCTCACAGTCCTTAATCTTAAAAGACACAAAAGTAGGCGGCGCACCACCAGGATTAACCACATCGGACGGCCTATCCCCAGCTTTACAGCTTTCTCCCATATACTCAAACAAAGTGTTCATGTAAGAATAAACGGCTTTCTGGCACTCATTATCATTCGTGCACTTCTTAATATTCGTTAGCGGATTCACGCCACCATTATCCTCCGTATAGGCATCGATCGCTCTCAGCAGCACCGTCATATCATCCTTTCGCTGATTATTCCTAATCGAGCGCCGCACGGACGGAACCAAAACTAATATCATCAAAATAATTAATCCCGCCAAAGCCAAAACCAAAATCACTTCAATCAATGTAAAGCCCTTAGATTTTTTCTTTGCGCTATTAATCATTTTTCCTCCTTAACCTGTAATTTCGCCGACCAACGAGTAAATCGGGAACAAGATACCGCCAACCAAACCGCCGGCCAGCAAGGCCATACAGACCATCATTACCGGCTCAATCAAGGTCGACAAGGCCTGCACCTTCTCGTCCAATTCATCTTCATAAACCTGCGCCGCTTTACCAAGCATTTCATCCATTTTACCAGACTGCTCACCAATCGCGGCCATTTGCGGCACCAAATCCAGGATATAATCCTTATCTTTCAACGAGGTCGACAACGCCTTACCGGCCTGCACTTCTTCCTCAGCCTTCGTAATCGACTCTTGCACCACCACGTTGTTCATAGCGTCGCCAGAAATCTTCATCGTATCCAAAACCGACACACCGGTCGCCAACAAAATCTGCGCCGTCCGTGCAAAACGCGACATGTACAAAATCCTAAACAACGAATTAAACAGCGGTACATTCAACTTAAAGTTCGCCATAAAGCGTATGCCAGGCTTCGTCCTGCGGAACTGCAACAGGAAGGCCACAATCACGCCTACTACCACCAGCACCAACCACCAGTAGCCGAAAATAAAATCCTTAATCCCCACCAAAATCGCCGTAAATGCTGGCAGCGGCTTCTTCAAATCATGATACAAGCTCTCCACCTGTGGCACGACCTGCACCATCATATATACGAACACGAGCGCAATCACTATCAACACAATCACCGGATAAGTCAAAGCGCCACGAATCTTACTCATCATGCGCTCATCTTTCTCCTCCTGCGCCGCAATCCTACGCAAGCTCTCATCCAAAGTACCGGAAACTTCACCTGCCCGAATCAGCGACAAGTAAACATTCGAGAACACATCATCGTGCTTTCCGAAGGCCTCGCCGAGAGTGCGGCCCGCTTCCACGTCCGACAAAATCTCGTCAATCACCGCTTTCATCGGTTTACTGGAGGTCTGCTCAGAAATCGTGCGCAAAGACTGCGCCAACGGCAAACCCGCACCAACCAAAGTCGCGAACTGCCGCGTAAAATTAATCCTATCCTTCGAAGTAACTTTATTTATCTTATCCAGCAAACCAGTACCAGATTCGCTCAACTTATCCGGAATATACCCGCGGTCAATCAAAAGTTTACCCGCCGCACGCTCCGACTCGGCCTGAATCGCACCTTTAATTACCTTACCAGTGCCTTGCTCTTTTGCTCGATAAGTAAACCGTTTCATCCGCGCGCCAACCTTTCAAACTCATGCAAATCAACCGCGTATTCTCGCGCGTTGTCATACGTAATAATGCCTTGCTGAATCATACGCACCAATGTTCTATCCATCGTCTGCATACCCTGATCAGCGCCAGTCTGAATAATCGTGTCAAGCTGGTGCGTCTTTCCTTCGCGAATCACCGAGCGCACCGCCGGATTCGCCACCATCACCTCAGCCGCAACGACGCGTCCACCGCCAATCGCCGGCACCAAACGCTGCGCACAAATACCCATCAAGATATTCGCCAACTGCGAGCGAATCTGCGGCTGCTGATGCGGCGGAAAAACATCAATCATACGATCAATACTCTGCGCCGCCGAGTTCGTATGCAAAGTCGCAAACACAAGGTGGCCAGTTTCCGCAATCGTAATCGCCGCCGAAATCGTTTCCAAATCGCGCATCTCGCCAATCAAGACCACATCCGGATCTTCGCGCAAGACGCTACGCAATGCTGCAGAGAAAGAGAAAGTATCATAGTGGACTTCACGCTGAACCACAACGCTGTTGATCGATTTATGAGTAAACTCAATCGGATCCTCAATCGTAATGATGTGCATTTTCTTTTCGCGGTTAATCTTATCAACCAAAGCCGCCAAAGTCGTCGATTTACCAGAACCTGTCGGCCCAGTCACCAACACCAAACCACGCGGATAATCCGCAAAGGTCGTCACCACTGGCGGCATTCCCAAATCCGCAATCGACTTAATCACATTCGGAATCAAACGGAACGCGCCCGCCATGTTGCCCTTCTCATGAAAAGCATTCACACGGAAACGACCCAAATCGCCGAACGCAAAGGAATAGTCAAATTCCTTGTCCTTAATCAAGATTTGCTTCTGATCTTCTTCCAAGGTCGAGAAAATCAAACGCTCAATCGTCGGTTCATCCAAATTATTATATCCGCCAATCGGACGCAACGCGCCATCAACCCTTAAAATTGGCGGCAAACCAACCTGCAAGTGCAAATCACTGGCATTGGTTCTAACACATTCTTCAAGCAAAGCCTCAATGCGAACCTCTGCATTCGCAATCAAGCTTGAGCTTGTACTGATTACCTGCCCACTTTGTTCCATAACACCATTATACTTATGCTTTCGCAAAAGCACAAGATATTTACTTTTTCAAATCCCGCAAAAATAGTCGTTGTAAAAATTACAACGACTACCAATTACATATTGTTATTTTTACAACATTCCCCACCTAACTGTTGTAATATTTACAACGCCAAGCTATCTCAAATACTCGTGCAGTTTTTTCGTATCTTTATTTTTGCGCAGCTTCGCCAAAGCTTTCGCCTCAATCTGACGAATACGCTCACGCGTCACCGAAAACTCCGCGCCGACTTCCTCAAGCGTATGGCTCTTTCCGCCACCAATCCCAAAACGCATCTTGATAATCTTCTGTTCGCGATCGGTCAAAGTTTGCAGAATCGACGCAATCTGCTCTTTCAAAAGCTGCGTCGTCGCCGAGTCCTCTGGCGAAACCCTATCCTCATCTTCGATGAAATCACCCAACGACGAATCATCATCTTCACCATCGCGCCCTACCGACGCATCGAGCGACGCGATATCCTGCTTGATTTTCATCACGTACTCAATTTTCTCCGGCTCCATATCCATCGCCTTCGCCAGTTCCTCCGTGGACGGCTCGCGATTCAGTTCCTGCGTCAGCTTGCGCTGCATTCGCATAACTTTATTAATCGTCTCCACCATGTGAACCGGGATACGAATCGTGCGCGCCTGATCCGCAATCGCACGCGTAATCGCCTGGCGAATCCACCACGTCGCATAAGTCGAAAACTTAAAACCCTTATCCGGATCAAATTTTTCCACCGCGCGCAACAAGCCCGTATTGCCTTCCTGAATCAAATCCAAGAAATCCAAACCGCGCCCCGAATAACGCTTCGCAATCGAAACCACCAAGCGCATGTTCGATTCCGCCATCTTATCCTTGGCTTTTTTCTGCTCTTTCTCAGTACCGTGAATAATCTTTTGCGCCAGCTCATATTCCTCTTCTTGCGACAGCAGTGGAATCTTGCCAATCTCGCGCAAATACAACTTTACCGAATCGTCCGCGACTTCGTCATAATTGACCGAATTAAAATCAATCGCCAAATCCTCTTCATCGCCATCTTCCATGTCATCAAAATTTGGCTCATCGCTAAACTCGTCAATCATGCTCAAATCTTTTTCGTCGTCGTCCATAATTCTCCTAGGAGCAGAAAAATCCGCCCATCAAACTTGCTATTTTTTGTTTTGAAGATTTTTGTTGAGTCTTGCATTTTCCTGGACGGTCTAAAAAATGACCCACTAATCCAGCACATTACACAAAAAATACCATAAAAAAATCCCCGCCGCAAGCATTTTCAGCCATTTTTTATTTTTCGCGCAACATTTTACTCATTTTCAGCATCAACTCGCGCAATTTCTCCTCATCTCCAGCC
>OCVV011289249.1_pt1 | contig 11727 bp, 7 predicted proteins | sample 1539721 | NCBI WGS metagenome assembly OCVV01 (sample SAMN02144230, study PRJEB22623) | gut metagenome | biome: sheep rumen | host: Ovis aries | place: New Zealand | reverse complement strand
CGCCGCAGCCGATACATTTCTCTGCATCGATCATTGCGTAGCCGCAGCCGAGGCAGCGCAGTTCTTCCTGATAGACCTGCTTCGCGGTATAGGTGATCTCCACATCGTCAAAGTTCTTGACACGCTCCGCTGCGGGCTGCATCGGACGCTCATGACGGCGGGTCTTCCGGCGGTTGCAGGGATAGAGCTTCTCTTCGAGCGGTCCGGGCACGAGCTTATGTCCGATCCGGCCATTCCTGAGCATGCGCTCCTGGATCGCTGCATCAACATCGAAGGCAGCATCACGGCCGCTGGCCAGCGCGTCGATGACGGAGCAGGCGCCTCCGGCAATATCGCCGGCCCAGAATACAGTTTCGCCGTCCGCTTCGGGGAAGATGGGATCCGCGTACTGACCGATGGCAACGATGCAGAAATCGGTCGGGATGTGCAGGATCTCCTCGTCATTGGTCTCAAAATGGATCTTGCCGTTCTCATCTTTCTCGAATTTCGTGACCTTCGCGAAATCGATGCCTTCCAGCGTATTGACGCGGCCGGTGTAAGCCTTCGGGCTGTAGCCTTCGATGAAGACAATGCCTTCTTCAATGGCTTCGTCCTTCTCCCACTTATGGGCGGGAACATCTTCGCCGGACTCGAGGCAGATCACGGTGACCTTCTTCGCGCCGAGACGCAGAGCCGTACGTGCGGTATCCATGGCAACGGAGCCGCCGCCGATGACGATACCTTCCTTGCCGACGATCTCGAAATTCTGGTGCGGCATACGGACGGTATCCTGATCGTTGTTCGCGAAATCCATGAACTGGATGGCGGTATAGACAGCATCGTAGTTCCACTTCGGTACCCAGGTGATCTCCTTGCCGTGCGGTGTACCGGCAGCGACCACGATCGCGTCATATTCCTTCTGCAGCTCTGCGATCTGCTTCTTTCCGAGCGGTGCGCTGCACTGGATGTTCAGGCCGGCTTCTTCCAGCTTTTTGATATCCTTGCGGACTTCTTCGTGGCTTAAGCGGAAATCCGGGATCGCGCGGACAAGCATGCCGCCGGGCTCATTGTTGGCTTCATAGATGTCCACTTCATAGCCGAGCTCGGAGAGGAAATGGCCGGCGGAAAGACCGGCAGGGCCTGCGCCGATGACGGCAATGCGCTCGTCATACAGGCGGGGATATTTCGGTCTGGTATATTCTACGTTCTCATCCAGGTATCTCTTGATCCCGCGGATCGCCATGGGCTCGTCGACCAGCACGCCGCGCTTGCAGACCTGCTCGCACGGATGATGGCAGATGTGTGCGCAGACAGAGGGAAGCGGGTTCTTTTCCCAGATGATCTTGAAAGCTGCTTCGTCCTTTCCGTTTCTGGCCAGGCCGATATAACCCTGCGGGCTGATGCCCAGCGGGCAGGCGGTCGTACAGGACTGTTTGGTACGGAATTCGTCGATATCATGCAGACGCATTCCGGGCTGATCGGTACATTCCGGACATACACGGCAGATCCAGCGCTGGGCTTCATCGATCGCCTCAACGGGACAGTTTTCCCGGCAGGTGCCGCAGTTGATGCACTTTTTGGTATCGACTTTTGCGACATAGCCGCGATCCAGCGAGTAAGCCGGGCTTTCACCCTGCTTGATCGTGATAGTGTTCATCGAATACTCCTCCTTGAGTGTTTTATGCTGCTGTAAGCAGCTTTCCTTCCGATAGTAGAAATGAGCCGCTTACACTATACACGTATAGTATCTGAAAACATTATAAGCACTTCGTTAAGAATTAGTCAATGCTAACATTGTAAAAAGAAGCTTTCTTTGGTAAAAAAATAGCCGGCACCTGTTGAGGTGCCGGATGATTTGTAAAAATAGTTTCATGATCTACAGGTTCAGCCAGGAAATGTTCTCCGTGCAGTACTGCAGATATTGCTGTACGTCTTCCCCTTCGATCCGCTCATCGGTCGTCTTAATGATCTCCCGGATGGCGTCCTCTTCATAATGAAGGAAATGCAGGATGGTCCAGACATGTCTTCTGCAGATGCGCCGGTAGTCGATATCCAGCTCATCCTGGTGCAGATAGAGGTGCATGGAGCCGCCCATGGCAAAACAAATCGCGCGTTTCAGCTCGAGATAACTGAATGTATTCTCTCCGCAGTAGCGCCGCAGCCAGTCACAGATCGTATCCACCCAGATATCCAGGCATTCATTATGCATCACAGAGGCACGGACAAACATCCGGAGGCTGTAATCCGCCGCTGCGCCCTTGAAGAACAGCATATTAAAATCCGAGATCTGCTGGAAGATCTCTTCATCTTTATAAGGAAGCTTCTCCATATAGGCGGAGGCTGTTTCCAGCATCTCGGTCAGCATGGCCTTCACGATATCGATTTTCTGGCTGTAGTAATGCTGCAGCAGCGATTTGTTAATGCCCGCACCGGCTGCAATATCGGCTAAAGAAACATGGTCATAATGTTTCTCACCGAGGAGCCGGTAGGCGGTTGTCAGTATTTCTTCTCTTCGTTTGATGTTCTTCTCTGCCATCGTACAACACTCCGTGATCCGCTGAAGGGGTTGGTCGGAAGGTTCACGATATCTTATCATCAAAACGGATTTTTGTCCATGCGGCGCCGGAAATTGATTATTTTGAAGGGTTGTATGAAACAGCGGTTGCAAAATGGGTGTGAGAAGATGATTACAGACAGATGATACCCCTGTTTCAGCGTATTGCAGGGTAGAAAAATGCAGAAACGGGTTTTTGAGCAAGAATTATATCAGATGTTACCCTTTTTGAATCAGAGACCGGTTTGCTGAAGCGGAGAAAAGGGTATCGTCTGGGAAAAAATGAAAGAATACAGAAGAAATGCTGCAGTACATTTCCTTTGCTTCAGAAAAAAAGGGTATCGTCTGGCAAGCAATGACCATGTACGGAAAAGCTGATGAAAGATGAGATCATTCTGAGGAACATCACGGCAGGGAATGCCTGCCCGGCGCATGAATTGCTATAGACGGCCTTTTAAAAAAGTGTTATGATACAAAAAGATGAATACAGAAACAGCTTTCCTACGCGTACACCGCAGCATGGAATGGGGTAGCGCCCCGCGAGCAGGTCACTGTCAGGCTCTTTGAGCCCTAGTCAGATACATGCAGGAAGGCTGTCACGGCTATTCCAGCGCAATGGTTGTGAACTTGCGGATCCCTTCTGTTTTGCAGGGGAATCTGTTTGCTTACGGCGTCCGGAATTCCGGGCGTTTTTTTTACCAACAAGGAGGAACTGTAACATGAAGAAAAAGATGCTTGCTGCTGTGACTGTTGTGATGCTTGCTGCGTCACTGGCTGCCTGCGGATCATCCCAGCCTGCGGAGACTACCGCTGCAGAGACGGAAGCTGCCGTGGAAACGGAAGCCGTGACCGAGGCTGCTGCAGAGACGGAAGCCGCTGCGGAGACCGAGGCTGTCACGGAAGCTGCGGAAACGGAGCCTGTCATGGAAGATGCGGAAAGCGCAGATGCGGATTATGAAACGGAAGCCGCGGAAGGTGAAGAAGCAGAAGCGGAAGATGAAGAAAACTATGATACCGGCGATGCATCCCTGGACGATCCGTTGAATGCGGATGAGATCGGTGAGAACGAGCTGCTTGTTGTCAGCTTCGGAACCAGCTTCAACGACAGCCGCAGACAGACCATCGGCGCGATCGAGAAGACCATGGCGGATACATTTGCCGATTACTCCGTCCGCCGTGCCTTCACCAGCCAGATCATCATCGATCACGTGCAGAAGCGTGATAATGTGAAGATCGACAATCTGACCGAAGCACTGGACCGTGCCGTGAACAACGGTGTAAAGACGCTGGTCGTACAGCCGACACATCTGATGAACGGCTTTGAGTATACAGATGTTGTGGAAGAACTCGGAAATTACTCCGATGCATTCGAGAAGATCGCGGTCGGACAGCCGCTCCTGACGACCGATGAGGACTTTGAAAAGGTAATCGGCATCATCACCGACGCTACAAAAGAGTATGACGACGGTGAGACCGCGATCATCTTCATGGGCCACGGCACGGAAGCCGATTCCAACGACGTCTATGCGAAGATGCAGGAAATGATCACTGCGGACGGATTTGAGAATTACTATATCGGAACCGTAGAAGCCACGCCCAGTCTGGATGATGTTGTACAGGCCGCAAAGGACGGCGGTTATAAGAAGGTCGTTCTGGAGCCCCTGATGATCGTCTGTGGGGACCATGCGAACAACGATATGGCCGGTGACGAGGAGGATTCCTGGAAGTCCGTCTTCGAGAAGGAAGGCTTTGAGGTCGAGTGCGTGCTGCGCGGTCTCGGCGAGCTGCCCGGGATCCAGGAAATGATCGCTGCGCATGCGCAGGAGGCTGTGGACAGCCTGCAGTAAATCAGAAAACGGATCATAATGAATAATCTGTCATTCAGAGCAGACTTGTCTGCGAAGAATCCACGCTCCCGGCAGGCGGTTTTACGAAAACGGAGTGCGGCAGGCGGTGGATCCTTCGCGGCTGCAGCCGCTCTGGATGACAGGAAATATCAGCAGGTGAGAAAATGAAAAAATGGTTTATTCTGACAGCAATGACATTATGCCTCGCCATGACGGCCTGTTCCGGAAATACCGCTGCGCCGGCGGAAACGACCGCTGCAGAGACAGCTGCCGCGGCCGAAGCGGAAACCGCCGCCGAAACGGCTGCGGAGACAGAAACCGAGGCTGTACCGGAAACAAAAACCGAAGCTGCGGCTGAGACCGCCGCACAGGAAACCACCACTGCGTCGGACAAAGTCGCCGGCGAAGGCGAGACCGTGGAAGCGGAAGATATTGTCGATGAAAACGCGGTTCCCGTAACAGCGGCAGATCTGAAGGACGGCGTCTACGCAGTCGAACCGGCTTCCAGCTCCAGCATGTTCAAGATCGAATCGGCGGAGCTGCATGTAGAGTCCGGCAGCATGTATGCTGTCATGACCATGGGCGGTACGGGCTATCTGTATGTCTATCCGGGAACACCGGAGGAAGCCGCCGCGGCGCCGGAATCCGATTATATTTCCTATGAGGAGACAGCTGACGGAAAGCATACCTTTACCGTTCCGGTCGAATCACTGAATACCGGGATCGACTGTGCAGCGTACAGCAAACGTAAGGAAAAATGGTACAGCCGTACAATCGTTTTCAAGGCGGATCAGATCCCGGCGGAAGCATTTAACGAAAGCTTCTTTACGACTGTGGAAACGCTCGGTCTTGCGGACGGAACCTATACGGCCGGCGTCGTACTGGCCGGCGGCTCCGGAAAGGCATCCGTGACATCGCCCTGTGAATTCACAGTCGAGGGCGGCAAAGCGATCGCCCGGATCGAATTTTCCAGCCCGAATTATGACTATGTGATCAAGGACGGCGAGAAATATCTGCCGGTCAATACAGAGGGGAATTCCGTCTTTGAGATTCCGCTCACAGCTTTTGATTACCCGGTGGCGATCACTGCGGATACGACGGCCATGAGCCAGCCGCACGAGATCGAGTACACCCTGACATTTGATTCAAAATCGATTACGAATGCGGAAGAAGATGCAGCTGCGGCTGCATCTTCTGGTATTGTGGAATTAAAATACGCCCATGAGTTTCAGGCGGTAAAGAACGAGGACGGAAGCTTCGACATCACGATCGGCGAAGACAGCTTCCACGTGGCGCATCCGTACGGCAATATCTATCTGGCGTCGTCGGCCGCCACCGATCTGTTCTTCAAAGCCGGCGCAATCGGTTCGGTGAAAATGACCGGCACGAAGGCGTCGGACTGGGCGATTGAAGAGATCCGGAAGCTCGTGGAAGACGAAACAATCGTCTACGCAGGCAAATACAGCGCCCCGGATTATGAATACCTGGTATCCGAAGGCTGTGATCTGGCGCTGGAAAATACAATGATTTATCATACACCCGAAGTGAAGGAGAAGCTCGAATCGCTGGGGATCCCCGTCATAGTGGAGCGCTCGAGCTATGAAACAGAGCCGCTCGGCAGGATGGAATGGATCAAGCTCTACGGCATCCTGACCGGCCATTATGAGGAAGCGGCGGCATTTTTTGATGAAAAGACGAAAGAGCTTGCAGCACTGGATGATCTTGAAAATACGGGAAAGACAGTGGTCTTCTTTTATATAAACAGCAACGGCCAGCCGGTCGTCCGAAAGCCAGGCGACTACATCAGCAAAATGATCGACCTGGCGGGCGGCACCTATTTCCTGACAGACACCGGCGGGGAAGACAACATGCTCTCCACCATGAACATGCAGATGGAAGCGTTTCTTGCGGCGGCCGCTGACGCCGATATTCTGATCTATAACAGTTCGATCGATGCCGAGCTGCAGGATCTGGACGAACTCCTGGCAAAAGACGAGCTTTTTGCCGGCTTTAAAGCCGTAAAGGAGGGGAATGTCTGGTGTACCGGCAAAAATATGTTCCAGGAATCCTCCGCGATCGCCGACATGATCCTGGAAATGCATGCTATAATAAATGGTACTGCAGGAAACGGAGAAGACCTGGAGTACATCCATAAACTGAACTGAGGAGGCTGCCCTGCGGCAGCGGTGACATGAGCAGAACGAAACGGTATACAGCAGGCTTCCTGATCCTTACGGCGGCAGTCCTGCTGCTTCTGTACTTAAATCTGAATATCGGAAGCGTGGCGGTGCGGCCGGCGGAGATTCTGGGCATCCTGGCCTCCGGCGACGGATCGGATACCAACGGCAGCATCATTTTGAGTATCCGTCTGCCGCGCATGCTTTCCGCGCTGATCCTGGGCGGGGCCCTGGCCGTGTCCGGTTTTCTGCTGCAGACATTTTTCGCAAATCCGATCGCCGGCCCTTTTGTGCTCGGCATTTCCTCCGGATCGAAGCTCGTGCTTGCGCTGGTGATGATCAGCTGCATGACGGCCGGCCGGGCGATCAGTTCGGCTGCCATGATCGGCGCTGCGTTTGTCGGCGCGCTGGCCTCGATGCTGGTGATCCTGCTGATCTCCGGGCGTGTGAAGAAGATGTCCGTGCTGGTCATCTGCGGCGTCATGATCGGCTATATCTGTTCGGCCATCACGGATTTCGTCGTTTCCTTTGCGGATGATTCCAATATCGTGAACCTGCACAACTGGTCGATGGGCAGTTTCTCGGGTATGAACTGGGGAAACGTGCGCACGATGGCGGTTGTCGGGGGCGTTACGCTGGTCCTTACATTTCTGCTGTCCAAACCGATGTCGGCCTATCAGTTGGGGGAATCCTACGCAGCCAATGTCGGCGTGAACCTGAAGGTATTCCGGTTCGAGCTGATCATGCTCTCGAGCATCCTGTCGGCGCTGGTCACCGCGTTTGCCGGGCCGGTCTCCTTTGTCGGGATCGCCGTGCCGCATATCATGCGGGGGATATTCAGGACGGCGAAGCCGCATGTGATGATCCCGGGATGCTTCCTCGGCGGGGCGGCATTCTGCCTGTTCTGTGATCTGATCGCGCGGACGATGTTCGCGCCGACGGAACTGAACTTAAGCTCCGTGACGGCGGTGTTCGGTGCGCCGATCGTGATCTGGACGATGCTGAAGAGAAGCGGAAGGCGGGGTTAGATGGACAGGATACTTTATACCGAAAAACTGGATGCCGGCTACAGCGGACATGCTGTCGTCAGCAATGTGAATATAGATCTTCATGCCGGCGAGATCCTCGCCCTGATCGGGCCGAACGGATCCGGGAAATCGACCATCCTGAAGACCCTGTGCGGACAGCTGCCGCAGGTCAGCGGACACGTTTTCCTGAAAGGAAAGGAACTGTCACACATCAAAGAAGCGGAGCTGTCGCGCACGATGTCGCTTCTGATGACCGGGAAGGTGGATCCGGAGCTGATGACCTGCATGGATGTGATCAGTATCGGACGGTATCCGTATACCGGCCTGATGGGAAGGCTCTCGGCGCATGACCGGGAGGTCATCGGAGAAGCCATGCGCATGGCGAATGTGGAGGATCTGGGCGGCCGGTATTTCGATCAGATCAGCGACGGGCAGAAACAGCGGGTGCTGCTGGCCCGGGCGATCTGCCAGGAGCCGGAGATCCTGATCATGGATGAGCCGACGAGTTTTCTGGATATCAAGCACAAGCTGGAGCTTCTGCAGATCCTCTTAAAGCTTGTGAAAGAGAAGAATGTCGCGGTAATCGTTTCGCTGCATGAGATCGAGCTGGCGGAAAAAATAGCGGATCAGGTGATGTGCGTGCGGGACGGGATCGCGGAACCGGCAAAGAGCGCGGGGGATGTGTTCGCAAAAGAGAATATCTGCAGACTGTTTGAGCTCGATGAAGAACAGTATAAGTGGCTGTATGGGAATGACGGTTGATTTCGAAAGCAGAGCATCAAATTTCGTCTGTTTGCCATATCGGATAGAGGTCTGGAAAGTGATTATTGCCCTGGGTGAGCAAGAAGAGAGAGCTGGAAGGAAACTGCTGTCCTGGGTGAGCAAGAAGAGAGAGCTGGAAGGAAACTGCTGTCCTGGGTGAGCAAGAAAAGAGAGTTGGAAGGAAACTGCTGTCCTGGGTGAGCAAGAAAAGAGAGTTGGAAGGAAACTGCTGCCTTGGGTGAGCAAGAAAAGAGAGTTGGAAGGAAACTGCTGTCCTGGGTGAGCAAGAAAAGAGAGCTGGAAGGAAGTAACTGCCCTGGCTGTGCAAAAAAGGTGATCTGATAAGAAATTACTGCCTGCAGTCGTGCAAAAAAATCGTTCTGAAAAATGACTACTGTCTTCAGTTGTGCAATTGAAAGGGAGTACAGAAATAATACTGTCATGAATTCCAAAGATTATGTCAGCGCAACTGCGAGAAAGTGACAGTATAAATGGATGAACAGGCTATAATTGCACAAAACAGTCTTAATTTAGGTTAAAAGAAGCTAAAGGTATCTAAAATCCGGACAGTATTTTTTTGAAAACTCGTTATAATTGCACGGAATCTTACCAGATCTTAAAATTATGACAAGTTGACTCGCGGAATTCGTGCGAACTGCTTCAGGCGGCGCAGCCGGCAGATATAGCAGGCAATAGGTATGTTTAGAGGCCATTCACATTCTGCTGCATGCTCATGAACCGCGGCTTCGTTCTGCGGTTCTCAGGTGCAGCTATCAATACATATGAGATAAGCATCCCCCCTTTGAGTTCGTCATATGGCTTAACGTCCTGGAAAATGGGGTAAGCTTGTTCTCTCTGTTTTGCATAAGCAGCGCATGCGCTGCCTGAAATCATACCATAATATTGATAAATTGATCCTTTATGCATGGAGTGGGAAGCAATGACTTTATCAGAAGCGGTCAACAGAATAGAAAAGCCGGACGCGCAGGCAGCAGCTGCCTGCCGCGCACACTGGAACCGGATCGGCAAGCCGCTGTACGGGCTGGGCAGGCTGGAAGAAATGCTGGTGCAGATCGCCGGGATGCAGCGTACCGCGCAGCCGGATATCAGGAAGAAGGCGCTGGTGATTTTCTGCGCGGATAACGGCGTGGTCGCGGAGGGCGTCAGCCAGACGGGACAGGACGTGACCGCGATCGTAGCGGAGAATTTTGCAGTCGGGAAATCCTGCTCAGCGATCATGTGCCGGCGGGCCGGCGCAGATCTGTTCCCCGTGGATGTCGGAATAGCCGTGGATGTACCGAGGGTCGAGAAAAGAAAGTGCCGCTGCGGTACGCGGAACATGGCAGCCGGACCGGCCATGACTGTAGAGGAAGCGGTCTTTGCGATCGAAGCAGGAATCGCGAAAGCGGCGGAAATGAAAGCAGCCGGGTACGGTCTGCTCGCCGGCGGCGAGATGGGGATCGGGAATACGACCACCAGCGCGGCGGTCGTTTCCGTATTGCTGGGACTGGATCCTGCTGCGGTCACCGGACGGGGAGCCGGACTTTCGGATGCGGGACTGGAGCGGAAGATCCGCGCGATCCGCAAGGCGATCGAAGTCAATCAGCCGGATCCGGAGGATCCGCTGGATGTGCTGGCTAAAGTTGGCGGTTTTGATATCGCGGCGCTGGCAGGGCTGTTCATCGGCGGCGCGGCGTGCGGGCTGCCGGTGGTGATCGACGGATTCATTTCTGCTGCCGCGGCATTGCTTGCGGCGGGGATTGCACCGGCGTGCAGGGACTATTTGCTGGCCTCGCACCTGTCGGAAGAGCATGCAGCGGCGATGGTCATGGAAGCGCTTGGCATGGATCCGGTGATCCGTGCCGGAATGCATCTGGGAGAAGGAACCGGGGCGGTCGCATTGTTCCCGCTGCTGGATATGGCAAGTGATGTTTATGAGCAGATGGATACATTCGAAGGGATCGCGGTAGAGCAGTATGAAGACTTTGGCAGGAAATGATGCCGGCCGCGCGGGTGCCGCCGGGGATTTGCTGCAGCCGGAGATGCTGGTGCTGGTGACTGGCGGCGCGGCAAGCGGGAAATCGGCATTCGCAGAGGGACTGGCGGTCAGGATGCATGCGCTGTCTGCGGGGAAGGAAGCCGGAGAGAGTGAAAAGGCAGCTGCCGGAGCAGTTGTGCCGGCAGGAGCAGACTCTGTGCGGGAGGATCCTGCGGCAGCGAAAGGCGGAAGAACGGCCGCAGCCGAGGAAGGTTTTTCTGTCGTGGAAGCCGGCAGCTCCTTGCATGGAGAAGGCCGGCAGAGCAAGCTGCCGGCAGGGGGATCCAGCTGCCCGGGGAATTTATGGTATGCCGCGACGATGCATTATGATCCGTCGGATGCGGAGACCATGGCGCGGGTAGAGAAACATCGCGCGCAGCGCGCCGGGAAGGGATTCGAGACGATTGAGATCGAGCGGGAGATCAGCGGGCTGGCGGATGTTGCCGGGCAGGGGGATACCATTCTTCTCGAAGATCTGTCGAATCTGCTCGCAAATGAATTATTCCCGTGGGAGGGCGAGCCTGTGCCTGCAGAGGAGATCTATGCGCGTATTGTGCAGCCGATCCTTGCATTGCATGCAAGAGGGATCGGATGCGTGGTCGTCGGAAACCGGATCAGCGAAGATCTGCATGCGGAATATGATGCAGGTACGAGGATATTTTGTGAGAGTTTTCAGATGCTGCAGCGGGAGCTCGGCGCGGCAGCGGATGCTGTTGTGGAAGTTGTCTGCGGGATTCCGGTCTGGCACAGATAAGAGCGCTGTCACGTCTAAGTGAAACTGCTTTTTACAGTCAAAATGAATACCGATAGCCTGTCATTCTGAGAACAGCCTGCTGTTCGAAGGAACCACCGCGTATGGCCTTCGGTTTTAGCATGTCTATGTGAAAGGCATTATCCGCGTTCATGAGCCCGGGATACTTGAGAGGATAGAATATAGATGAAGAAAAATGCCGGTATTCTGAACTGCATATGGGCGGCATTCGCGACATTTTCCCGGATTCCCGTGCCGGAAGCGGACTGGAATGATGAAAGCCTGCGGTGGCAGATCTGCTGCTTTCCGCTGGTAGGCGTCGTGATCGGACTGCTTTGGTGTGCGGCGGCTGTTGTGATGGTCTGCGTGGGAGCGCATTCGGTGCTGGCCGGCGCTGTGCTGACAGTTCTTCCGCTGCTGCTGACCGGCGGCATCCATATGGACGGATTTCTGGACACATCCGATGCGGTCCATTCCTGGAAACCGAAGGAAGAGCGGCTGAAAATTCTGGACGATCCGCATATCGGGGCGTTTGCGGTCATTTACGGTGCAGTCTATCTTGTTCTCTATTTCGGGTTTTCCGTGCAGCTT
>OCVV011294622.1_pt1 | contig 11730 bp, 8 predicted proteins | sample 1539721 | NCBI WGS metagenome assembly OCVV01 (sample SAMN02144230, study PRJEB22623) | gut metagenome | biome: sheep rumen | host: Ovis aries | place: New Zealand | reverse complement strand
TTTAATTTGAGTGTTTGTTAATTGTTGTTCCTCTCCATCAGTAGATAATTGATCATCCACGACATTTGAACTTCCCAAATCTAAAGAATCCTCAGCAGATAATTGATCATCCACGACATTTGAACTTCCCAAATCTAAAGAATCCTCAGAAGATAATTGATTAGTTTCTAAATTTAAATTATTACCTTCATCTAAAACACAAGAATCCATGTCAGTTGCGCTCACAGAACTTATACATAGAATAAAAATGGAAATTAAACAAATTAAAAATACCATATTATTTAATTTTACCAATATTCACCCTCCATACATTTATAGTTAATTAAATAATCATAAGTTTTATTTAAACTTTTTACTGTTTATGGGTTATTTTTTGATTTTCTTATAATTCTTCAAAGTTTCTAGACAGAATGTTGTAAAATCTGTCTTTTTGGCTAGAAGTTTTTATTTGACTAGAAGAACCTTGATTAGAATACCCTACATTAGAATAACTTTTACTAGAATAGCTAGAACTTTTACTACTTGAACCAGATGAACGGCTTGTAGATTTACTACCTGAACTCTTCTCAATAGTTACAGAATCACTTGGACCCCCATATTCTGTTACATAAGCCGCAGAAACTGTATTTTCAGATATTCCTTTAATTTCACCACCAGAATAAATATTTGAATGTGTGAAAACAAAAATAGCTAAAAATATTGTTAATATTAAAATTATTTTCTTTTTATTCATCTTATTCACTTTTTAATTCATACCTTAAATTTATTGTACTCCGGACGCTCTATTTTAAAAATTATTTTAATTTTAAAAAAATAATTTGATTATGAACAATAAACTATTAAATATATATTACCATAGAAAATATATAAATATTATTGAATTAGGACAGTTCAAAAAACTTTTTGAAACTTATAAATCTAATATTTTTGAAAATTTAAGCCACAAAGAGTTTAATTTAAAGATTTATATATCTTGAACTTAAAAATAAATATTAATACATCATAATTAAATAAGAATCACTTTTTTGTGATTTTGGATGCTTAAACATTACTGATTGGTATAGATTCTAAAAACATATTTTTGATTCCATTCACACATTTAATAATCCACTCAAATCAGTGAATTATTAAGTCATTGTTTTTAAAATTTCAATATCTAAAAGGAGAATTTAAAATCTTTTTTAATTTTAAAAATTTTAAAAATTCCCAAGAGGAGGAATAATTAATTGAAGGACAATTCATCTAAGAGAGAAGATGATTCTGCAATCAAAACTTCTGAAACTTCAAGCAATAAAGCTACAGGAGTTAAACAAGTATTTAGCACTCTCCCACAAACAAAATTAGGCATGGAATTCCTAAACAGTACTAAATCCACAGTTTCCTGTCCAAATTGTGGAGCTGAAAATCCAAAGAAATCAAAATTCTGCAAGGAATGTGGTGCTGAATTCACATCCAGAGTCATATGTCCTGAATGTGGAGCTGAAGTAAAAGATTCTAAATTCTGTTCAAAGTGCGGAGCAAACCTAGTTAGTGACGAAGAAACCTTTTTAGACCTTATTGATAAAGAAACATATTCAGAATCAAATGAAAAAGAATCAAAACCGCCTATTTTAATCATTGCAGGCATTATTGGAATTGTGCTTATTGCTCTTTTTTTACTGTTTGGTGCTAATCAATCATCCCAGTTAACTGCAAATGGATTTACTGTAGATCTTCCCGGATGTTCCGTAGAAAATTATACTGCAGGTTTTGGAGGCAAAGTTGTCCCGATGTACATTATTTCTAATGAAAATGGCGAAAATGTGCTTAATATAAGTTATTTGCCATCAAAAATGGGAGGGGATACAGCTGTCAAAAATCTTGAATCCTATTTGAATGAAGAGGGTTATACAAATATAGAATCATGCGAGATATCAGGCGTTTCAGGATATAAGGGAGTTTCTGAAAATTATGATTCCGAAGGCAAAAAAACCGCATTTCTAAGTTTAGAAAACAGTGACTATTGTTATGTTATTGATTATAATAATGAAGGAAACCTGTCACTTTTGAATGATAACATCAACTTTACAAAAGATAAGATTCCTGTAACGGTTACAAAACCTGATTCCGACATTTCATTATCCGAGGGTACAGATGTAAAGACTAAAGATTTCACTCTTAAAACACCAAGTGGATGGTTTATCAATAAAAAATCAATTGAGGACGGAACTTCATATGCAATTAAGTCAGATAAAAATTCCACACGTATAAAAATTGTAGTCACAGATTTAAGTAGTTATAATCCGCAGAAAAACGAAATAAAAGGAGCCATAAATGATTTAATGGATTCAGTGAATTCAACGGATAAGCACAGATATAACATTGGAGATACCAAAGGATATAGCTTTTATTCAGAAAACACTGAAAAATATGTAATTGTGACTAATTATAAAAACAAGATATACATGTCATCATATACAGATGAGGAGAGTTTAAAAGTCTTAAATACTATTCAATTTAAATAAATTTGAAAATTCAATAGTTGTTTTCATTTAACAATGCTTGATTATATATTAATTTTTACAAAAAGACAAAAATTTAAAATAAATACAAACAAATATTAAATAAATAATCATATAATTATTTTATGGAGGAATAATATGGACAATCCAAGTAGAGGATCTACTGCAAATAGTTTAATGAAAATACAAGTTATGGAAATGGGTGGAGACGTTGATGTTGACTTGAGATTTAGCATTAGATGGAATGAAGGCGAATGGGACAAAAATGATCTGGATGCCCATTGTACAGAACCAGATAAAAATGAAATATATTTCAATAATAAAATTAGCCAAAGAACTGGAGGATGGCTTGATGTAGATATAATTGATCCTGAAAAAGGAAAACCCTCTGTAGAGAACATTCAATTCAAAAACCGTGAAAAAATGATAAAAGGAGAATATCTTTTCAGAGTGCATCAATATACTTATAGAGGAGGAGATAAGGGTTTTGAAGCGGAAATAGAATTTGATAATATAATACACACATTCAAATATCCATATAAAATTAAAAATGATGAATATGTTGATGTAGCAAAAGTAATACTCCACAATGACGGTCATTTTGAACTAATAAGGCTGTTGGAAAATTCAGAGGAGTATGCAAAAAATGAAGCTAATAAAATTGCTCAGGCATATAAAGAAAGAGGGCTGATCCTATTTAAAAAATGATATTATTGAGCAATATTTAAAAAAAAAGATAAAAAATGATGATTTCTCGACAATCATCATTTAAAAAAAAGATTGCAAAACCTTATGATGGGTTTTAGCAATCTAATAAATTTTTAGATTAATGAATTAGCTTCTTCAACTGCATTATGCAGTTCATCTGTTTTTAATTTAATTGAAATCATATCTTCACTAGCTTTTAAATCCATAAGATCTGAAATTAATGATTCAATTTTTTCTAATACATCAGACTCTAATTGATTTTTAACATCTGCATCATCAATGAAATTTTGAGCTGAATATAATTCAGTATCCGCAGCATTTCGAGCTTCTGCTAATTTTTCTCTTCTTCTGTTTTCAACTTCATTTTCTTCTGCTCGTTGTCTTGCTTCATTGATTTGTGATTCAGTCATTTTATTAGCGGAAGATATTGTAATTGATTCTTCATTTCCGGTATTCTTATCAACAGCAGTTACATTCAGAATACCATTTTCATCAATTTCAAAAGTTACTTCGATTTGAGGAACACCTCTTGGTGCAGGTTGAATTCCATCTAAAAGGAAATTGCCTAATTTGGTATTCAAATCAGCCATTCTGTTTTCACCTTGCACAACTTCAACCAATACTTCAGTCTGATTGTCCATAACCGTTGAAAACATTTCTGTATGTTCAGCAGGCATTTCAGTTAATCTTTCAATCATAACAGAAGTTACACCTCCGACAACAACAATTCCAAGAGATAATGGAGTTTTATCTATAATTCCTGTTGTTGTGATTTCACCGCTTAACATTGCAGCCTGGATACATGCACCTTGGGATACACATTCCATAGGGTCGACACCTCTTTCAACCATTTTTCCAGTGAAATTTTCAACATAGTCCTGAACAATTGGCATTCTTGTTGGCCCGCCGACTAAAATAACTTTGTCGATATCATCTATAGTCAAATCGGCATCATTTACCGCTTGATCAATGCTTTCTCCACATTTTTCAACTATAGGGCGAACTAAGGATTCTAATTTTGCCCTGGTTATTTTTTCGTCCAGATTTAATGGAGTGCCCTCATTGCTCATTGCAATGAATGGAAGTTTAACAGTGGTTTCAGGTAAATTTGACAATTCTATTTTTGCCTTTTCGGCCCCTTCTCTCAGTCTTCTTCTGGATTCCTCATCCTGAGTCAAGTCTATTCCATGTTTGCTTTCAAATTCATCTGCAAGATATTTGATTAAAACATTGTCCATATCAGTTCCGCCTAGGGAAGTATTTCCACTTGTTGATTGAACATTGAATATTCCACTTCCAAACTCCATGATGGTTATGTCCAAGGTACCTCCACCTAAATCAAAAATCAGAATATTAATATCATCCTCACCCTGTTTATCTATTCCATAAGCAAGACTTGCAGCTGTAGGCTCATTGATTAAGCGCAATACTTCAAGGCCTGCAATCGTTCCAGCATCTTTAGTTGCTGTTCTTTGGTTATCATCGAAATTTGCAGGAACGGTAATAACTGCTTTTGAAATTGGCTCGCCTAAAAATGTTTCAGCATCCCTTTTTATCTTTTGCAGTATCATCGCAGATATTTCCTGTGGAGAATACTCTTTTCCCTGAATGTTTACTTTATAATTAGTACCCATATGTCTTTTTATTTCACTAATAGTGTTTTCTGGATTTTCAACTGCCTGATCTTTTGCAGGCTGTCCTACCAGCTGGGTTCCATCTTCAGTAAAAGCAACATAACTTGGAAATGCCTTACCATACATACTGTGTCCTTCTGCACTTGGAATCATTGTAGCATTATCATCAATAAATACACAAGCGGCAGAATTACTAGTTCCTAAATCAATGCCTAATATTTTTTCACTCATTAAATCAACTCTTGATTATGTTTTTCTATATTATAATTTAAATAATTCTTATTATGAATATAATTCTTATTTTCCTTTATTTCTGGAAAATCATTTTCCAGTTTTTCAAAATCTTCTGAAACTTTGTTCAAATCCAGATTCAAAGAAGATGAAATTAATCCATTCAGATATACAAAATTTGCTCTAAATAATCTATCTGAAATCTTTGATTCATCAATGAAATCACAGAACCATTTTGCTTCATTAAGATTCATATGAGTAATTTCTTCTCTTATTAGTGAATAATGTTTCTGGAATAACTTTTCCAAGCCCTTAGTTTCAGTGGTGTTAAATAATTCATCTTCAATGAAAAGCTCTTTAAAAGTATATCCTCCATATAACGGAATATCGATTTCAGTTTTAACTGGAAATGGATTTTCATTAGTTCTTGATATAATATCCTTTTTTAACTCATCTATTGTGTAGATTTCAAAGTAATCATCAATATCCTCATCATCAAGTCCCATTTCCTTAAATTCGCTTCGCATAATTCTTTTTTCATTCTCAACATAGAATATATCATTTAACTCATTAATTTTTGAAATTAACTCTTCATAAGGCAATGTTTTCAAATAAGTATCAATTTCATCATCATCTAAATTAAATGATTTGAGAATATCTTCAAACTCTTTAAAATTAATTTTTTTATCATCACCAGATAGTTCATTTTCAGCAATTAAAAATTTCAATCCGAATTTATAATAAGACCGGATTTTTCTAAATTCATCATTGTCAAGTTCAATAAATTTAGAATAATAATTATGCGCACTATCCTCATTTCTGCATTGCATTATTATAGAAATGTAATAATATATGTTTGCATTATCACTGTCGAGTTCTTTAGTTTTTAAAAATAGATCTAAAGCTTCGTCCCAACGATTCAATCCCAGATATGAAATTCCTTTGCCGAATAAGCTATCAACATGTTTTTCATCCATGTTTAAAACTGTGTCAAAACAGCTTAAACCTTCCTTAAAATTTCGTAACTTATTATACACCACCCCCATATCGCATCTAATGTCAAATGGGCATGATGGATCACTTAAACCCATTTCATAATAGGTTAATGCAACTTCAAAATTATCCTTGCTCTCTTCTTCTTTTGCTTTCGCTATTATTTTTGACATGACAATACCCGTATCTATAAAAGACTTTATAAATATATATAAACATAAACAAATATATAGTTTTATGTATTGCCTTAATAAAATAAAATTTAAAAAACTGAACTAAATCATAAAAAACAGATGATTATAATGCTAGAAATAAATACTCCTTTTGAAATACTTCCAATAAAACCTACTTACAATCAGCAAGAAGTGGAAAAAGCTAAAAAAAAGATATTATTCAGATATCGGCCGGATGTAGTTCGCAACGAAAAACCGGACAAACTAAAAAAAGAACTTCTTTACAGATATAGGGAAATTTTCAAACTGGCAAATTCCACAGCTAAAAAAATTAAAAAAGGAGAATTGTCTTATTCAACAAATAATTATAATGTATATAGAAATTATATTAAAGAAAATTTGAGGCCATTAAATAAAAATGACTTTATAATTATTTTAAAAGCTAATGATTTGCCAACAAATGGGCGCAAAAACGAGTTGGAAGCTAGAATTATAGAAAACGTTCCATCATATGTTGCAAGCTTAAACTTGGAAGAGCATCAATTACGCGAGCAATACGTATTAGACATAAAAGATGTTTTAAATGAACTTAAAGATAATAAACTTGTCAGGATTCTTGAATTAAAAAACATAAGGCCAAATGGAAACAAATCATCCCTTATCAATCAAATTATTTCAAATAACAGTGAAGAGGAAATAAACAATCTTATCAACCAGGTTGAAAGTGAAATCAATGAATTAAAAAATAAATTAAATAGGTTAAGTGATGACAAGTTAAGATTAATTCTTAAAAACAATGATATTAATTCTCGCGGTGAAAAAAACATATTAATTAATAAAATTATTGAACAACTTCCCATATCTGAAATTGAAGATAACATCAATCGTGTTATAATAAATAAACAGAAGCTGCTAAGAAAATTATATTTAATTACAGGAAAAGATGAACTTTCAGATGGTTTTAAACAGAAATTAGCGGATAATCATCTTGAAATCAAAGATGGAATACAAATTAGAAATAAATTAGTCTCATTAATCAACAGTTATCAGATTGATGAGCAGAACCTTGAATCAAAAATCAATGCACTTATTGACAAGAAATCTCAGGAAGTCATTGATGAAACTATAAAGAAATTATATAACATCACAGGTAAAAACTCCATCAATTCCAAGTTTTTGAAAAAATTAAAAAAAGCTTCCCTGGATGAAAATGATGGAAAACAAATTAGAAATGAAGTAATAAACGACATTAAATCTCATAAAGTTGGAAAAGAAAATTTATCCCATTATATAAATTTAAAAATCAGACAATTACAATTGAAAAGACAAAACGAAAAATTAGAAATCCTTTATAACTTAACCGGAAAGACAAATATTAAAAGATCATATAATAACTTGCTGAGAGAACATGATTTAAATAATCAGGAAGGTATGCAGATTAAGGAAGAGCTAATTAATATTATTAAAGAAACCAACATTGAAAAAAATGAAATTGAAACAAAACTTTCCGAATTAATCACTTACACTGCTTTTAAAAAATTAATCAACAGTTGCAATATTGTCTATTTAAACCAAATAGCCATCATAAATGGTTTTTCTAAATGCAATTCCAAAGAGAAGTTCATTGAATATTTTTTAGAGAATATTTCACCTTCATTTAATGATATGAAATTAAAATCAGATATAAATAACATCAATAACGTAAAAGCAGAACTTGTCAAGTTATATAAATTTCAACTTGAATTTATTTTGATTTCAAATAACTGTTCTAGTGAAGGTACTAAAAGCAAATTAATAAGAGAAATCATTTCCAACATTCACATTGAAAATATTCGCTCAGTCCTTTCCAGATTTGAAGATATCAATCAAAAATTAAATCAAATACCACTTAGTGATTTAAACTTTATTGTAAATGAAAATAATATTGATGTTACAGGTACAAAAAATCAGATTATCAACGAAATTAATAAAAAAGTACCTGTCAATATAATTGAAAGCAATCTGAAAAAATTAGATTCCCTCAAATCCAAACTTCAAAACTTAAATAATAACGAATTACAATTCATTGCAAAATCCAATAATTTAACACTAAAAGATGATAAAAACCAATTAGTTACTGAAATTGTAACACAAATACCTCTTGAAATATTTTCAAAGAATATTGCCGAGATATCCAGCATTGAAAACTTTGTAAATTTATTAAATGATCTTCAAAGGCAGCATCTTTTAAGAACCCATATTCTAAATGGCATGGAAGACAGACAGACACAAATCAATGAAATCTTAGAAAAGGTGGACTATTTTGAAATAAATGATTTTAAAAATGAACTGAATAAATTAAAAGAGGAATTAAATAATCTTAATGTTCTTCAACTTAATCATATTTTAAGCAAACATGATTTAAACATATATGATGATAAATCTTTACAAATAAACACTATCTTGGAAAATATATCCGTACCTCTTATTAAAAGTGATGTCATATCCATTAAGGAATTAACAAATAAAATCAATTCTCTTAGAGAAGATGAAATTGACAGACTCCTTGTGAATAACAAACTTAGAAAATCAATTAATAATGAGGAAAACATAAAAACAATCGTTGAAAACATATCAGTTGAACAACTCAATTCAGATTTACTAGCCTCAGGCAATGCAGAATTAATTGAGAAAATTGAAAATTCCATATTGATTTGTCCCGTAAAAATCCGTAAGGGCAAACAAACAATCATAACAGAAAAATACGAGAATTCCAGGTTCCTTTTATTATTTGATGATGAAAAATTGTTTAATGAGTATAAAAAGACAAATAATAACATTAAAAAATTAGAAAAAAATATGGACTACTTTAAAAAATTAATTAATAAAAAGAAAGAAATAGAAGGTATTCTTGTTAGAAAAATACCTGAGGATGTGATTATTCAAAAAAATTAAATTAAACAAATAACAGAGCTTCTAAAAGTATGAAATCATTAAGATTTCAACGAATGCCTAAAATGAAAAAATGAATGCATTCCAGTTAAAAATGGAAAAATTTTTAAAAAAATCAATCATTCTAATTTTGTTCCGCATTCAGAACAGAACAAATCTCCTTCTAATGCAACTGTGCCGCATTTTGGACAAATATGCTCACCATCATCTTTAGATTTATCTTCAAAATCTGTAAAATGATAACCGCATTCTACGCAGAATCTAGAGTCCAATGCATTTTTACTTCCACATTGCAGACATTTTTTTACTTTAACATCAACTTTGTTTTTTGGGATTTTATATTTTAAAAAGGATATCTCTTTTTTTGTTTCTATTTCATAATAATCAGTTTCATGAAGATCATTTATTAAAATAGATTTTTGATTGAGATAATCAAATTCATTATTTTTTATTCCACATATGGGACAATATTTTTTATCATCCAAATAGGAATTACCACAGGATTCACAAATTTTGCTAATAAAATCACACCCCTCATAAAAGTTCTTTCAATTCATTTATTGTTATCTCATCTTCATTTTCAAAATCAAATTCGAAATCTTCATCAAGTGAGAAATTTTCTTCAGTTTCTAATTTGATTGTGGAATTGACTGCATCCAATAGTTTGTTTTGATAGCTATCCCTGTTATCAATCCAATCCGCAGAACATATATGGAATGACTTCCATCCAATGCTTTCCAATAATTCTTTGTGAATTCTAAATTTATCCCTCACAGTTTTGAATTTATTGAAGTTTTCTCCTTCACATTCGATTGATGTATCATTAACCGTGAAATCAACTAACTCCCTTTCAACTGCAAATCCATTATCCCTTAAATAATCATAAATGCATTGTTCAAATAAGGATAATTCAGAGTCTGTCTGACTGTCAGTTGTCGGATTTTCAAACAATAATCTGAGACTATTACCTTCAGCAATGTCTTTTTGCTTGAAATTAGCTAAAACAATGGTTTTTTCCAATGATTTTGTCAAAAGATTGTTAATGACATGATTATTTTCACTTTCAAAATCGATATTCAAAACATCATCACTGTCAAAACCATAAGTTAAACTTGCCAATATGACATCACGGCTTTCATAAACATCATCAATATATTTTACATAGAAAGAATCTAAAGGATTGAAATATTCAACCAGTTCAGGCCAATTTTCTAATTTTTCAAGAAGCAATTCAATTATGCGATCCCTTTGTGATTCTGTAAATGCAATTATTCCAAGTGTCTTATCAAACCCATATTCATTAACATGATTAATAGCCAGATCAACAATCTTAATCGCTTCTTGCTCATTGACTTTGGAGGATACATCATAAATGGACTCATCAACATCAATTATTTCCAGACTTGGTTTTTGATTAGGACATGCCCACATTCTATTCTTGGAAAATGATGAATTGGCATGACACAATTCAAGGGATTTTGTTTTGAATCTATCTTTTATAAAGTTTGTGAAGCCGATATCTGATTGTCTGGAATCGCCAACAACAATTTTATTCGCTCCTCTTAAAAGAGTTGTAACCGCATATTCTGTCTGGATTTGACCTACATCACTAAAAATTACATAATCAAAGTCACAGGAGGATAAATATTTGAAAACTGAAGATGGAGTTGTAATGAAAACTGGTTTTATAACCTTAATATAATCAATAGACTTATCAAAAACTTCAGTTATGCTTTTATTATCATTTAATCGCAAATCATTAAATTTATCATATGCTCTGTATTGTTTCATTGATTTGGAATCATCAAATTCCATGTTTTCAATATTTGGTCTTGCATCCACATATTCTTTTAGAACTCTAAATCTGTTAAGTCCCATGACTTTTCTATCCAGATCAATATATTTCTCGATGTTTTCATCATGAATAAATGCATGTTCATGCTTAATTTCATTGAATAAGTTTCTTGCAAAGTTGTATGTGAATATCTGGTTAATTGATTCAAGTTCGATGTCATCATCATATAAAGCTTTTATTAATTCAGAACATATTTCATTGTCAAGATTTTTAGACAATATTCTAAATTTAATCCAATCTTTTAAAGGATTAATATTATCTTCTAGGAATGCCGCATAACTCAATACATCATCAAGTGACTTGTTAAGATAAATTCTTTTTTCCGTGTGCATCAAATCAACAGTCTCTAATGAATCAACTGCATGCTTGGAATAATCTTCTAGTTTTGAAATTAAATCCTCCAATTCAAAGAATTTTGATTTAACACCTAGAGCTTCATCGGTTTTATTGGAAAAGAACCCTTCATTGAATAACTCTTCATAAGTTTTATTATTATTCAGCCGTTGATTTAAAAGGCTGACAGATGTTTCATAACCATTATCGATATCTTCGAAATACTTTGAATCAATTGATTTTTCATCAAGAGCCTTTTTAATTGATTGCAATTCATTATGATTTTTTAATATGGTTTTTAATTTTTCATTTGATGCATTTAAATCGTCTAAATTTTCATTTAAACATATAATAAGTTTTGATTGGATAAT
>OCVV011341569.1_pt1 | contig 11732 bp, 30 predicted proteins | sample 1539721 | NCBI WGS metagenome assembly OCVV01 (sample SAMN02144230, study PRJEB22623) | gut metagenome | biome: sheep rumen | host: Ovis aries | place: New Zealand | reverse complement strand
GTTGTACTCCTTTATTGAGGAAGGAGACAGGACGTTGCAACGGTTGTCGATATACTGACGCCCGGCGCTTTCCAAGGTCAACCGTCCCGGTGTATCGCCCATCTTCGCCGCCATCAACTCCGTTGCCTCTTTTGTTGTTGGCTTGTAGGGCAGAACTATCGAATACCGCTTACCCTTGTATTGCTGGCGGATGCGGTAGTTTCCCGATGGTAGTTTTTCAATCTTCATTGTTCTCCACCTTGCGCGCGCAAAAGCAACGCGATCAATTCATTAACAACCTTTTGATTCGCAGTTGATAATCTTCCGTAGTCGCTGGGTGTGGTCTCAACAAGTGCCTCAACGCCGCCCATATCCATTAAATAATCTACGCTAGTATTCAGAGCGCGGGCAAATTGCACGATTTTAGATTGTGACACGTCATTGATACCCAGTTCGATTTTGTTGATAGTGGATTTTGATTTATAGCCCATGCGCCGGGCTAGTTCTTCTTGTGTAAGCCCCAAGGCTTGCCGCCTGTTCTTTATCTGTTCGCCTATCATTGTATTCGCCTCCTTTTACTTGAATATACCACGGACGAGAAAAATAATCTACAAAATGCAAAAAAATAGTTGACATATAATCTACGCGGTGTTAAGGTGATGGAGTAGATAATAAATCTACTCGAAAGGAGGTAGGCAAATGACGAACAGAGAGCTGTTAAATGAGCGCATCGACGCGAGCGGGTTTAAGAGACAGTATATCGCGGAACAGTTAGGAATCACCCGCGAATCTTTGGGAAACAAGATTGCCGGACGTAGCGAGTTTGTGGCGTCCGAAATCAAGACCCTTTGCAAGCTTTTAAGAATCAACAACGCAGACATGAAGCGTATTTTTTTTGCGGGTTAGGTAGATTTTAAATCTACGGAAAGGGGTGAGAATGCCGAGGGTCAACGGAAAAAGAATTGAATACAAGGACGCCGACTTATACGCGTACATTATCGGGCAGATGAAAGCCCGGGGCATGACGCAAAGGGAACTCGGCGAACTGTTGGGACTATCCCAGCAAGTGACATCCGCGAAGTTGAAACGGCGCGGACTCACAACAAAGGAACTTATAGAGGTTATAGAAATATTGAACATTGACGCCGCTACCGTAGGGCAGTTGATAGGAGGGAGAAAATGAGCCAATGCACAGACATTTTGAAGCACTTACAGACACACAGAGGAATCACCGCAATCGTAGCACTAGACCGTTATGGATGCTTCAGACTTGCCGCAAGAATTTCAGAGTTGCGCGCCGCCGGGTATCAGATAACCACTCTGTCAAAAGAGGTTATCAACCGTTACGGCGAGAAGAAGCGAATCGCAGAGTACAGGTTGGTGAAAAAATGAGTACCACGATCATGTGCATTGGTTTGATTGCAATGTTTGTAGGGATGTCAATTGAAGATTCCAGCGGAGCAATTAGCAAGCCGGGGGCATTCATTGCGATTGCGGGCATTCTCCTAGTAACGGCGGGAGCGTTCCACGCAGAGAGGTTTTTGTAATGAAACAGGGATATATACAAGCGATAGAAAACAAGTCGGAAGGGTGCAAGTATTGCACCGGGGAAATTCCAAGAGATTGCGAAACGATTTACCGCGAGACGCTGGGCGTGGCGTTGGGTAAGGAATTGGTTGCAGAGTCTTACATCTTCGGCAACCTACTTACAACAGAATTTCACGCCGGGGAAAGCGGAATTGATTCGAGGGTAACAATTAACTTCTGCCCCTTCTGTGGACGGAGGTTGTAAGTGTTAGTAAGTGGGATACGCCCATTTTACCAATTCAAGGAGGGCGGAATGAGAGAGGCTTTTGATTATCAATTAAACAAGTATCTAGCCGAGAGCGCGGAACCGTTCACCGAGTGCGCCGAGTGTGGAGACAACGTTTTTCGATTCGACAAGGCGGTGAAGCGGAGCGATGGCAAATATATCTGCCTTGGATGCTGTGAGGTAGTAGATACAGACACGATTGAGCCGGAAAGGCTAATACCATAAGGAGGATACATGAAGAAGGAACTATTTGAGGAACTTTACAGAAAGAACCTAGACGAGTATTTGAGCAACGTTAAAGGCGGGGATGGAACCGAACTCACCTATCTATCATGGCCTTGGGCTTGGGCGGCAATCATGAAGATTTGCCCGGATTCCACCTATGAGGTTGTGAAGTTTGACGGCTTGCCCTACGTGTACGACCCGAAAACCGGGTACATGGTTTACACGCGAGTGACCATTGAGGATACAACGCACGAAATGTGGTTGCCTGTCATGAACGCCAGCAACAAGGCAATGAAGGCGGAGCCGTACAAGTACACAACCAAATGGGGCGAAAAGACCGTAGAGGCCGCGACGATGTTTGACATCAACAAGACGGTTATGCGGTGCCTTGTAAAGAATTTAGCAATGTTTGGCTTGGGTCTTTACATCTACGCAAAGGAAGATTTGCCGGAGCTGACCGACGAGGAGAAAGAGACCTTGAAGGAAATGCAAAAGAAAATCACCAAGAAGGACGCGGAGACGCTGGCGAAGATTCTTACAGAAAAACAGTTGGCATGGGTACACGACCGATATTGCGTGAAGGAGCTGACCGAACTAACGAACAAGCAATACGGCGAACTGATGCGAACCATCAACGATAGAGAGAACGAAAAGGAGAAGAATGGAAAGTAAGGGATACATCCTTGGAATTAGCCGGGAACTATCGACTAACAGATATACCCTCACAATCGCGTTAGAGGGGGCAAATCGTGGCGAAATCGAAGCACTCGATAATTCCCACCCCTACCGTTTAAAACTCTCTAAATGGAGCGATAAACGAAGTCTAGACGCAAACGCCTATTTTCACGTGTTGTGTGACAAGCTACGGCAAGCCGCCGGGGTATCCATGGCACGGATGAAAAATGAGCTGATAACGTCTTACGGTCAAATTGAGTATATCGAGGATGGTGAACCGCTGATTTACAAGACCAACGCGCCGCCGGAGTTCATGCAAGAACGCGAAGAAGTACACATGAAATTCGTCAAGATGTCCGAGGATGGGGCGTACTTCTACCGGGTGTATCGAGGTAGCCACACATACAATTCGCGGGAAATGGCGGCCTTGATAGAAGGCACCGTGATGGAGTGTAAACAGTACAACATAGAAGTCCTAACACCGAATGAGTTAAAGCGACTAGAGGAGGAATGGAAACGCCATGAAGTCAGTCATACAAGCTAACAAAGAATGCTATGTGTGCGGAACCACCAGCAACCTCGAATCGCATCACGTATTCGGTGGAACGGCAAACCGCAAAGTTTCCGAGCGTTACGGTCTGAAGGTTTGGCTCTGCCACGAACACCACACAGGCAACACCGGGGTGCATTTCAACCCCGATTTAGCACAGGAACTACATGAAGCTGGTCAACGCTTTTACGAAACCCATTACGGAACCCGCGAGGATTTCCGCCGGGACTTCGGCAAAAGCTGGCTATAAATCCTTTTGGCTTTCATATACCACAACAAAGCCATGATTTTTACCCCCTCCTCCGGGAGGGAGAAAGGAGGAAAATTTGGGCGGTAAAGCGTCAAGAGATAAAGGACAACGCGGGGAGAGGATGTTGCGAGACATTTTCAACTTCCACGGATACGACACCCGGCGCGGCGATTGTTTCAGACATGAAGCCGACGTGATCGGGTTGCCTGGCATCCACGTCGAATGCAAGGTGGTCGAAAAGCTGAATGTCAGAAAAGCATACGACCAAGCCGTTGAGGAGGCGGCAAGAAAAGATGGAGGCATCCCGGCGGTATTTCACAAGACTAGCCGCCAGCCGTGGCTGGTCACGATGCAAATCGACGATTGGATGAAACTATACAAGGCATGGGAGGAGGCAAATAGAGATGGCGGAACGGAGAATGTTCGCAAAGACGATTATTGATAGTGACGCATTTTTAGATATGCCACTAACAACACAGGCTCTGTATTTCCATTTGAGCATGAGGGGCGATGACGAAGGATTCATAAATAACCCCAAGAAAATACAGAGAATGATTGGAGCAACCGAAGATGATTTGAAGTTGCTGGTTGCCAAGAACTTTATTATCCCGTTTGAGTCCGGCGTAGTTGTTATCAAGCATTGGAAGATACACAACTACATCCGTGGAGACAGATTGACGGAAACGAACTACAAGGAAGAAAGGGAAATGTTGATTGTTAAAGACAATGGAGCGTACACCCTTAACCAAGAATTGAATGTCATCGAGTCTCTACCAGCAACCGACAAGAGGAAAATTGCATACGAAAAAAGCTGTCTCCCTTATAGCTTCACCTACAAGATGCGTAGGGCTTTTGAGGGTCACACTTGCCCGGTATGTGGTTGCAAGATGTCGTCAAGTTCAAGATTGACCATCCCAACGATTCAACATAATCACCCGATTTCAAAGGGCGGCGCGCATGAGCTGGAAAATATCTCCGTTATCTGTGGAAGTTGCAACGCATCCATCCAAGACACGGAGACAGGAGAACTCAACAACAAAGAAGCCATTGAGACGTGGGACAAAATCGTTGCGGCAGAAAAACAGGGCGTGCAATGGTTCAATGAGCCGAAATTGCTGGATTCCATTGATGTCAGTCAGATGTCAGTCAAATGTCAGTCAAATTTCGGTCAAATGTCCGCACAGGTTAGGTTAGGTAAGGATAGTAAAGGAAAGGATAGTCAAGTTAAGGAAAGTAAAGGAGAGAGCAAGCACGCCCACGGCGAATACGCACACGTTCTTCTCAAGGATTCCGAACTTGAGAAGCTAAAAGCCGACTACGGCGAAGAACTCACCCAACAGGCTATCACCTACCTTGACGAATACATCGAAATGAAGGGAGCCAAGTACAAGAGTCACTATTTGGCTATTCGCAAATGGGTTATTGATGCAGTAAAGGAACACCAGCCGAAGAAATCTAAAGCCGCCGCCGAGTTGGATGATTTCTACAATATGGCGGCAGAGTGGGCGAAGGAGGGCTGATATGAAACGAGAAGAAGCAGTTGAGATATTACAGGGTGCGATTAAAAAGCCAAACACTAAAGATGGATATTTAGGGCAAGCACTTGATATGGCAATCAAAGCCCTTGAACATACAAGATGGGTTCCTGTGAGCGAGAGATTGCCGGAGCCGGGCTTAACGGTTGGAAATGTAACCAAGTATTACCTTGTACAGGGTGAATACGGGGACATGTTCGTTGCTTGCTATGACGGTGACAAGTGGCAACAGATTTTCAATTACGATCGTGAGATTGAGGAAAAGGTTGTTGCGTGGATGGAATTGCCGGAGCGATACGAGCCAAAGGAGGGATAACTTGACACAGGAAGAATTTGCACAATTCGCAATGGCGTTACGTACCTATTACCCAAGGGAAAACCTACTACCAAACAAGCCAGCCATGGCTCTATGGTATCAACAATTAGAGGATATACCGTACAACATCGCAAGCGCGGTATTGCAACAATGGGTTGCTAATAACAAGTGGTCTCCGGCGGTGTCTGACATCCGGGAAGGATACGCCACCGCGACCATGGGAGAGTTGCCCGATTGGGGCGAAGGGTGGCAAGAAGTTCAAAGGGCTATCCGTTATTTCGGAATGTACCGGGTGGACGAAGCCATTGCATCACTATCGCCGATTACGGCAGAAGCCGCCAAGCGAATAGGATTTCGCAATATCTGTATAAGCGAGAACCAAGAAGCGACGCGGGCTAATTTCAGAATGATTTACGAGAGTTTGGCGGCTAGACATCGGAAGGAAATGAACTTGCCGCCGAAGGTTAGGGAGTTATTAACTAGCGCACAACAAGGGAGGTTAGAAAATGCTGACATTCGCAGACGCAAAGAGGGTGATTGAGACAACGAAACAACACAGCCCGGCAATCGCTGGCTTATGTTTGGAATTGATCGCGATGCTGGAGGAGAACACCGCGGCCAAGTTCGCAGACTACGAAAAGAGAATTAAGGAGGCGGAGGCGTCAAGGGAAAAGGCGCAGTTATTCGCGTCGGAAAATGATTGCTCTGTTGAGTTGGCAGAAGCCAAGGAACGGATTGAGACGCGGAACATTGAGTTGGAAAAAGCCAAGGGACAGATTGCGAAGCTTGAGGTAGAGCTTAAAGAGGCCAACAAGAAGTACAAGGAGGCCGTGAACGGTTTACAGAAGTCATTTCACACAATGGAGCTGATGGAGCCACCGAAGCCCAAGCGGGGCAGACCAAAGAAGGCGGAGACCTACGCAAGCGAAGTCGAGGACTTGCGGGAGGATTTCGGGATTAAGGATGTAGCGCGAGAGTTAGCAAACATGAAGGAGGATTAAGATGGGGTACAGACTAGAAAAGCAAGTTGACGGGGAGTGGTGTTTGTGGGGAATCTACGACACCATGGACGAGATTGCCAAGGCATCATTTGACCTCGGTAAGAATGCCGGATGCGTTGAGAATGTCCGAGTGGTTGAACAGGCACAGGAGGGTGACGCGGAATGGTAAAAGAGTACACAAGCGAGAACGGTTACACCGGGAAGATGTACGGCGAGTCCACCTTCCAAGTCACCGACCGAAAAGGGCAGATTGTTTACAGAACCAAGGAGAGAACCTTCCACACTTACAAGCAATTAGTGCAACATGTGGAGACGTTCCCGGAGTTTTTAAGAATCATGGAGGGGAAGGATGGAATACCAGCGAAAGAAAAATAACAAGTACGTCTTACCCGCCAGCGTCTACAATCAGACCATTTGGCTAATTAGGGACTATCAGAGAATGAAGGACGAAGCCGAGAGCCTGTTGACACAATCGGCGGCGGCAAATGATGGGATGCCTCACGGTTCACCATCACCGAATGGAGTTGTGAACCGAGTTATCCAGCGTGATAAATACTTGGAGAAATGCAAGGCGATCGAGGAGGCTTTCGCATCCATTCCGCCGGAGTATCGCCAAGGTGTGAGTGATTCCATCCTATATCGGACACGGTATCCGAACAATGCAGACAGAAGTACATACGCCCGGTATAAGTCGAGAGTGATTTATTTTGTGGCTTTCAAGCTGGGAATGATTACGGAGGTGAGTTGATGCGTAGAGATTGGATTTACTATATTTTTGCCCTATGCGTTGCGGTAGTGATTGGGCTGTTAGTCCAACAGAACCTCAACCGACACGACGGCATGGGAGTGGAGAAGATTATAAGAGGCGCGGAAGTGGTCGGCGGTGTTTACTACACCGCACCGCCGATTCTGACCGCTTCAGACATTGCCGAGATAGAGTATTGCGACAGCTTGGAGTTGTTGGCAATATGTGTCGAGGCGGAGGCGGGCAACCAAGACCTAAAGGGTAGACAGTTGGTTGCGGATGTGATTTTGAACCGGGTCGATTCCGAGCGGTTCCCGGATACCATCCCGGAGGTTATAACACAACCCTATCAATTCGCCTCATATTGGGACGGAAGAATGAACAGGGTAGAAGAACCTAGCACCCTAACTTTTGAAGCCGTGCAGAAGGAATTAGAGGGCAGAGAGGACACGGAAATCTTGTTTTTCACGGAGGGGAAATATAATCCCTACTGTGAACCACTTTATCAATACGGCGCGCACTATTTCGGGAGGTAGAGCATGGACGAACTAAAGGCGAAGATTGACGAAGCCTACGCCCGGCTAGTGGAGAAATACGGAGCATTGGCACCGAGTAAAGAATACTTTGAAATGATCGTGATGCAAAAGACCTTGGAGAAAATCGAAAACGCTATTTTGCACGGCAGATAGGAGGCGGAGCATGGAAGGGCAAATGAACATTTTGGATTTCTTACCGCTACCAAGAAGCGAACAACCCGCCACCATCATTTGCCAATATTCGGGACACACTTGCAACAAAATCGAACTGTGGAAGGTAGCCGACGCGCTGGACGATGCGGAGTGCCCACACGTATGTTGCCGGATGTGTCCGTCGAGGTTGTGCGGGGCTAGATGCAACGGCTCAACGGAGCCGAGAAGGGAGAGAGAATGACACTTCGGGAACTATGCGAAACAACGGCAAATGTGTGCGAGTTAGACATTGACGTCCGGGAAGTAACAGACAAAAGCGCCAAACTGATTGAATCATGGCACATCGGGAGCCGCGCAACGGAAGATAGAGTGAAAGACGGAGACCACGAGCCACGGTGGAAGTGTTGTACCAAGCCAATCAACCACAAGGAACTAGGCAAGCCATATTGGGGATTTATCGCCGGGAATGTGCCGAAAAAGTTGCTTGATATGGAGGTTTGGTGCTGGCGATACTTTGGAGACTACACCAGCAACAACGGACTAAACAAGCACATGATATTACATGTGGACTTGAAGGGTAACGACGATTGCATTGTGGTAGAAGTCGAGGAGTCGAAGGGAATCGAAGGACAGATGTCTATCACGGATATTTTGGGAGGAGTAAGCGAATGACAGGCAACGAAAAGGAACTGATTGCGACAATCAAATTATCACTAATACGAGGAATCATAGGGATGGACGAAGAAACCTTGTGGAAGTTAGTGAAAAAGGCAATAGAGGAAAGCGAGGGGAGCAAATGACATATCTTGAACTATACGAAAAGGCTACAAGACAACTCGAAAAGAGTGAAATCACCCTAGGCGAGTATGAGGAAATGGTTGAACCGCTCAACAGTGAAATACCTACACGCAAACACGGAGAATGGGAAGAAGAAGTATTTGACCTTGGTGCAAACCTTCCTGTCCGAGTAGCTTACCAATGCTCCGAGTGTGGGAATTATTTCGATTCAGAGTTTAACTTTTGCCCGCATTGCGGCACAGATATGAGAGGTAGAGAAGAATGACAAGGGAAGAAGCTATAAAAGTGCTTGAAATGTTTTTGCATAAACAATGCGATTTAGGAAGAACTGAATTTGCCTATGATGCTAATACAGTATGGGACGCAGTACATATGGCAAGTAACGCACTAAAGCAAGAGCCTGTTTACTTCCCTCCGTGTGTAGATTGCAACACGAAAATGAATGAAATCAGAGAAGCATACGACAATCTGAAGAAGCAAGAACCGTCAGAGTGGCAACAAGACCACGCAATCCTTAAGGCACATGCAGATGGTGCTAATGAAGTGGTTGACCGAATCAAAGAGGCTAGGAAGGAAATTGATGGCTTATGCAAATTGGAATTTATGACAAAACCGTTAGAAATTGCGGTAGACCGTGACGCAGTATTGCAGATTATTGACAAGCTGATTGCAGAAGCGGAGGGAACGAATGAAACAGATTGAAATCAACCCAGCAAACAAACCGTACTACACCGGGGATTTTATCAAGGGCTTCGAGTGTGGAACCAAAACGCAGTTTGATGCAGATAAAGAAGCAACCAATAACGCAATCATTATCCCAAGGGGAGCAACTAACGGGGATGTGATTAAGGCCATGTTCCCCGATTGTGAAGATTGGAAGGCAACGATTAAGGCCGCCACAGGAGAAGCACGCGACACCCATTTTGTACAGTTGCCGAACAATATGACAATAAACAAGTTCGATGAAAGTTGGTGGAATGCACCATACAAGGAGGCAGAGGAATAGAGTGAAACTTTTACACGCGGATAGTTTACGCCGCCGGGGTGTGGAGAAATTCAGAAAAATTAGTCTAACCGCTGTGGTTACATTCAATGAGTTGCTGGACGCGGAACCAACCGCCCCAGCACTTGACATTGAATCATTCAAGCGGATGCGTGCAGAGATAGCCGAGGAAATTGAAGCGTGCGAGAACGGCAAGAAGTTAATCGGAGAGCCGGAGAGGTACGACGCAATGATTGCCGCGATCAATAACGTTTTACGGATAGTAGACAGATACGAGGAGGAAATCCATGAAGGTTAGGAAGTTGTTGAGGGACAACATAAACAAAAATTTGGCGATAGTATTCGAGGACGCAAAGGAAACCAAAGTGGTGTTCAAGGGTAGCGTTCCGCTGGATAACTACCTTGACCGTGAGGTTAAGAGGTGGACGGTTGATGGCGTTTACGACATGTGTATGCCACAAATGACGATATGGTTGAAGGAGAAGGACGATGGACGATAGGCCAATAGTGAAGCGGCTAATTGCCGAGGAAGTAATACAGAGGGAACGGAAGGCATACGAGGAACGGAAGAAGCGTGAGAGCGTGGAGAGATACAAAAAGGCGGTGGGGATGAAATGATACTAATAGGCGCGATGGTGTGGCTATGTCCTTGGTTGTTGCTTTTCCTGTCTGTCAAAAACATATGGCTGGAAATCAAATACTTTAGGCGCGGACGAGGGCACGCGGAGTATTTAAGCTTATATCTATTCGGTGCAATGGTCGCGTGCTACTTCATACGTTTGTGGATGTAAAAATACTACATGTTGCGACACTAGGAAAAAAAATACATGGTATAGTGATAGTGAGGAATTTGGTGAAGTCCCTCAAGCATCCCTCTGATGGAGTCGGCTGATGTCGGCTCCATTTTTGGTGGGTGTCCATTTTGCATGAGAGTCGATTGACGGGTTGTCGGTCGGCTCTCTTACTCCGTGGAGGGAAGTATGAAGGACTGGGCTAAAGCGTTCTACAATTCCAACGTATGGAAGGATACGAGAACGGCTTACAAAAAATCAAAGAATGGGTTGTGTGAGAAGTGTTTAGCCGAGGGGCTGATAACTCCTGCGAAGATTGTTCACCACAAGATATGGCTGACACCTGACAACATCAACGACCCAAACATAACGTTGAACTGGTCGAATCTATTGTGTGTATGTAAAAGTTGTCATGAAGAGATACATGGGAATTTTACCACCAAGGGAACAGGCAAAAAGAAACGTTATGAGGTAGACCAATTCGGTAGAGTGACATCTGTGAGTTAAGGAATGTTCGGGTATGTTCCGAACGGCTCATGGTGATTGATTAAGAGAGGCGAAATGTCTCTCTTCTTTTGTTGGGAGATTGAAATGATTGACCTGATCACCAAGGAGCAAATGAGAACCTATAAGGCAGAAGGGCACACCAACCGAGAAGTGGCTGATAAGTTCGGAGTGAACTATGAGACCACCAAAGTAATCTGCCGAGGCATTGCATCACAGAGCAACAAGATAGATAAGTTCGGGTTGTTCATGAATCACTTTAGGAACTACGAAGATAGATGGGAATATGTCGGAGGGTTCACGAGTGGTGAAGGTAGTATCAAATGTCGATGCAAGACCTGTGGAGAAGTGAGTGAGTTCTCTTGCCAACAGTTCCGAAAGAGAGGAGCTGTCCATTGTCCTTCGTGTAAGAGAATAAAAGAGGAACACGAGAGAGTTCGGAATGGACTTGAACGAATCCGATTCGAGAATGAACAGGCACAGAGGAAAGAGGCAAAGAGAATGGAAGATGCCATGAAGGAATGGCAAAGGATATTCTCTAGGCACAAGTGTCCAGTATGTGGAGAGTATACTACTAGACCAAAGTACTGTTCGACTGAATGCCTTAACAAGGTTGGATGGAGAAATGGAGAGATAAAACGGAGAGCCAAGATAAAGGATGCTCTAGTCGATAATGGTATCACTCTCGAGGAACTATACGAGAGAGAAAATGGTATCTGTTATCTCTGTGGAGGTCAATGTGATTGGAATGATTATCACAGAAAGGATAATTGGTTTATAGCTGATGACTTCTATCCAAGTATCGACCACGTTGTACCATTGGCCAAGGGCGGCAAGCATTCGTGGGACAATGTAAGG
>OCVV011238775.1_pt1 | contig 11734 bp, 3 predicted proteins | sample 1539721 | NCBI WGS metagenome assembly OCVV01 (sample SAMN02144230, study PRJEB22623) | gut metagenome | biome: sheep rumen | host: Ovis aries | place: New Zealand | reverse complement strand
ATTAGCAAAGAAATTATTTAAATTAGAAGTTACTACATAATCTTTATAAATAGGTGATGTACCAAATAATAAATTGTTTTTATCTAAATAGTTTTGACTACCTAAGATTGATTCTAGTTCTGATTTAAAAATAATTCTACATGTTGTATTCATTGATGGTTTCTTTAATACACCAGATGAGAATCTGTTATTAATTATTTCACCAATTAATAATACAATTATCTTAGTTGAATCAATTCCTACTATTTCTCCAACAATTTTATGATCTTGTTCAGGAAATACTACATGGTATCCTATATAGTTTGTATCAGCAACACCATTGTTATTTTCAAGAATAATTTTTGATTGATCAAATCCTAGTATTTTACCAAACATTTCTATCACCCTTTATTCTATATAATATAGAATAACAAATTTTCTATTTATTTTCTAGTATTTCATATAAATTTAATCTTTTAATTATATTTTTTATTTGATATACTTATGTAAGAATAGGAAGATGGTCTTAAATGGATGAATTCTTTAGATTTTTATTTGATTTTTTAAGTCAATTCTTTAATGGATTTAAACTAATATTCGAAGGAATAGTAAACGGTTTTGTTTCTATTTTTAATATCCCTGAATATATCAGAATAGTAAGAGATTATTCATCTGAATTCAGTGGTGGTATGTGGATATTAGTTGTTTTATCAGTTGTTTTAGTATTAGTAATTTTAATATTAATAATTGCTTTATTAGTATTTATAATAAGAAAAATTGTTAAACTAAGAAAAAGAGTAGTTGAACAAGAAGAATTATTAAATGAAGTTGCTGACTTACAAGAAAGCGTTAAAAAGTTACAACAAGAAAAAGACGATATTATGGCTATGAAGGTTTCTCAATTAGGTTTAGGACCTAATGATAAAGCTACAGATAAGAAGAATAATGCTCTTTCTACTACAAATGATTCTACACCTGAAGAAGAAACTGAAGAAGGAGATCTATCTAATAAGATTGATCCAAATGCTAGATTCGTTAAGTTATGTACTTTAGACTTAGAATATGCTAACTATAAAATTCAAGATTACGGTAACAACTTCACACTTGAAGAATTATCAACTAATTTTAGAAACTTTGCCGCTTCTAAATTAGGCTTATATTATTCTAAGAAAATGATGGATATTTTCTTATCAGCAATAGCTTCAACAAGATTAGTAATCTTACAAGGTATTTCTGGTACAGGTAAAACTTCCTTAGCATATGCTTGGGGTAAATTTGTTAAGAACGATTCATATATTGCATCTGTACAACCATCATGGAGAGATAGAACAGAATTATTTGGATACTTTAACGAATTTACTAAAAAGTTTAATGAATCAGGAGTTCTTGCTGAAATGTATAAAGCTGGATTTACTGATGATGTTTATACAATGGTTCTAGATGAAATGAACATCGCGAGAGTTGAGTACTACTTCGCTGAAATGTTATCTATTCTAGAAATGCCATCAGTTGATGAATGGATTATTGATATCGTTCCATCAGCTTGGCCAAATGACCCTAAACGTTTAACTAAAGGTCAATTACATATACCAGGTAATATGTGGTATATTGGAACAATCAACAACGATGATTCGACATTCATGGTTACAGATAAGGTATACGACCGTGCTATGCCTATTGATATAAATGAAAAAGGTACACCATTTGAACCAATTCCAACTGAAGCTGAAAAAATTAATGCTTCATACTTATTAAAATTATTTAAACAAGCTAAAGAAGAACATCCTTTAACAGATGAAATGTATGCTAAAGTTGAACAAATGGATGACTATGTTATTGAACATTTCCGTATCGCTTTCGGTAATCGTATCGTTAAACATATGAGAGACTTCGTACCAGTATATGTTGCATGTGGTGGTAAGGAAATTGATGCTGTTGATTATTTTATTGCTCGTAAGATTTTGAGAAAATTTGAACAATTAAACTTAACTTATATTAGAGATGAAATTGATGGATTTATTAATTTCTTAAATAAATTATTTGGTAAGACAGAATTCTTAGAATGTAAAGAATATCTTGAAAGATTAAAGAAGATGGGATAGGTGAGTGATAATGAATAATGATATGAATTACATATCTGCTTATAATGATATGAATGATGTAATTAAAACTGAACTATCTTCAAATACTAAATCTACTTCTCAAGTTAAAGCCAACTTCCATAAAAGTGAAGTTGATTTAACTTGGTTAGAAATGATGGAAGATACTACTCGTTACATTAATAATATTTTAATGGAACCTAAGAGAGCCATCATTAATAATGAAGAAATATTACAAGTTGAAAAGTCTAAAAAAGTAACTGTAGAATCAGTTATTCATTTAAGTCAACATTCTAATTTGATTGATGATATTAATCTTGATGCAGGGGAAGTTAGACCTAAAAAAGTTTTAAATGTATTAAAAGAAGAAACATTAAATACATATGAAAATAGATTCTTATATACATTAATTAACAATATGCAAACATTTATTAATATGTATGGACCTAATGCATTAAAAGGTAATAGTATTAATTCTGTTAGAACATTAGAATATAAAGGATCTACAAGAACAGGTACTGAAAAAATTAATATTAATGTATCTTTAGATGCTACTGATATCACTAATCTTGATAAGAAAAAAGATGGTATGACAGTACAAGAACGTATACAAAAACTTAAGAAAGATGTTGCATCTTTCACAAGTAGTGAATTATATAAAACTCTTACACAAGAACATGCGACTCCTGTTAAGAGTCCTATTAAAAAGACAAACCTTATCTTACATAACCCTAACTTCCAAAGATGCGAAGCTTTATGGGATTTCATGGAAAGATATCGTGATGATGCTAAGAAAGAAACTAGATATTCTAGAAATTATACAGATAATCCTGAATTAACTAGAGGATTAGACGTTGGTTTCTTAGTTGATTATGCATTATTAAATAGATTATCTTCTAATAAAAGAGAAGAAATCGATTGGAATGATGTTAACTTAGCTGCATTAAAGAGAGCTATTAAGAATTTCATTGATTTTGATCCTAATTTAAGAGATGCTAAATTTTTGAATATTGTTAAAAATGAGTTTAAAAATGTTAAACATGAACAAACTCAAAGATTCAATGCAATTAAAGCTATTATTACTAAAAATTTAGATACTTTTGATAAGAATAAACAAAGAGCTTTAAATATAATAAAATAACCTTCAAAAAAGGTTGTTTTTTTATGCTTAAAAACTATGAATTTACTTGCTTTTATAGTATAATATATTATGAATAATAATAGTAAGGAGATGATAGAATGAAATTGTTTAAACGTCGTAATGAATCTAAAGATTATAAACGTTCAATTAAAAGATTTTTTCAATTAAAAATAAAACCTATTTTTTTATCAATTAAACATTTCTTTAAATCATCTATCATTTTCTTTAAACAACGCCCTAAAGTTAGAAATGTAACAATTATAGTTGTTATATTCTTAGCTATTATAGTTGTATCACATGTAATTGAAACATTTTCTAAATTAGGTGTTAACCAAAACTTTATGAATGGAGAAGTTTCTGAAGTTGAAACTCCATTCTGGTATAAATTATTCATGCAAGATAATCCAAATTATAATCAAAAAGTTGAATTAGATTATGTTGTATGGGATGGTACATTCCCAACATGGGATGCAACAAATTTAGATGCTAACTTTGATGGTGGTACTGGTAGCCAAACTGATCCATATATTATTGCTTCTCCTAGAGCATTATTAAATTTTAGATCTGAAGAAAACTATACTACATTTGATAAAAATAATAGACGTTATTATAAAATAACTCAAAATATAGATTTTGCAGGAATTAATATTGGAAGTGCTTCTGATAAATTATTCTCTGGTGAAATTGATGGTAACTATCAACATATTAAAGGTTTAACTATTAATACTGATGAATCTGGTAGAGGAGATATTTCTTTATTAGGTAGAATTGGTGATGGTACTAAACCAGTTGTTAAAAACTTTATAATTGATGATGTTAGTATAACTACATCTGGTACTGCAAATTATTATGTAGGTTCATTAGTATCATATGTTGGAAGTAAAGCAGTAGTTTATAACTCTGGTGTATTATCAGGAACAATTACTATTGGACAAATGAATACTTCTAAAAAGAATTACATTGGTTCATTAGTTGGATTTATTGCTGATAAAGATAATAATAATGGTGTTATAAATTGCTATTCATATGTTGATATAACTAGTGATAATACTTTAGGAACTAACACAAAAATTGGTGGAGTTGTTGGTTATAGAGATGCTAATACTTCGAATATGAGAGGTAAGAAGAGTGTTGTATATAGTTTAGTTTATTATGGAACTATTACAATGGCTGATAAGAATAACGATTATAGATTCGTTTATAATGCACCACAAAATGTATCAACATCAATTACTCCTACATATACATATTATATGTGGAGTGGTGATACAAAAGATATGCCAACAAATCCAGCATATGAAACATATTCAATTGCTAAAAACTCTGATGATTTTGTTTCAGAAGGATTTATTGCTCACTTAAATAATTATAGATATATGGATTATTACTACTTAGGATATGATAATAATCCAAGAGATAGTCAAACAACAGGATATACAGATATTGGTGAATGGTATATAGATGTTACTATTTCTCCATATCCAATTTTAAGAAGACGTACAATAGCAACTAGTACAGAAGATACTACTAGTAATGGTACATTAAAAGTTAATTTTGGATCTATAACTACTACGCAAGTGTGTGCTGCTTATTCTGGTAGTAAATGTTTAAGATATAGAGAACAAATTAATAAGAATATATTTGCAACAAGAGATTTACCAATTTATGATATGAATCCAGAAGAAAATGACTTTACTAATAGAAAAATTATTCTTCCATATAATTCAGAAATACATGCTACTAAAGCTAATCAAGATGGATATGAAATGACATTTGTTGGTTGGAAATTAGTTTATGTTAAAGATGCAAATGATGGTGAAATTGCAACTGGTATTGATGCTAAAAACTTATCTTATAATTACGCATTAAGAAATGGATATGGTTATATATCTAAAGATATTGGTATGGTATATGCAGAAGGTGGTTATTACTTAGTTCCAGATGGTGTTAAAGAAGTAGTATTTGAACCAGTGTTTGCTTATACAATTTATGTTGGAGATCCATTCCATGATGAATTATTTAAACCTTTAACTGGAAATACTAATTATACATTAGATGCATGGGGATCAATCGATAGTTTTGGATTAACTGGTAATTTAGATAGTGAAGTAGTTAATAATAACGAAACAAGAGATGGCAAAACTAAAGCAAAAGCTGTAGAAACATTAGCTAAAGCATATGAGGAAGCTGCAAAAACTCCTAAACATGATGACTTATATAGTACAGTTATTGTTCTTGTTGATAATTTACATTATTCTCCAGTTCAAGATAGTCCTACTGATTTAGAGGGTGATTTTGCTACTACTAGAACGGATGTAAAAGTTACTATTAGAAGTTTAGATGAGGATAATGATAATAAACCGGATTACTCATTGTATATGAGAAATCTTCATAATATGACTATTCCGAGTATCAGATTTGATTTTATTAATTTATTAGGAATTCCACAAGTTGGTATAACAAATGGTAAATTAAATCAATTCCATTTAGCTAATCAATCAGACTTTGAAGTAACAGAATCAGTTGCTACTGATTTAATTGATTTAAATGTTGGTATTGCTAATTCTGTTAGAGTTAATGGTGGATATTATAATATTTTTGCTGGAGCAGGTAATTCAAGTGATAACTCAGTTAATATTAGATATATCTTATTTGGTGGAAAAGCTTATGCCGATTTATTAACATCTGGTTATATTGAAACAGCAGGTGGTTGGAAACATGTTGCAACTATTAATGTTTTAGGTGGTAGAGTTAAGGAATTAGCTTCAAATTATGTATCAGGTTCTACAAATGGTATTAATACTTATATTAATACAGATGGTGGATATATAGATACATTCCATGCTGTGTATGCATCTGGTGCAAGAAAACCAGTATATATTGATATTGATGGTTCTTATATTAATACATTCTATGCAGGTGGACACTACGAGTCAGCAGATATGGAGCAAGGTGTTGAAGTTACTGTTGATGATTCACGTATTGGATATTACTATGGTGGTCCTGAATTTGGCTCTATTGAAGGTGGAACAAAAAATACAATTAATAATTCTAAAATTAATCAAGTATATGGTGCCGGATTCGGTGGAACACTATATTTACCATTTAATTCGATTCAAAAGAATGAAACATGTACTACAACAAATTATACTTTAGGAACTGGTGATTATAGTCCTGGATCTTCACATCAATTGTGGATTTCAAATACTATACCTTCACGTGTATTTATTGATTCGTATTTCACAGCTGAAATAATTTCTAAAAATGGATGTGCTATTTCTTATTACACTAAATATTATGCAGTTCTTTCTGCAGCAACTGTTGATAATGTTAAATTATTTATCAATGATTCAGAAGTTGTTGGAGATGTTTATGGTGGTGGAAATAAAGGAAAAGTTACTGGAGATATTACTTTAGTTTTAAATAATACTAAAGTTGGTGGTTCTGTTTATGGTGGAGGATATTCTAGTACTAAAGAAACAGTAAAAGTATTCCAAACTGTTAATGGATATCATGATCCAGAATTTATATCTTATGCAATTGATAATAAAGCTGATTATCCTAATTTCACTACATTAACTTGGATACCATTTGCTGATGGTGAAGCATGGAGAAATTATAACTTAGTTGATTTTGCAAATGGTACTGCAATAGCTGAAGCTTATCAAGGCTTTGGTGAAGTTCAAAGTAAAGCTGTTAATATTGAATTAAAAGGTAGTGGTACTTCAGTTACACACAATGTATTTGGTGGTGGAAACTTTGCATCGGTTAATCTTGATAATGGTAATGGTACATTAAATTTGTTAATTAATGATGGCGTTACAATTGGAGGTTCTGTATTTGGTGGTGGTAATGAATCCACAGTTAATGGTAATACAGATTTAAGAATTGTTAATAATTCTACTCAACAAACTACAATTAATTCTGTATATGCATCTTCAAATAATGGTAGTGTTAGTGGTAATGCAGTAGTTACTATTAATGGCCATCCAAAAATAACTAACTTATTTGGCGGTGGTAATAATTCATCGGTTAATACTACTAATGCATATATTGAAGGTGGAGACATTACAAACATTTATGGTGGTTCTAATACAAATGGTGAAGTAGGTACATCTAATGTTCATATTGGAGAATTAAATCCAATTGGTACATTAGCTACATATAAAGACCAAATAGCTGATATGTGTCAACTTGAAGGTGGACTATCCTTCGATATTTGGATTAATAGAGCTAATCCAAACAACTGGGAATATAACTATACATTAAAAATTTATAATAATACATCAAATGTTACATTTGATAGATATACATTAAAATTAAAAGCTCCTATTATTGGTAATTTAATATTTAATGATTCAGGTGGTAACGTTCAAGTTGTAGATCATACAATCATTATTGATGAAAGACAAAGAGATGATTTACAAAAATCAAATCCATTAGGACCTGGTCAAGTATTAACTTATAAATTAATTATTTCATGGCCTTATGGTGTTGATTATGATTCATCGAGACAAGGTTCTAACTTAGATTATTATTGGCATTATGATGAACAAAGTATTGTTGCATTTGACCATTATGGTAATGAATATCATTTAAATAATTGTAAGCCAACAGTTTATGATGTTAACTATGGTACTTGGAATTGGAGAATGACAAACGGAAACAAGACAACTGCTGCAAATACATCACAAGTACAACAAAAAGTTACTGTTGATTATAATATATTCGAATTACCAAGATTAAATGATGAATTATCTAATATTTCAATTGGTAATGTATTTGGTGGTAACAATGTAGGTGGTAGAACTGATTCTGTTAATATCATGGTAAATGGTAATAATGGAGCAGATGTAACAATTGGAAATGTATATGGTGGTGGTTCTAAAACATCAACAGGTACATCTTCAAGTACTAAGACTCGAACAGTCATCTATGGTGGACATATAACGGGTAGTGTATTTGGATCATCATTTGGTGATATTGATGATACTACGATGGAAACACCTGCTACTATGTATTCAACACCGTATGTTCTTATAACGGGTAATCCGACTATTGATGGAAGTGTATTCGGTGGTGGATATGCTAAGGATGCTAATGTAGGTGATGCAAGTGTTCCTACATCAACATATGTTTATATTGATTCTGGTACAATTGGTAACAATGTATATGGTGGTGGATATGGTGATATCATCTATGGTTCATCACATGTATATGTTGGTTTAACAAATAATGTTAGTAATGAAGTAAAAAATATATTTGAATTAAATGATGCAAATTCTGTTTTTGGTAAAACAACGATAGCTGGTAACAATAGTCGCGCTACTGTTAATATAAATGGAACAGTATTTGGCGGATCTGAAACAGGTAATAAAGAAGCTGAATCATACGATTATAAGACTTTCTCAGTTATGAATGGTATTGATATTTATGTTACTGATGTTAATAATAAAGTTACGGTAAATATTGGTAAGTCTATATTTGGTTCAGGTAATTATTCAAGTTCAAAAGGTGATAGTTATATTTATTTAACTGACTATGGAACAAGAAATAATCCTAAACGTATGGCGTCAATTCAAAGAGCTACAAATGTTATTGTAAGTAATTCATCAGTTCTTTTAAGTGGTGCTACAGATAGTACTAATAAATTCGATAAAGTTAGATATTCATTTAATAATATAGGTAACTTAAAACTTGGAAATAGTTCAACTATTTATACAAGTGCACAAGCTAATATGTTACAAAATGTATATTCATATCAAGGTAATTGCCAAAATACTGCAAGTGATGGAACAACAACAAATGGTGTTCTTCAAACTGTTACTAAAGCAGGCAATACAATTACTGTTGATGATGATGTTAAACAAGTTATTTCATCAACTACTGGTGGTAATAGAATTTATTTATTAAATGGTAGAGGATTAAATATTCTTACTGCAGAAGAAATTGGTGAAGGTTTCGGTAATGTTTATGGTATGACATTCGTTGGTGTTTATGAAGACGATGGTTCTACTATTTCAAGATACTATTTTGATAAGGCATACGACTTTAATGCAAGAGGTACAAATGTTGCTGTTAATAATACTGAATTTAGTGGTTATGTATTAGGTGCTAATAGACCTGATACTGGAGATGTACAAGATTATACAGTTCATGGCTTCTATACTAATACTTATTATGAAGATGGAAATACTAGAAGAGTATATTCGACAATAATAAATCCTACTCCAGAAAGACAAGAATATTATTACTGGAATATTGGTAGTCCTTCAATTGCGATGGAAGTTAACTTAACTGCTTCTAAATATTCATTAAGTGGTATGAAGTCAATTTCAATGTACCAATTTAGTGATGCATTAAAAGTATCATTTGATATTGTTGATTTTGATGCATCAACTTTAAATGATGAGGTATCTTTAATAGATTCTTCTTCAATTCCAACAATTGCATCTTCATCTGATGTAGCTGAATCTGTATTTGGTTTATCAGTTGAAACAAGTGATTCAGGTTGGGTAAATGAAGGATTTACTGGATTTAAGAAAACTGCAAATGTAGATTCAAGTGAACGTGTTGATGGAACTATTAAATATGATAGTTCGGGTTCTGAAAAGATTCCTAAATTTGTAATTAATTTTGAAAATTCTAGAAATATTAAGCATGATAAAGAATTAGGTACTGTAGTTATTACAATAAAAGCTCATGCGTATATGGAAAATTTAGTTGAATCAACAACAACTACAATTAAAGTATATGTTAACTTAGATACAGCTTATTATGACACTGATGATTATGAATCAGCTATGGCTCCAGGTAAGTTCTATAAGTCATTCTTATCATCTAGAACAAATATTACTCCAAATTCAACATTCTCGACATACTTTAATATGTATGCTACTGGTAATGATATATATGCAAAAGCAGAACAAACATATCCTGGTGCTACAATAGATCACGTATTATATACTTCATATGTTTTACCTGCTGGTACTAGAATAACTATGTTAGATATATCTGATAATAGAGATCCAAAATACTATTATTATGATGTAACTGGTACTGAAGGTGAATTATTAAAACCTATATCAGATAATAAATATAATGGTGATTCTGCAACATTCTATAGTTATCCACTTTCTTGGTTTAGACAAATGGATTCAACTAGTGAAGGAAACTTATTTAATGAAGCAGAAAATAGAAGTAGATACTTAATTGATGATGTTGACTTGGATGGTAATCCAGCTACATCTACTGTAGAATCATTCATATTTATGGTAGATTTTAGAGATGTTACTACTCATAGTGGCACACTTCCAATTACTAATGAAGAATTCTACTTAGCGTTGAGAGCTACTGAAGGCGAGAATCAATATGTATTCTCAACACCTATTTCAGAAACTATGAGTAGGATGAACTTCAACTTGTTTGATGCAAGTGATGCATCATTTGACTTAGATGTAACTGATTATCCAACTGGATCTGAAAGTATATATGTTGATGATATATTTAATTTTAAAACTAAAGTAGAAGTACAAGAAAAACCAATTTATGATGATGTATATGGTACATTAACTGTTAGAAATACAAGTTATTTCCAAGATAGATTAGGTTTGAGAATCGGATTATATTATATTTCTGAAGATCAAAATGGTAATGAAATTGCTACTCAAGTAGTAGGTGATGAACTTGCTGGTGCAATATTCTATGTTGGAGATGTTGGTTATGCACCTGCTTCAAATGGTTTAATAAGATTAAAATTAGCTGACTATGTTGTTAAAGTTAATAAGACTATTACAGTTGATTTAAGTAATAGTAATATTAGATCTGGATTATATGAATTTAGAGTAACAGCATTTGCGTCATCTGATGGTTTATATGCTAAACAAGGTGATACAATTACAAATTCTACTGATACATTTAGAGTAAATCTTGTTAATGAAAAATATGGATTAAATAGTGTTATTTCTGAACAATCAGATACTATCGTATATAAGAACGGTAAAACTACTGGTGGTGAAGATGTTGTTGATCTTGATTTATATTATTTTGGATCATATGCTAATCCTTCAATTAAAGTTTCACTAATGAGAAGAGAATATGATGAAATTAATAGTTATGATTATAATGAAGTAAATATTAATACATTATTTGATTTAAATAATACAACATTTACTGATTTAAGTGATGTAACTGCTACTGACATCTTTGATGTAAGTACAATGACCATAAAGAAATCTGCACTTACTGATCATCCAGATAGTGCTAGTATGGGTAATTATCATCTTTCATTGAAACTAAGAAATGATGTAGAATTAACTACAGGTACGTATAAAATCAAGTTCACTTTATATAATGGAACTCATGAAGTTGGAGATGTATATACGTATATAATTGTTAAGAATTAAGGCACAGAAATGTGTCTTTTTCTTTGTCATTTTTCTATTATTTTATATATATCTATGATATAATTAAACATAGAATAGGTGGTGTTTGCTATGAGAAAAAATATCTTGAT
>OCVV011105355.1_pt1 | contig 11734 bp, 14 predicted proteins | sample 1539721 | NCBI WGS metagenome assembly OCVV01 (sample SAMN02144230, study PRJEB22623) | gut metagenome | biome: sheep rumen | host: Ovis aries | place: New Zealand | reverse complement strand
TTCTTCTAAAGTGTTTTCTATACTATTTTCAGTTTCATTTGTTACTGTAGGTTCTGTTTTATTTACTGCTTTAGTTTTATTTTCTTCTTTTTCTTTCATTTCACTAGTTGATTCTTCATTAGACTGTTCTTTGCCTATATTATTTACGAAAAAAGCGCATCCAACTACTGCAAATACTATAAAAATCAAAACTAGCATTACAATTACGAATTTTTTCATTTACTTCTCCTTATATAAAAAATCAATCACATTTTATCAAAATGTGATTGACAAATCAACCATTTCCCTTTATAATATTATTTGCTATGGCGAGGTAGCTCAGTTGGCTAGAGCAACTGGTTCATACCCAGTGGGTCGAGAGTTCGAATCTCCCTCTCGCTACCAATAACAGTAAAGCTTTTATGGTTTTACTGTTTTTTTGTTGTTCTAAAAAAGTGACGAATTGGTGACGAAAATATAATGTATCCATCCACTTTTTATGACTTTTTCACACTTTTCGGACACTTTTAACTGTCTTTTTTCTTTTCATTTTCAATGATTTCTTTTTGCAAAATGCGTGTGTATTCATTATTTATAGATTTTGTCTCTTCAGAGTTAATTATTCCAGCTGATTCAAGTGCACCTAAAAAGTATGATAATCGAAAAACTGCTTTTACAGGTCCATATTTTTCTTTTATGCTATCTGAAAAACGATTATATAGTGTTAAAACTTCATCTTTTCCAAATATTATTCTAAGTCTAATAATCCTAATAAATGTTTCTGCATCATCATGGTCTATCCAATTTTCAGATTGTTTAACAAGAGAATCAATATATTTTTTCTCCTCTTCATTAAGATTTTGATAAAAAATATCATACTTCATTAATTCTCTTTCATATTTTTTTAAATTATTATATTCATCCATTCTATTAAATGAATATTTACTCTTTCTCTTTTCATTAGTTTTATCTATTATTTTATCTACTATCAAAGGTGTTAAAAAAACAAGTAAAAAAACAGGTACTAATCTTAAATAATCATTATCCATAGAAAGCAGCATTAATCCAGTGAAAATAAGTCCTGGTACAGAAAAAATACTTAAAAATTCAGCTATCCCACCAATAATATCCCAAGCTAAAGGAATTTTGTTTTTTTCTTCTTCAAAAGCTTTATATTGAGATTTTAGTTCTTCAATTTCTGTTTCTACTAATCCATAATCTTTTGGATTAGGTTTTTCAAATTTAAAAGATTTATTATTCATCTTTTTACCTTTCTATAACAATGTGATTATTTGTTCTTATTTCTGTTTTTTACATATAGGACATTTCCCTGTTCCATTTCTTTCATTATAGACAAATCTCTGATATTCATGTCCATTTTCGCATATCCACCATACTTTCTTGCTGTAGCTTTTAGTTATTGAAGTAGGTAAAATACCTAATTTACTGTTTTTTTCATAATTCCATTTCTTAAGCAATTCTGGATTTGTTGTAGCTAAATCATTATATCCTTCCATGACTTTATTTCCTGAACAATATGGACATCCTTGTCCTTTTCTTCTAGCTGGTACTGTAGCTTCATAGCTATGATTGTTTTTGCAAATCCACCATATCTTTTTACTTGTACCATTTGTTATTTCATCTGGTTTTATTGAGTTTCTAGAATAATCCCATTCTTTCAACAATTCTGGATTAGTTGTTGCTAAGTCATTGAATCCTTTTAAGACACTTCTTCCAAGACAATAAGGACAACATGTTCCTTTGGCTTTAGTTCTATTTGCAACACTAGTTTGATACTCATGTCCTTTTGGGCATCTCCACCAAACTTTCTTTTCAGTTTTCTTTTTCACATTTTCAGGAAGTATTCCTAGTAGATTGTTTTTTGGGTAATCCCATTCTTGTAACAATTCTGGATATAATGTTACTAAGTCGCTTTCTCCTGGTGCAGCCAATCTTCCTGTACAATATGGACAATTTGAACCTTTAGCTCTATTGTTTAATGATGAAATCCATTTATGACCTTTTTTGCATTTCCAATTAATTTTTTTTGTTGAATTTAAAACAACATCCTGTGGTTTTATTCCTAATTTATCATTTTCCTCATAGTCCCACTCTTCTAATAATTCTGGATTTGTTGTTGCTAAATCATTGTAACCTACTATTATCTCTTTGTTAGCACAATATGGACACTTAGTATTTTGGTTAACCTTTGTAGAAACTGTAGCTTGATATTCATGTCCTTTATCGCATCTCCACCAGGCTTTAAGACTGCTGCCACTGCTTATATTATTTGGTGTTATTCCTAACTCTTCATTTTTTTCATAATTCCATTCATCTAATACTTCAGGATTTGTTTTGGCTATGCAGTTTTCTTTTTCTAAGAAATCGATCATTTTTATAATGTCATCAAAATCTCTTTTTATGTCATATTCAATCTTTATGTTTAAGCACTCATTTATAAAATCTATTGCTTCTCCCACAAATAGATAATTACTATTTGTATCTTGCTTCATTGTATATACAGTTGCAGGAGAATTAATAGTCTTTGCTCCTTTTTCTCTAATTCTTATTAACTTTAGACCATTTTTTATGCATATATTATCCTTTTCTAAATCATGTTCTTTGTTTTTATGGTAATACTGTCCATCATATTCTATGCCAGCATTCAATTCTGGAATGTATATATCTATTTCCTTTGGTTTTAACCATTCTGGTTTATAATTAGCTTTGGTTTCTGAGTAATATTTTTTAAAATAATAGTAAATGATTTTTTCTGGTATAGATGTTCTTAGATAACTAGAACAAATAGGACAACGATTGTAAAGATTCTTATCTCTAATCCTTATTCTGTCAGATATTCTAGATTGCCATTCATGACCTTTTTCACATTTCCACCAGACTTTAGTTTGCCCACCCATAATAATCTCATCTGGTTTGATTCCTAATCTTTCATTTTTTTCATAGTTCCATTCTTTCATCAGATTTGGGAATCTTGTGGCAAAGTCATTGTAACCTTTTAAAACCTTTTGATTAGCACATATAGGACAGTTAGCATTGTTATTTGTTTTTGAATTAACAGCTGCTTGATACTCATGTCCTTTTGGGCATCTCCACCACACTTTTTTTGTAGAGCCATGACTTATATTAAAAGGTGTTATTCCTAGTTTGTCATTTTCTTCATAATTCCATTCTCTTAATAACTCTGGATTTGTTGTAGCTATATCATTGTAGCCTTTTTGAATTTTATTATTAGAACAATATGGACATCCGCTTCCTGTTATTCTGCTTCTTATAATTGAGTTCCATTTATGACCTTTAGAGCATTTCCACCACACCTTTATTCTTCCACCATTAGTAATCTCTGTAGGTTTGATTCCTAATTTGTCATTTTCTTCATAATCCCATTCTTCCAACAATTCTGGATTAGTTGTTGCTAAGTCATTAAATCCTGTTAAGACTTTTCTGTTATTACAGTAAGGACATCCTCCACGACCATTTAATTTATCGTAAACACTTTTTTCATAATTGTGCCCTTTTTCACAGGTCCACCAATACTTTTTATTACTCCCTGTAGTTATTTTATTAACATCAATGTCTTTATTTAATTGGTAATTCCATTCTTTCATTACTTCCTTATTGTTAATTAATAAAGATTTTTCCATATTATTCTCCAAATTGTTCCATTTCTTTTTGTTGCTTAATTAAGACAACATTTTCTTCACTAATTTTATGAAAATCTTTTCCTTCTGGACTTAACAGAGTATTATCATCAACAATAGTAAAAGTTAGTTCTTGATGTGGATTTGGAACTACATAATTATCTGGTCCTATTGATTCATAAATAGATATTAATAGTTGATTATTTTCGATCTTGTAAGTTCCTTTACTAGTCCCATCTGTGTATCTTATGACATTTCCATCAGGTGTAAAATAATATATAAAAGCAGTAGTTGGAACACCTGGGTCCCACTCATACGTACCAGACAGGTATTTTTCTTCTTTAATTTCTATTGTTTCTACCGCTGCCGCTTCCTTATTATTTGTATTAGTAAAAGTATTGTTCTTTATTGAAAGATTAATTAATAGCACAAATGCTGCTATTATTAATACTATTGCCATAGTTATTATTATTTTCTTCATATTTTCTCCTTAATAGTCTTCCTATTTTAGTCCATGATTCTCTTTACTAATAACAGTTTCTATAAATAGTTCTTTTTCGACTGTTATTAATGCGTATCCACCATTTTCACCTTCATACCTATATACAATAATTGTTTTATCTCCATCTTTTTTCTCTGAAACTGTAGAAACAACTTTAGGATAATCTCCTACAGTTAATCTTTCTGTTATTTTATCATTTACTTTTGTAATAGTGTCTCCCATAACAATTCTATCATATTCGCTTGGACTCATTCCAATAGAGCCTACTCCTTTAGGTTTTTTAGAGGAAACAACCACTATTATAATCAAAATAATTGCAATTATTCCTATTGTTATTAATATGTATTTTTTTGATAACATTCTTAGTTTGTCATCTTCTTTTTTAGGTTTCTTAATTGATTCTTTCGGACTGGTCTTTACTGCTTCTTCATTAATTTCTTTTTCCATGCATTCTTCACAGTATCCTCCTATCAAATCTTCAATTGCAAATTCTTTTCCACATCTTTTACATTTAAAAGTATCCATATTTCCTCCTCTAAATATAGTTCTTTTTTAGAAAATCTATAATATTTTTCATTCCTTCATTTGAATATTTTACCAGGTCATTATTCATTTTTAGCACTCTTGAGTAACAATCTAATATATATTCTTTAAGTTTAAACATTTTATTTGTATCGTCTATAATCAGTCTATATTCTCCTCTTTCATGTGAACTTGATTTTTCAATTTCAAAATCAGAAAAATCATAAGTTTTATTTAAAAAATCATTAAAAACTAAATAATCTTTTTTTCCTCTGAGTTTTAATACTAACAAATCATAATATATTGATATATGAAAATAATTTTCATTTGAAAGCCAACATCTAAGTAGTTCTGTGCTTTTCCCCTCTTTTATCAATATCTCCTTTACTATTTTATAAATTGCTAATTCTTTCTCATTGAAATTTCCTTCTTCTATTGGAATTCCGACAGAATTATCTTCTTCCTCTGTTTCTTCTATCTCATCTACTTTTTCTTTTTCTATTTTTTTAAAGTTGGGAATATTTTGATAGAAAATGTTTTCAGATATTATTTCAATATCTTTGCCTTCCAAAATCATTTTTTCAGCTTTTAATTGTTTTGAACTTTTATTTCCTCTAAGTTGAGGATTAAGGTCATTATTCCCTAATATTAGGTAGTTTGTATCTTTAGTAATACTATCTTGGCAATATCCTCCTAAATCAGCTATAATCTGCATAGCTTCTTTTCTTTGCATTTTTTCTAAAGTTCCAGTAAATACAACATATTTACCATAAAATAAATTATCTTCATCAAAATCTTCTTTATTTGTTTTTATATCTGCAGCTTTTAGCTTTCTATCATTTCTTCTTTTGATACTTTCTATAAATTCTTGTGTTGTTCCATATTCTTTGATTACCATTTCTTTTAATCTGTTGTATACCTCTAATGAAATTTCTGAATCTTTTAAGGCTCTATGGCTTCCAGTAGAATCTATATTAAATATTTTCGACAAATCTTTTAGTCTATGATGTTTCTCATTTGGTAATAATATACGTGACAATCTTAATGTATCTACAAAATCGTTTGTTATTAAATCTATTCCTAAATATTCCAGATTATCATAGATAAAATTGATATCAAAGGCAGAAATGTTATGTCCTATAAGAATCTCATCTTTTATAAAGTCCATAAATGCTGGTAAAACTTCTTCAATGCTTGGTGCTTCAGCAACCATTTCATTGGTAATTCCTGTCAATTCTGTGATAAACTCATCTATTCTTTCTTCTGGTTTTATTAAAGAATCAAATTGGTCTATTATTACTCCTTTTTCAACTTTTAAAGCACTTATCTCAATTATTTCAAAAAAAGAAGGGTCTAAACCTGTAGTTTCTATATCAAATACCACAAAAGTATCTGGAAATTCTATTAGGCTTCTCCCCTTTTTATCTCTATCCATAGCAACTCCTCTAACAGTTTTGATTTATTCCGTAAAATATTTTTCCATTGTCTAAATTCTTCTTATACTGGCAGCTAAATCTTAATCTTATGTTATCATTTACACATCTTTTCTTATCTGAACATTCTAAATATTTTGAGCAGCACCCAAAAGATTCTTCTGAGTTCATATATGAAATGAACATGCTCTTATATATTTTTCTAATTTCTTCTTCTATTTCGCTAATTTTCTTATAGTTATCAATACTGATTCTTATATACAAGTCATCTTTTTTATACGAAACATCTTTAAATTTTGTCTGAATTGCTTTTAAAGATTCTTCATCAAGATATCTTATTTCAACAATATCTCCTGTTTTTCTTGTATAATACTTTAGCAATATGTTGTTATTGAATACTTTATATGCAAAGATATCATTACTTTTGTAGTCATCCTGAAGCTTTAGTTTTTCATTTTCTTCACATAAATCATATATCTCAAAATGATCGATTTCTGTATTTTTAAGTATTTTTTCTATTGTTTCAAATAATTCTTCTTTCATAGATTCCTCTCCATGTTATTATTACTTTTTCCTTTATAATTAAATCATATTTTTGATTAATGTTCAATTGTACTGCACTATATCTTTTAGTTTGCTTTTTGATTTAATAATTCATCCATTTTATTAGCAACTTCTTTCATCTCGTTATCAAAGAAATGTGAATATACATTATGAGTTACGGAGATACTAGAATGTCCTGCACGTTTACTTATAATTTGTGTTTGTATTCCACTAGCTATTTGTAAAGATATACTTGTATGTCTTAGACCATGGAATGAAATTCTCTTTAGATTGTATTTATTGATGATTTTGTTAAGTATCTTTGAAGGTGTATCAGGATGCATATTATCACCATATTCAGTGGTAAATACTTTCTTAGAATTTTTCCATTTATCTCCTAATTGTAATTTAAGTTTGTTTTGTTCTAACTTGTACTTCTTCAAGACCTCCATTGTTGTATTTGATATAAATATAGTTCTGTTGCTCGAATCAGATTTAGTTCTTTTTTCGAATACTCCAATATCTTTCAGATACTGTGTTGTTTTATTAATGTTAATACAAGCTTGGTCTTTTTCTAAAATGACATCTTCCCAATTTAATCCAGTAAGTTCTCCCCTTCTGCAGCCGCTATCAATTGCTAACATAATTATAGCTTGATATTTAATTGGCTCATTTTTTAACACTTCAAGTAATTGATTCACTTCAGCAGGAGTATAGCACTGGATTTCTTTTTTATGAACCTTGATTGGTGTTACACTACTATTAGGATTTTGAATGATATATCCCCATTTAATAGCACAATTAAATACTTCTGTTAGAACTGTATAATGATGTTTAATAGTTTTTTCTGAATATCCTGTTCCTGTTTTTCCTCTACCTTCTTTAGTTCTTAGGTCATTATAAAAGTCTTCTAGCACCTTACAATTAATATTAGATACTTTTAGATGTCCCATATCTAAATTAATAGTATTACAGATTCTTTCATATTCTATATATGTTTTTTGAGCTATACTGCTTTTCTTTGATTTAAGCCATTCATCAGTAAGTTCTTTCATTGTAATATTGTTTTTTCTAACAAAAGTATTATTTTTAAGTTGAATCTTCAATTCGTTTTCTCTTAAGATAGCATCCTTTTTGCCACCATAGAAGGTTTCTATGTGTCTAATTCTTTTATTTCCATTATAGCCAATTGGAATATCAATCTTGTACTTCTTGTTTCTAATTAGTTCTTGAACACTCATTTTTACTCCTTTCCATTTAGTAATCTTTCATATAGCAGCTTCATTTCAGTCTTGTATTTTTCTAAGTCCATTTTTTCACTTTTTGCTTTTTCATATAGTTCTATTGATTTCTCTTGAAATTCACGAGATCGATTTTTTCTAGCATATTCTTTTTTGTAGTATTGCCTATATATTCTGTAATATTCATTATCATTTTTGGTGTCATCTGATAATTCTCTACATGTTTTCTCTGAATTTTGTGGACTTAGGTTATTACAATAAATTTGTTTCCCTTTTGCTATAAAATATTTATTACAATTTTTGCATTTTTTTATTTTATTAACAGCTTCTTCATCTTCTTTCATTTCTAACAAGATACAATCAAGCAATTCTTCTATTGTTGATATGTCATATGCTTTTAAGTCTATTTCTTTCATTTTAGCTCTATCATGAGTAACAACATACAAATATACGACCTCATTGTTTTTTGTTTTTTTTCTTAATTCCTCTTTATATGTAAAAAAGGTCATATATTTTCCATTTTCTTTATATGCAACTACTCTTTTAACTCTTGGAATATTAAAATCAGAAAATGTTTTTTCTAAGTATTCTTCATGAAAGTATGTTTTAAAATCTGAAGAATCTCCTAGTATAAGTAGTTTAAATCTAGATTTGCATAATAATAATTGTAATTTAAAGATTTTTAATTCTTTAAAATGCCTTTTTACTGCTTCTCTTTCTAGTCTTTCTGTGTCATAAACTACTAATTGATTTTCTGCATGTTTTATGCCTTTGTTTAGGTTCATCCTTTTGCTGTTATTTTCCTTAAATTTCCTATAATCTTCATTAAGTTGATTGATAATATAATCTATTAAAAAAGCTATTGTTAACTTATCCTTAATGATTCGATTTTTAACTTCTATCAAATTATGGATTAGCTCTGCTCTTCTCTTATATTTTTTGGATAGCATGGCCTCTATTTCCTTGTCTATCATCTCAGCATTATTAACTATATCTAATAAAGCTGTATGCTTTTGAAATTTTTCAGGCTTATTCATTAAGTCATCCAAAAAAACATAAAGAACATTATTACCTGATAAATAATTAGATTTTTCTATTACTTCCTTATTATCAAAAACTAAATAATCCATTTTTTCCTCGACAGTTTTTCTTTCTTAAAAAGTATTGTCAAAAAATGTCTAAGCAAGATTGTTTACAAACTATTATTGACTTTGTATAATCTTATCATAGACAGTAATTCATGTCAACAAATTCCTGTCTAATATTTAAAGAAAGGAGTATTACTATGAATGATGATATTACTATAGCTTGTATCAAGTCTAAGGTCATGAAGTATGAGGTGGCTGATAAGTTAGGAATTACAGATACTTCATTTTCCAGAAAGCTTCGCAAAAAGCTATCAGATGATGAAAAAGAAAAGATATTAAAAATAATATCTGAATTATCTAAAGAAAAGGAGAAATAAAAAATGGAAATTTTAAACATCAAAGAATTATCGCAGTATTTAAACTGCTCCATCTCTTCTATAAGAAAGCTTATAAGAGATAACCAAATACCTTATTTCAGAATCTGCTCTAAAATTTGTTTTAATAAAAAACAAATAGATGCTTGGGTTCAAGATAAGACTATAAAGTGTGAGGTGATTTTATGAAATCCAAAAGAAAAAGAGAAAATAAAATGTATTTCATAAGCGATACAGAATACATCTATCTTCCCTTTTCCGCTTCTTCAAAAGCTAATATATATTATACAATTGAAACTATCAAAAAACAAGTTAGGAGCAGCAGACAATGGAAAATAACATAGCTAAAGATAATTTTATTTTGTATAACAAAGATTTTGAAATGATCGAGGAATTAAGTGATGAAGATGTAGGAAATGTAATTAAAAGTATTTTTAGATATTCAATAAGTGGAACTTTACCTGATTATGAAAAAGGTTCATCTAATTCTATAGTTTTTAAACATTTTAAAAGGACTATTGATATTAATAATCAGAAATATCTAAAAAGATGTAATTTGAATCGTGAAAATGCATTAAAAAGATGGAAAAAAATCTTATATGATAATCAAGATTTTACGAAAGAAAAATTTAATAAATACTGTGAAGAAAATGGACTGGATGAATCTTTTGATGAAATATTGTTGGAACAAAAGAAACTATTTGATGAGGGCAATTATGATGATATTAAAACTATATACAACTGTAAAGGAGTTTCTAATCAAACAATTATAAATTTATTCAGTTAGTACCTATCTATATACATTGTGCAATGGCATCCAACATTATACAAAGGCATTTAAACTATGCCGATAAGATAAGAAAAGATAAGATAAGATTAGTTAATAATAGTTTAGGTTAGTTAAGTAAATATTAGTAACAGAACAGATTTGTTTTGTTAAGGAAATAAAAGAAAGGAGCTATATGAAAGAATCATATTTTAATACAGATTATCAGGAGCAGGAAACTACAATTGTTATAGACTATTGTAAAAGTTTATTAATTATTTATTCTTCTAAAAAAGCTCAAATAGAAAGACTTAAATCAAGATTAGGAGAACCTACAGTTTGTTTTTATACAAATCATAAGGTAAGTGGTTCAAAATGGGAAATTCCTTTTAATGAGAAAAGAAAGATTGCTTCTGCCCTATCAAGACCACTACTAATTGGAAATATTAAATAAGGAGGTTTTATGAATAATCAGAATTTAAAGCCATTTACTTCTAGTAATGCAAAAGAAAATGGACATAAGGGTGGTATTCAAAGTGGAAAACGAAGGAGAGAAAAACGCAAAGTAAAAGAAACAATTGAATCTATTCTTCAAGACCAATTTGATGAAGTACAAGATATTACCTATCTAGAAAAAGTATGTAGCACCATTTTAGAAGAATCTATAAAAGGTAATGTTCAAGCCATAAAGCTATTGCTATCTATTATAGGAGAACTACCTCAACCACATAATTCAGATAGAAATCTAAATCCTTTTGAAAGCTTTCTGATGTAGCAGCATCATAATTTCGGTTTTAATGGTACAGAAATATCGAAAAATGATATATCTGTATTTTTTTTATATTTTTTAATATAAGATGATTATCCATTAAATCTTCACGCTTATTTCACGCTTTATATTAAAAATGTTGACATTTATTGAGATTTGTTGAGATTTTTCTACTATATATAATAAACGTCTGCATTTGTCAGCATCTAGTGACGGAAAAGTGACGAAAATAAAAAATCAATAAAAAAATATAGCATATTTAAAAACATTTTAAATAGCTATACTTGATATTTTAACTAGCTTTAAAGATTTATAAAATAAATTAAGATACTCTGTTTAACAGATTCATACCCAGTGGGTCGAGAGTTCGAATCTCCCTCTCGCTACCATAAAAAGCTAGATTTTTTAAATCTAGCTTTTTTTATTGTTTTTTATTCTTTTTCTACTTCAAAGTTTAATATTCCTGCTAATTCTTCTGATTCTAATATATCTTTATCAACTACAGGGGTTTTTCCAGTATCGTTTCCATCTTTATCAAATGTATTTACGCCTTTAACTTTTATATATAAAAATGCTTGGTTTTCATCTTTAATATGATACCTTATATTAGTTTCATATTTTTTATCTGTAGAATAGTAACATTCTTTTCCATTAATTTCTATTGGTTGATCTGTAGTTGTAGGCAATGTTGATCCTTTACCATATACAAAAATTTTCTCATAACTTACGTCAAATGTTTTTGTTGTTCCATCTTCCTCTTCAATTTCGAAACCAGTTCTAAATAATGATTCACTATCAGGATGCCCTACTTCTTCAGAATTAATATCAATTGTATATCCTTCACTAGTAACCTTCATA
>OCVV011332633.1_pt1 | contig 11738 bp, 8 predicted proteins | sample 1539721 | NCBI WGS metagenome assembly OCVV01 (sample SAMN02144230, study PRJEB22623) | gut metagenome | biome: sheep rumen | host: Ovis aries | place: New Zealand | reverse complement strand
AGGGGTGGGTCTCCCCCCTCCCCTCGGGAGGGGCTAGGGGTGGGTCTCTCCCTCCCCTCGGGAGGGGCTAGGGGTGGGTCTCCCCCCTCCCCCCGGGAGGGGCTGGGGGTGGGTCTTTACCCAAAGAACATATACGCGATGGCGATGGCCGCCACCACACCCGCCAGGTCGGCCAGCAGGCCGGCTGCCACGGCGTGGCGCGTGTAGCGGATGCCCACCGAGCCGAAGTAGACGGCCAGGATGTAGAACGTCGTGTCGGTGGAGCCCTGGAAGATGCACGACAGGCGACCCACGAACGAGTCGGCGCCATACTGCGTCATCGCATCCACCATCATGCCGCGGGCACCACTGCCCGACAGCGGCTTCATGATGGCCGTGGGCAGCGCGTCCACGAACTCGGCGTTCGATCCCGTCAGCCCCACCAGCCACTTGATGGCCCCCATGAGCCAGTCCATGGCCCCCGAGGCGCGGAACACGCCGATGGCCACGAGGATGGCGACCAGATAGGGAATGATTCTGACGGCCGTCGTGAAGCCCTCCTTCGCCCCCTCGATGAACGAGTCGTAGACGTTCACCCGCTTGCGCATGGCGGCGAGGATGAATCCCACGATGATGGTCATCAGCAGAATGGAAGCTGCCGATACGCTCACGGTGTTCATCAGCACCGAGTCGAGCTGGCTGAAGCCCCAGATGATGGCAGCCACGGCAGCGCTCATGCCGCCCAGCGTGAGCAGCATGGTGCGGTTCAGGAGGTTGATGCGCTGATAGAGCGAGGTGATGATGATGCCCGCCAGCGTGGCGAAGAACGTGGCCAGCAGGATGGGCACGAAGACGTCGGTGGGCTGTGCGGCGCCCTGCTGCGAGCGGTAGGCCATGATGGAGACGGGAATGATGGTCAGTCCCGACGTGTTCAGCACCAGGAACATGATCATCGGGTTGGTGGCCGTCTGCAGCTGCACGCTTGCCGCCTCGGGCCCCATGGCCCCTGCCTTCCGTGCCTCCTCCGTCTTCTCCTTGTTCAGCTCTTGCAGCTGCTCCATGGCCTTCAGTCCGAGCGGCGTGGCCGCGTTGTCGAGACCGAGCATGTTGGCGGCAATGTTCATGAAGATGCTGCCCGTGGCGGGATGCCCCTTCGGAATGTCGGGAAACAGCTTTGTGAACACGGGCGACAGCACGCGCGCCAGCAGGTTGACCACTCCGCCGCGTTCGCCAATCTTCATCACGCCCAGCCACAGGGCCAGCATGCCCGTCAGGCCGAGCGATATTTCGAAGGCGGTCTTCGCCGTGTCGAACGTAGAATTCATGATAGCCGGAAACACCTCGGTGTCGCCGAGGAACACCAGCCTCACCAGTGCAATGACGAATGCAATCAGAAAGAATGCAATCCAAATGTAATTCAGTACCATATCAAGGGTGCAAAGTTACGAATAAGTGAGCGAAATGCAAAGCAAAAGCCGAAGTTTTTGCTTTCATTTCCGAACAAATGGAGCAGCGAGTGCCAATAAACTCGTTTAATTGGCCGAGTCGTGACAATTGAAGACGAAGTCAACGTAAGTACCTTCGACGTATGTCAAAGTTCTTTCTCCGCTGCGCTACGAAAGCGTCTCCTAACGTCGCCGAGCGACAAATAAGGGAGCGAAATACCAAATATTATTTCAGTTTTTCAGGGAGAACTTCACTTTGACGCACCCACAAGAACTACGCCGAACGTCAAAATTGCAAAAAAATGAAGGATAGAGCATGGAAAAAAGAAAAATATTTGTATCTTTGTCTGCAAATAAACCAAAAACAATATCATGATGAGAAAGTTTTTCATGCTTTTCTTATTGGCCATGACGGCCATGACAGGCTGGAGTGCTGCCACCTTTCCGAAGGTGAGCACCGAAGGCAGTGAGTATTGGTACTACATCCAGATGCAGCGCGGGCTCTGCGTGCTCACATCGATGGGCGAGGGCCGCAACATGCAGACAGCCGAGGCCGTGAAAGCCAAAAAGGACGTGCAGTTGTGGAAGGTGGAGGCCGTCGACGACAACCGCTACCGCCTGACCACGCGCGGTGGCCAGGTGATGGTCTACAGCACGTCGGCAGGAAAGTTCCAGACGGCAGCGGCTCCCTCGGCTGGCTACACGTCGTTCCAGATTGTGCGCACCACCAACTCGTCCTACTCGGGCAGTTTTGAGATTTACGCCTACCAGAAAGGCGACGACTATGCCTACCTGAACCAGTGGGGCGGCTTCGGTGCCGGTCGCGAACTGGGCCTCTACCTGAAAGGCGACGTCAACAATCCCCTGCAGTTTGTGGCCGAGGAGGATATGGTGTTCAGCGATGCCATGCCCGATGCCGTCGACGAGGTCAGCATCACGGGCACCACCACGTGGACACCCGAGAACCTGCACACGCTCTGGTACACGAAGCCTGCCACCGTGTGGATGACCTCCACGCTCCCCATCGGCAACGGCCAGTTCGGTGCCTGCGTCATGGGTGGTGTCAAGCGCGACGAGGTGCAGTTCAACGAGAAGACGCTCTGGCGCGGTCATGTGGGCAGCATCGTCGACAACGGTTCCTACGGCTCCTACCTCGACTTCGGCCATCTCTTCATCACCGACCTCGATCCCAGCCTTCAGGCGGTCACCAACTACCGGCGTTGGCTCGACATCGATGAGGCACTGGCGGGCGTGGCCTACGATGCCGACGGCGTCAGCTACGAGCGCGAGTATTTCGTGTCCTATCCCGACCGCGTGCTGGCCATTCGCTATAAGGCCTCTGAGGCAGGAAAGATTCATAAGAACCTCATCCTCTACAATGCCAACGGAGCCGCTCCCGAATACAGCACCGCTGCCGACGGGGTGGGGCAGGCCGTGTTCAGCGGTGAGGCCGTGCGCACGGGAACGAGCCAGAACGAGGCGTTCTATTGCCAGATGAAGGTCGTGGCAAAGGGTGGCACGGTGGTCGTCAACCCAGCAGGCGGACTCGATGTCGCCGGGGCCGACGAAATGGTCGTCTATCTGCTGGGCGCCACCAACTTCTCGCCCGACAACGACAACTACATCTATCCTGCCGCCGAGTTGCCAGGAAAGGTGCAGCCTCTTGTTGAGGCTGCTGTCAGCCAGGACTACGAACATCTCCGTTCCGTCCACGTAGCCGACTACCGCTCGCTCTACGACCGCTGCCAGCTGAGCATCAGCCGGCAGCAGAACAGCGTGACCACGCCGACGCTCATCTCCAACTTCGCCCGCAACAGTGCGAAGAACCTGCTGCTTGAAGAACTCTATTTCGCCTACGGCCGCTACCTGATGATAGCGTGCAGCCGCGGTGTCGACCTGCCCAGCAACCTGCAGGGCATCTGGAACAACAGCAATTCGCCGGCGTGGAACTCCGACATCCACTCTAACATCAACGTGCAGATGAACTACTGGCCCGCCGAGGCAACCAACCTGAGCGAGCTGCACCTGCCCTTCCTGAACTATATCAAGCGCGAGGCCTGCGACCGCTCGCAGTGGCGCAAGAACGCCAGCCAGATAGCCGGCCAGACCAAGGGCTGGACGCTCACCACCGAGAACAACATCTACGGCTCTGGTTCAAACTGGATGAAGAACTACACCATTGCCAATGCCTGGTACTGCATGCACCTGTGGCAGCACTATCGCTACACGCTCGACACCGACTATCTGTGGCAGACCGCACTGCCCGCCATGCGCTCGTGTTGCGAGTACTGGCTGCAGCGCCTGAAACTGGCCAAGGACGGCACCTACGAGTGTCCGAACGAATATTCGCCCGAGCACGGCCCGGGCTCTGAGAACGCTACGGCCCACTCGCAGCAGTTGGTGTGGGACTTGTTCAACAACACCCTGCAGGCCTACGACGAATACGGTCGTCGCACAGGCAAGGACTTCATGACGGCCGAACTGGAAACGTTCCTCGCCGAACTGCGCACGAAGTTCGGGAAACTCGACCCCGGTACGGCCACCGAGGTGGTGGGCGGAAAGACGCTGCTGCGCGAGTGGAAATACACGTCGCAGAGCACCGTCGGCAGCTACAACAGCCACCGCCATCTGTCGCATCTCATGGGCCTCTATCCCGGCAACCAGATTGCCGAGGACATCGACCCTGATATCTATCAGGCTGCCGTCAACTCGCTCAACACGCGCGGTTATGAGGGCACGGGGTGGTCGATGGGGTGGAAGGTGAACTGCCATGCCCGTGCCCACGACGGCGACCGCTGCCAGAGCCTGCTCGTCACGGCACTCCACATTCAGACCTACACAGGCAACAGCGAGGGTGGCGGCATCTACGAGAACCTCTGGGATGCCCACACACCGTACCAGATCGACGGCAACTTCGGTGCCTGTGCCGGCATGGCTGAGATGCTGCTGCAGAGCCATACGGGCAAACTCGAACTGCTGCCCGCGCTGCCTTCGGCATGGGCCGAGGGGACTGTGAAGGGCTTGCGCGCCGTGGGCTGCTTCGAGGTCGGCATCACGTGGCAACAGGGTCGCCTCACGACTGCCGTCATCCGCTCTGATGCCGGCGAGCGGGCCGTCGTGAAGTATGCCGATGCCTCCGTGTGCTTCGACGTGGTCGATGCCGAGGGCAAGAAGGTCGACGTAGAAGTGCTGGGCGACAACGTGATTGCCTTCCCCACGGTGGTTGGCGGCACCTATACGCTCACCCACAACGGCAAGTCCATCTATGCCCGCTGCGACGACATTGCCGACGGCGACTACCTCCTGCAGGCTGCCATCGACGATGCCGAACAGCCTCTCTACCTGCAACAGGTGTCCACGCGTACGGGCCATGTCGGCCTGACCGACGATGTGCAGGCCGAGGGCATTGTCTGGACCGTCAAGGGCTACGAGGCTTCCGCCTACAAGGCTTATTCCTCCGTGCCCAGCTGGCTGAAGGAGGGGCGCGTCTACAGCCTCTACAACCGCGACCGCGAGTTCTACATCCGCAACCGCTTCACGCGCACCACTGCCCTCAATGCCTCGTCGCTCCATCCCATCTACACCGACCTGCGCACGGGACTCATGGCCATCCGTAGCACCAACCTCGACAGCAGCGATATCGACTACGACGGCTGGTATGGCGTCACCGACGAAGCAGTGCTCTCCTACAGCGGCAAGCAACCGCAGTATTGCTGGCTGCTCGTGCCCTACAGCACGGTGGGCATCCGCCAAATGGAGAGTGAATCGGCGGCTGTCCGCTCTCTGAAGGGAAGCATCTACGACCTTCAGGGAAGAAGAATCGGACTCCCTTCCGACGATTCCGGAGCGAACTCCTCATCCTTCAGCAGCCGCTTGCCCAAAGGTCTCTACGTCAGCGGTGGTAAAAAGGTGGTCGTAAAATAGCGTAATTATTCAGCAAAACAACTTAATTTGCCGGGCAAAACAACTTAATTTGCCGGGCAAAACAACTTGTTTTCCATTCCCAATCCCCCCATGACGGCTGCTTCGACGGGAAAAAACGGGGGGCCGCAGTTTTTATATAATCCCCCTTCTATAATTGCTCAAACGTTCCTGTTATCCTATTCCCCCTTATTATATGTGTCAGGAATGCTCTCTGCCGCCATCATGGTCTCCTCCTCCGGCACCTCATAGCGCCTGACGCCGTGATCTTGCAGGTAAATTCTGTTGAGCGTATATGCCAGCGATTCCAATGTCTTTTCACGCACCTTCGGCTTCAGCTCACATTCCCAGATGGTGATGCTGTGCCACCCCATCGCTGCCAGCCGATGCTGCACCTCCAAGTCTCGCTCCTGGTTCCTCCGTATCTTTGCTACCCAAAACTCCCGGTTCGTCTTCGGAATCTTGCAGCATTCAGAGTTCTCCGCTTCCCACTTAGAACTTTCAACTGACTCTAAACTCTCAACACTTAACTCTAAACTTTTATCTGGTGAAAACTTCACCAAATGACCATGCCAGAAGCACCCGTTCACAAAGATGCACGTCCTGTACTTCCGCATCACGATGTCAGGTTTCCCTGGCAGCCGTGGATGATTCAGTCGGTATCGGAACCCACGCCCCCACAGCCAACGCCGCACCACCATCTCCGGCTTCGTGTCCTTGCCGTGGATGGCCGCCATATTGGCTGAACGTTGCAGTGGAGTGACTTTATCCATATTACTTCAGAAATTCTATAATCTCTTCCATCGAACAGCACACCTTTTTGAACAACTTGTACATCAGTTCCGGCTCCTGCCGTTCAGGGATGTACACCACCACCGTCTTGCCCTTGCCGGCAAACCAGCCCGCCTCAGTATGCGCACTCCTGCCGCAGGGCAACACCAGCACACACGTGTCGCATGCATCCATTGCCTCGATGTCGTTGGCAAACTGGCGCACCGCCTTCGGATGCGTCAGTTGCTCCCGATACTCCTGCGGAGTCCACGCCATATAGTCCTCAGCGATGCTGCTCCACTTGAAGCCCTCATCCCCCGACGGAGGATTCCTGAAGTCGTACACCTCGTGTCCCGCCTCACGCAGCTGTCTCACCACCTCCGGGTAGTACTCATTTCGCCAACTGCTCGCCACATATATCTTTCTCTTCATGACCACAAAGTTACACATTTTTTCTCAAACAAACCCCAAATACGAATCAAAAGAATACAAATTTTGATGAGTCAGACGAACAAAGTCAAACGTTTAAATTTTGCCATGACTACAGTTGGTAGAATGAAATACACTAACATTTTGGTTTTGATTTCTAAAAAAATACTCTCCCAAATGCAAATATCTAATGAAGGAACTAAAGAAGTGCAGTTAGTGATAAAAAAGTGTGAATATATCGCAAAATGTCTGAGCTTATTAATTCTGTCTTATAGAAAACATTTAACATTGTAAACCAAACTTTATAAAATCGTATAGTTCTTATTAAATACAATTTATATCTGAAATGTCGTCGCTGGCGGTAGAGGCGGTATTAGCACAGGTGGCGGCAGTTCCAACGGTGAGCTTACCAACTGGGACGGAACAAAGAAAAAGACGGGTTGGGGAATGTAAGGTGAAAGGTGAACATTTTCCGAGTCACATTGGTGAATCGCCAATGCGACTCGGTTCCCATCAATTGTTATTATGAATTTGCCATGCGTCCCAATTTCCAGCTTCAGTTGCTCGCATCCTTTGTCAGTTCGTTATAGAGGGCGGAGCCCTTGACTGTTAACAAATACTTTTGCCTTGGATGTCGAGGCTTATCTGGATAGAGCAGGCAGACAAAGCCTTCGGTCATTGCCGGGGTAAGAGAATACTCCATAAAATTCATTCGGTCTTTCAGACCAACGGCAGCAAGCATCTCCTTTACGGAGAGCTGACGATGACCAATAGCTTTGACCAACCGCAAAATATTCTCATTGTCGGTCGTGAATGGAACATCAGCACTTGATGGGGTACTTGCGGGGGTACTTGATGGGGTGCTTGCAGGGGCTGCAAGTCCTTCTGGCGGATTAACGAGCATATAACGGTTGTGCAACTCGTTCTTTTCGCCCATCAGCAAGTTTCGGAAGAACAGTTCCAGGAATCGGGTGTCACGCTGAATCCCCTTGGCTATATTTTGGTAATTGGCCCGTACAAGCGCATTCCGGAAATACCACGAATGCATGGAAAACAGATGGTTGGTGACGTCGAACCCGATGGAACGCAGATACTTAATGGTGAAAACAGCTGTCGTTCGCGTGTTTCCTTCTCGGAAAGGATGTATCTGCCAGATGCCAGACACAAACTTTGCGAGATGCTCCACCACCTGGCCCATGTTTAATCCGCTATAATCGAACTGTCGTTCTTGCTCCATGTCATACTCCAAAGCCATTCGCAAGTCTTGACTCCGTCCATAGAGTACCGTATCGCCACGTAACACCCATTCCTTTTTCGTAATGTCGTAATTGCGCAGCTGTCCAGCGTGCTTGAACACTCCCTCGAAAATATGACGATGGATGGAAATGAGTGTCGGTACACTAAAGGAGAACGACTGCTCCGCTATGATCTTCGCAATGTTGCCTGAAACCTTATCGGCTTCCTGCTTCGCTTCGTCGTCTGGCTCACGGTTTGTTTTTGTCTGATAATAGGTCTTGATAAGTTCACGAGCTTCATCAATGGAGATTTCACCCTCAATATTCCTTACGGCTGTCTCTTTGAGATATTGCGACACAGTTAGCCCATCTACCGCCTGAAGACCGATAGCTGTGCTCCACGCGTAAGCCCTTTCCGCTTTCTGAGGTTCCCCTACTTGTGAGTATTCTTCAAAATTTATATAACCATCTTTTTGTGACATATCTTATAACATATTATCAAGTTGCTTTATTACCATATTCTGTTGAAACGTCCTCTGCCGCTATCATGGATTCTTCCTCTAATTCCTTATTCAGTTTCCGTACTAATTCCCAGTCTGCAGGCAGCCAGTTAACGCTCTCCAGCTCATCCTTGTTGAGCCACTTCGCAGCCTCGTGCTCCTTCAACTCCAGATGTCCGCTCTCCACATGGCAGAGGTAGCAATGCATGGTCAGGTGAAACTGCGGATAATCCCATTCCACTGTCTCCGCCAGTCGCTCCACAACGATGCGCGTCTCCAACTCTTCCCATATCTCCCGCTGCAAAGCCTCTTCTGGTGCTTCACCTGCTTCAATCTTTCCACCAGGAAACTCCCACCAGTCTTTCCATTCGCCATATCCCCGCTGCGTAGCGAAGATACGTCCTTTGTTATCATGGATGATTGCTGCTACTACTTCTATCTGCTTCATATCTCTTCCAATCCCAGCGATTTCAAATACTTGTATGTGCCATCATAGAACTCGGGCAGGCGCGTCGGGTCTTCAGGGAAACCGTCGGAGCCCAATTTGCCGTTGCCCGTCGGAACACAGATAACAACACCTTGGCGGGCGCGAGTCAGCAGCACGCGGTAGGCGTTGAGCATATATTTGCGGTTCTCTTCGTTGTTCTCAGGATTCCACTTGTTTTTGCCGTTGAATTTGTAATATGTCCAACAACCATCCTCGCATCGCATATCGGCATCCCACAGCACACAGGCATAGTCGAGTTCCAATCCTTGCACCTGTATCTCTGTGGCGGCGTCCTCCAGATAGTTTGATGAGCGGATATCCGTCTTGTCTTCGAGAAACCAATGCACAGCATTTTCGTCGCCTTGCCCAAGTATATGTACGGCCAGCGGCTTGAAGCGTGCGGCCACTTTCGTTACCAGCACGCCTGTCTGCTGGCTGCCGCGTGCCTGTTTGCGCAACCAAGCGCGAGCCTGTTCCATGTCGCGTGTCAGCACAATGGGATATCCTTTCTGCTTTACATCTTGGTAGAGTGATGCGGCATCGGGAGCGAATGACAATAGTGAATGGATGAAAGCAGATAACGTCTCAGCTCGGAACGACCTTAAACTTACGGCCAAATGCAATTCGTCGGAGTAAGTGACCTTGTCATTTTCCTGTAGTAAGTCGTTTACACGACCTTCTGCATATTCCGGTTCTGTCAGCTTGTTGGAGATGAAAACGTTCCAATGCTTGAATCGATTGTTCAAGGCGTTGATCCATTCCGTGATGCCAGCCTCGCCTGTATTGATTTCCTGACCGCCACCCACTAGACAAATGATGACGGCCCAATCTTCGCGCTGATCAAGCGACCAGATCAGGAACTCCGCTTCCGACATCGGGAAGTTGGGCACTTTCAGTTTGTTGCCATACGTTCCTCCGCGCTTCAGATAGTCAGCTATACGCTTGTGCGTCCAGCTGCGTTGTGCTTCGTCGAAGATGGCTACGTGCTCCACTTCGCCATATCCGGTTGCTTCCAGACGTACAGCCTTTTCGGGATCGATCTCCACCACGCCGTTCTCCACGGGATTCTTTATCTTGGCCAGCATATTGTCGCGATAGCGGTGGATGATTTGTATGAATTCGCTTACTTCGCGTCGCGAATCTGTCATGTTCTTCTTTTCGCCTTTGGCGGAGCATTTCTTTTGGTTGTCGCGAGCCAATGCTTCTGTCAGTACCGCTACAAGCGGTCCGTTGCCAGACAAGTACACAGCTCCATTCTCCTTGTCCAGTTCACCATCCTTATATGTCTGCTTGATGGCCACATCAAGTCCAACCAGCGTTTTACCGGCACCCGGCACGCCCGTCACAAAGCAGATGCTCTTCTGTCGCTGTTCTTTGCTTTGCTGAATAACATCAAGGATATAGTTGATGGTACGGTCGGTTGATACCTTGTCTGCCTCGTGGCGTGTAATGTCTTCAACAGAGTGGTTTTCAAACAGCGTACGTGCCGCCTCGATGATTGTTGGAGTGGGTGCATATGGGCTGATAAGCCAGTTGTCTATTACCTCTTCGCTTCGTTCTGCTCCAGCATGTTCCAGCACCCTCGCTATCAGTTCTTGTAGGTGTTCTTCGCCCGTGATCATCGGGTTGTAGATGTCGTCGTTGTAAACCGAAGGTTGAAACACCGTTGTGTATTCCTTATAACGTGTCGGAACCAATATAGGCACAATCTTTCTGTCGTGACTGAAAAGGTGGAAGTTTTTCAAGTCAAGCGCATAATCCATTACCTGCTCAATACCTGCCTGAAACTCTTCTTTCTTGCCCACTTTAAACTCCAGACAGAATATCATTCCTCGTAGCAAAAGGACCACATCGATACGCTTTCCAAGACGTGGAATATCATATTCAAAAACAATCTGTCCCGCCTCGTCCTTCCATGGTTCCAACACCTGCTGCATCAACGTAATTTCGCCCATCCACGCCTCGTCGGTAGTCGTCAGCGAGTCTCCATGATAATTATTGTGAAGAGCTCCCAATACAGCCAACGATTCCTTACTCAAGAATTTTCTGAACGAAGCCTCATATAGACATCTGTTTGCCATAAACTATTTACGAATCATTTCTTGTGAAAGCAGATATTGTTTATATTCTCTAATGAACAACTCTTTTATATCAACCTCCAATAGGTCGGCAATTCTTAATAGATTGCCGAGGTCGGGTTGTGAAGAGTTGGTGCACCATTTCGACACGGTAGTCGGATTGACCCCCATCTGTTCTGCAAGCCACTTGTTAGTGCGTTTCTTCTCTGCAAGTACTACTTTTAACCGATTGATATCTTCCATCTTTGTGAATTTAATGTTGCAAAGATAATGAAAATTTTTCATTCTTTCTCTAATTATACATATATTTATATATAATAGATTCCCTTTTTATGCTTTTTTATGTGTTTTTGTATGCCAGAGTGAATATGAAGCCACATCTTTTTATATTGAGTGGCATGATTGTACATCAATCTCTTTGTCATTGTAGAGATGGATACAGAGGACGACTCTGTCCCACTTATTCGGTAAGCATAGCAACGAAAAAAAACTCCTTCGCAAACAACGAAAGTGGTCAATAATGCATCACAGAAACCCTATGATACTTCATGCCCGAAAAGGGGAGGTTGAAAGAAAATGTTTACGCAGACATGAAAAAAGCACTTGCGAAAAACTCGTAAGTGCTTGATTTTCAGTGTGGACCAGCCAGGGCTTGAACCTGGGACCTCCAGATTATGAGTCTGTTAAAATAAGATTTTTTGAGGTTTTATAAAAATTTTCTTGGCTTTGTAAGTTGTTGTCTCACAATTATTTTGTAACTTTGCAGCGCAAAAGTGAAATTTTAATAAACCTCAATTAATGGTCGATTTTGTTCGCATTTTGTTCGCAAATTGTTCGCAAGATTCCCATGAACGAAGCAACAGACTATAGTTATGAAGGCTGAAAAGACATCT
>OCVV012839266.1_pt1 | contig 11740 bp, 9 predicted proteins | sample 1539721 | NCBI WGS metagenome assembly OCVV01 (sample SAMN02144230, study PRJEB22623) | gut metagenome | biome: sheep rumen | host: Ovis aries | place: New Zealand | reverse complement strand
AGCCGAAAGCAGAAGCCAAAATTATTTGGGTTATGCTGAGGCGAGAAAAGGCCTATTGAAAATGAACCTTTTTGTTAAGCCAGATGAGCAGAGGTCGAGTTTACTCGAACTATGCCATGGCTCAAAAAAGGCCTATTGAAAATGAAGGATAAGACTATCGGTTTGTTTACAATAGTTCTTTTTTGTGCCGTGGCAGAATCCAGACAGGCTTATCCATTACTCTTTTTAGGTTCATAAAAGTGGAGCCAATGGACCATTAGAAACAAAAAAACGCCCCGACTTCCATGAAGTCGGGACGCTTTTTTAGTATTGGGATATTGCCCTGTTTCTCAGAGATTTGCCTTGATCTTCTCGATCGTTTCCTTATACTGTTCCTCTGTCAGATAGGTCTTCTTTGGGTTCATCTCGATGACACCGCCAAAGTTATATCCGCCCTGGTATTTCGGAACGATGTGCATGTGAAGGTGTGAGAGGGTGTCGGCAAATGCGCCGTAGTTGATTTTGTCCGGGTTAAACGCCTTCTGAATGGCCTTTCCTACGCGAGATACATCAGCCATGAAAGCATTACGCTGTTCGTCGGTCAACTCATGAAACTCCACTCCATGGTCTTTGTAAACTACATTGCACCGTCCGGGATGGCTCTGTTCCTTGAACAGGAAAAGCTGAGAGACGCCCAAGTCGGCGATTTTGATCATTAACTCGTCAAGCACAGGGAGGTGCTGACAATAAAGGCATTCTGATTTTGGTGACATAATGTATTTTCCTTTTTTAGATTATGGATTCTTGATGTACAAATGTAGTTGTTTACGTCCGTTTTTCCAAGATGGGAAAGTCCAAACAACCCTACTTCTTTGACTCGAGATACAGCGTCTCGGTACGGCGGTCGCAAATCTCCGACGGTCCGAACAGCTGAACCGGCCCAGGGAAGACGAACTGATCCTCCACACCTGCCCACTCTGCGCGGTGTGACTGCAGATACTGGAACGGTGCGCCGTCCAGTTTTACCAGTGCCTTCCGGATAACGGGTTTGTCCGCTCCGCTCCGTCGCTCCATGTTGAACATCGAAACGATAGGGATACCTCCGGCAACCCATTTCTCCGACGGTTCGCTTACGTTGGTGATGAGAGACATATACCCAGTCAGGCCGGCAGCGACAAGGACCGCTGCATTATACCCCAGGCTATAGCAGTAGTCGGCATCAAAATTCGATGGCATCGCACAGCGTCCTTCGTAGCCGAAGAAATGTGACAAAGAACTGAACTTGCCCTTGTACTGCCCCTCCTGCGACATCTTAGCCAGGCGTACCTTCACCATCTCGATGAGCATCTTCTCCGTCTCAATCTGCGATACTGCCACGTTGCCATGAGCATCGCGGTCCGCCATCAACTGCTTGGCGATGAAGTCCGGCAGCGTGGCAAACACTTTCGCATTGGAATCGGACAACTTCGATGCCACATAAGCGGATTTCTCCGAGAGGCTCATCGTCTTGAACGCCTCTTCGGCTCCGGCAAGAATATCATTCAATTCACCAATCAGAAGATTCATCTCCGGCACGAACTCCAGCAATCCTTCCGGTACGAGAACGACGCCATAGTTCTTTCCGCCGGCAGCGCGCCTGACGACCGAATCTACGATCATATCCACCACCTGGGACAGGGACCACTTATGCGTAGCCACCTCCTCAGAAATGATCGTCACGTTCGGGTGCGTCTCCAAAGCGCATTCCAGTGCGATATGCGAGGCAGAGCGTCCCATCAGGCGAATGAAATGCCAGTATTTCTTTGCCGAGGCGGCATCACGCTGGATATTTCCAATCAATTCCGAATAGACCTTACATGCGGTGTCAAAGCCGAACGAAGTCTCGATATACTCGTTTTTCAGGTCGCCGTCGATCGTTTTCGGACATCCGATCACCTGAATGCCCGAGTTCTTCTGCAGGTAGTATTCTGCCAGGACGCAGGCATTCGTATTCGAGTCGTCACCCCCGATGATGACAATCGCCTTTATACCTAACTGCTTACAAATCTCCTCGCCCTTATCAAACTGCCATGTCTCCTCCAGTTTCGTACGTCCGGACCCGATGATGTCAAAACCGCCCGTATTGCGATACTGATCAACGATATCTTTCGTCAGTTCGATATACTTATGCTCTATCAGTCCGGAAGGTCCTCCCAAGAATCCGTACAACTTGCTATCCGCATTCAGGCTCTTGAGCCCGTCAAAGAGTCCGCTGATGACATTATGGCCACCAGGAGCCTGTCCACCGGAAAGAATCACGCCGACGTTGACGGCTGGTGCCTTTACGACGTCCGAAGAGGCTTCCAAGCCGACCACAGGCTTGCCATACATCATCGGAAAGAGTTTACGGATCGCCTCCTGATCTCCGGCGCTCTCCGTAGGGTTTAACTGTTTCACACGCACCGGTCCGGTCAAGACTGACGGCAATTTAGGTTCATACGAAAGACGTACCTGGTGAAGGGGGCTTACTTCTTTCTGGTTCATAGTGACAGATATTATTGAATGTTTTTATGTTGATTCTCACTTGAAGGACGAGCATGACCGTTCAGGAACGGGCATACATGCAAATTTACGGATTGGAAGAAAAAAATAGAACAGGCCTTGATATGTTCTTAAGCATTCAATAGCGCTTTTTCCATAGTTTTTTCAGCCTTTCGGCCATTTTATCCTCCTGGGGGTTGGACTGAGACTTCCAGAGCGAGAGCTCCCGTAACTCGTCCGGCAGATACTGTTGCTCGACGAAATGGCCCGGGAAGTCATGGGCATACTTATAATCCTCCCCATAGCCCAGTTGTTTCATCAGTTTAGTCGGAGCATTCCGCAAGTGGAGAGGCACAGGCAGATTGCCGGTTTCCCTCACTACCTCCAAGGCTCGGTTGATAGCCATGTAAGCCGAATTGCTTTTCGGGGAAGAAGCCAGGTAAATCGTGGTCTCCGCCAAGGGAATCCGTCCTTCGGGCCATCCGATCTTTGTCAGGGTATCGAAACAGGCATTCGCCAGCAGCATCGCATTCGGGTTTGCCAAGCCGATATCCTCAGAGGCGGAGATGACTAGCCTACGTGCTATGAATTTCGGGTCCTCACCACCTTCTATCATGCGAGCCAGCCAGTAGATGGCGGCATCCGGGTCGCTGCCACGGATACTCTTGATAAAAGCCGAAATGATGTCATAATGCAGTTCTCCGTCCTTGTCATAAGCCATGGGGTTCTGTTGCAGACACGTCGTCACCGTCTGGTCATCAATCACTACCTCGTCCCCTGAGGCGTTGGCAATCAGTTCCAGCGTATTCAACAGTTTCCGGGCATCCCCGCCCGAGAAGCGAAGCAAAGCGGTCGTCTCCTTCACCGTGACGGTACGTTTCTTCAGTTCGGCATCCGTACGAATGGTCCGGTCAAGCAGTTCCAGCAGGTCCTCCCTGTCCAGCGGCTGCAGCACATAGACCTGGCATCTCGACAGTAAAGGTGTAATGACCTCAAAGGAGGGGTTCTCCGTCGTGGCACCGATGAGAGTGAACACGCCCTGTTCGACCGCGCCTAACAAAGAGTCCTGCTGACTCTTGTTGAACCGGTGTATTTCATCGATGAATAAAACGGGATTCGGAGCATCAAAGAAAAGGCTCTTACGCGCCTTTTCGATTACCTCGCGCACTTCCTTGACACCGGCTGTGACGGCGCTCAGAGTGAAGAACGGACGGTTCTCCTTGTTCGCCACGATACGTGCCAGCGTCGTTTTGCCCACGCCCGGAGGTCCCCACAGGATGAACGACGAGATACTTCCCGACTCCATCATTCTGCGCAGGACGCCTTGCGGTCCCACCAAGTGTTTCTGTCCGATATACTCGTCCAACGTCTTTGGACGCATCCTCTCCGCTAATGGAATCATCTCGTTCAGCCCTCTTTCTTCCTTGACGCTGCCGGGCGTTTCTGCTTACGTAAGACCACAGCACTACGCGACGGCAAATAAAGTTGCAACCATTCCTTGCCTTTGACGTCCGACGGCTGTGTGAAATGAACGATGCTGTCATCGGTCAGGCCGAATCCGCCAAAGTCGGGATTATCCGTATTGAGAACAGCCTTATAGGCTCCCTTCGGGACCAGAATACCATAGTCCGAAAAAGACTTGGACGGGTTGAAATTGAAAACAAACACCAGATCCTTACGTCCATACGCCAGCACTTGGTCGTCCTGTTTGTCCCAGTATTGTTCAATAGGCGTTGCCTGGAAATTCTTCACGTCCTTGATTAGTTCTATCATTTCCCGGTCAAAGTCTCCGAGCCAGTGGTACTTCAGGTCGTGGTCATCGAGCAGGTGCCACTGCCTACGTGCATATTTATAACTCCATCCGTTGCCCTCGCGAGGGAAATCAATCCATTCCGGATGGCCGAACTCATTGCCCATGAAATTGAGATAGCCTCCGTTGATGGTAGAAGCGGTGATGAGACGTATCATCTTATGCAGGGCAATGCCTCGGTCCAGCATATAGGTCGAATCGACCAGACGTGACATGTGCCAGTACATGTCGGCGTCTATCAGTCGGAAGATAATGGTCTTGTCACCCACCAGTGCCTGGTCGTGACTCTCCGCATAGTTGATGGTGTGTTCATCGCTGCGATGGTTGGTCAGTTCCCAGAGGATATGTCCGACTTCCCAATCCTCGTCTTTACGTTCCTTGATGGTCTTGATCCAGAAATCTGGAATACCCATTGCCAGGCGGTAGTCAAAACCGACACCTCCGTCCTCCACCTTCGCTGCCAGTCCCGGCATTCCGCTCATATCTTCAGCTATGGTAATCGCGTTCGGGTTCACTTCGTGGATGGTCTTATTGGCCAGAGTCAGATAACAGATCGCGTCTCCGTCCTGATTGCCGTTGAAGTAGTCGGCATACGATGTGAAGTTCTCTCCCAGGCCATGGCTGTAGTAGAGCATGGAAGTCACGCCGTCAAAACGGAATCCATCGAACTTATACTCATCCAGCCAGAACTTGCAATTCGATAGCAGGAAGTGCATGACACTGTTCTTTCCGTAATCGAAACACAAAGAATCCCAAGCCGGGTGTTCGCGTCGCCCTCCACCGTGGAAATAGAGGTACGGCGTTCCGTCAAACATTCCCAACCCTTCCTTCGTGTTTTTCACCGAATGGGAATGCACGATGTCCATGATTACTGCGATGCCCAGCCCATGCGCCTCATCAATCAACTGCTTCAGCTCCTCGGGAGTTCCGAAGCGCGACGACGCTGCGAAGAAATTGCTGACATGATAGCCAAAGGAGCCGTAGTAGGGGTGTTCCTGAATGGCCATAATCTGGAGGCAGTTATAGCCGGCTTTCTTCACGCGTGGAAGGACATTCTCGCGGAACTCGCTGTACGTCGATACGCCTTCTTTCTCGCCCGACATACCGATATGGCATTCGTATATCAACAAGGGGGCTTTATTCGGCTTAAAACTTTTCTGTTTGAACTCATACGGCTTGGCAGGTGCCCACACCTGTGCACTGAATATCTTCGTAAAGTCATCCTGCACCACACGCGTTGCCCATGCAGGGATTCGTTCACCGAACCCACTGCTCCAATGCATCATCAGCTTATAAAGATCGCCATGTCGCATCGCCTTCAGCGGGAGTTTGATTTCCCAGACCCCGTCACCGATGTTCTTCAACTGATATTCCGGTCCCTGCTGCCAGTTATTGAAATCACCAATCAGGTAGATTTCCGTTGCATTAGGTGCATATTCTCGGAAGATCCATTGAGTCTTCGTACGATGAAGTCCGAAGTAGAGATAGCCTGATGCGAAGTCAGCCAGCGACTGTCGTCCGCCCGTGAGTTCCTTTTCCTTGTTCTGCGCATACTCGTATCGCGCGTTCAGGGCCTGCTCGAACGGTTGCAGGTACGGGTCGTTCTTGATAATATTCAGCGTTTTCATAGTCGGTTGGGGCATTAAAAAGTTTTCAATTTGCTGAAAAAATTGTCTTTAAAGATAAACCTATTTATTTTGAATTCCTACCTTTTCGATAAGATTTTGCATATCTTTGACTTGGATTTTCCCTTTTCTCTCCCTTCTTTCTCCTCGTTAGTCCGACGGTCCCTTCCCGTTCTCATCCGCCTCTACCTATTAAAGAAAACACATAAAATCCAACCTTTTTGTTAAGCCAGATGAGCAAAGTCAAACTTGTTTGAACTTTGCCATGGCTCAAAAAAGGACTATTGAAAATAAACGCCATAAAGTATGTCAGACACTTCCTCATCAACCTTTACGTGCATCCGTGTATTTACCCTGCCTCAGGATGCCTATCTTGCTAAAAGTTTTCTCGAAAGCGAAGGCATCACTGTTTTTTTGCGCGACGAGCTCATCAACCAGGTGTTCAACTTCGGTACGAATGCCTTGGGAGGAGTCAAGATGATGGTCCCGTCCGTGGAAGCGGAGAGGGCGAGACAATTGCTCATCGAGGGTGGATACGCTGACTCGGAAAATGCATAGGTCCTGTCAGTCTCCAGAGTCCTGAGTCCGACCAGTATGCCACTTCATCCCCAAGTAATGGGGAGGGGAGAGGGGAGAGGGGAGGCTGCGCTGATTCTCGTTCCGCTTACTTCGTTTAGAGTCATAAAAAAAAGGTCACCCGACAGGGGTGACCTTTTTTTATGGTGTATTTGTCAGAGATTACTTCTTAACAATCACCTCGATACGACGGTTCTTTGCGCGGCTTGCCTCGTCATCGTTGCAAACGATTGGCTTGCTTGCGCCAACGCCCTTCGTAGAGATCTGGCTTGCGGCAACACCCTTGCCTACGAGATACTGCTTAGCAGCCTCAGCACGCTTCTGAGAAAGGGTCTTGTTGATTGCGTCGCTACCTACATTGTCGGTGTGGCCGATGATCTCAACAGATGCATTGCTGTCACCTTTAACGTCCTTTGCTACTTTGTCAAGGGTAGCCTTAGCTTCGTTGCTCAATACAGCAGAACCGAGTTTGAAGTTGCCACCGTTAGCGCCGTTGCCGCCCTTCAGGTCGCCAGCCTCATTGAGATGCTGATAGAGGTCCTTGCGAGTCTTGGTGAGCTGTTTGTTGATCTGCTCGATCTGATACTGCTGACCAGAGATGATATCCTTGATAGCAACACCATCGATGCTGTCAACCTGGCTCTCCTGCAACTTCTTGAGCTCCTCAGCCTGACGGCTCTGCTCGTACTGAAGTTTGTTGATAGCCTGCTGTGTGGCAGCTACTTCCTCTGAAATTTTCTTAGTGCAGCTGGTTCCTGCAAGAGCCAGAACCGCAGCGATAGACATTACGATAAGTTTTCTCATAACTGTTTTAAAAATTGAGTGTTAAATTTTTCCGTATTAGGTTTATTAAGTGCAAATATATGCAAAAATCTTCACAAACAATACTTTTCTGTCTTTTTTTCCTGTTTTTATGCTTTTTCCCGAATAAAACTCTTCTTCAGGCAGGCCGTTCTTTCGGAGGAACACCTTATAGAACAGGAACAGAGAGAGGAAAATGAACTATTGTCCAAAATAACTAAAAAGGATTCTGTTCGGGAAAAGAAGTCGCGAGGGCTCCTTAAAAAAATAAAAAAACACTTGGGAATTTCCCCAAGTGTTTTTTTGTGCAGTATATGCTCCCTTTTCGTTTCGCCAGCCGATCGCGGACCTGCATGTCAACGTCGACCGCAAGGGTGCATAAGAAAATCAGACCTTTTTTACTTCGCGTCGTTGCCGGACAGCTGGTCCTTCAACTGCTGCAGAGCGTCGATGTCGCCCAGAGTGGTCTTTTCGATATTCTGGTTCTGAAGTGGAGAGGACTCCTTCTTGGCACGAGACTTGCCCGGCTTGTTTTCCTTTGTCAGCGGCTCCTCACCATTAGCGATGCGGTCAGCATCTTCCTTGATGCGGCTGTGAGAAAGGATGATTCGCTTAGCGTCCTTGTTGAACTCGATCACCTTGAACTCAAGTTTCTCGTTCACCTTAGCCGTCGTACCGTCTTCCTTAACGAGGTGCTTAGGCGTTGCAAAGCCTTCTACGCCATCCTTCAGTTCGATGACAGCACCGCGGTCCTGCATCTCGATGATGGTACCCTCGTGGATAGAACCAACGGTGTAGTCCTGTTCGAATACGTCCCAAGGGTTCTCTTCGATCTGCTTGTGTCCGAGGCTGAGTCGGCGGTTCTCCTTGTCGATGTCAAGAACAACGACCTCGAGTTCAGCGCCGAGCTGGGTGAACTCTGAAGGGTGCTTCACCTTCTTGGTCCAAGAGAGGTCGCTGATGTGTACCAATCCGTCCACGCCCTCTTCGATCTCGACGAAGATACCGAAGTTGGTGAAGTTGCGAACCTTCGCCATGTGCTTGCTGCCGACAGGGTATTTGGTATCAATATTTTCCCATGGATCCGGCTTGAGTTGCTTGATTCCGAGGGACATCTTACGCTCTTCGCGGTCCAGAGTCAGGATGACAGCCTCCACTTCGTCGCCCACCTTCAGGAAGTCCTGGGCGCTGCGCAGATGCTGGCTCCAGCTCATCTCGCTGACATGAATCAAACCTTCGACACCTGGAGCCACTTCTACGAACGCACCGTAGTCAGCCATAACGACAACCTTGCCCTTTACGTGGTCACCCACCTTCAGTTCAGCGTCGAGCTTGTCCCAAGGGTGTGGGGTCAGCTGCTTGAGACCCAAAGCGATACGCTTCTTCTCGTCGTCGAAGTCCAAAATAACGACGTTCAGCTTCTGGTCGAGAGAAACGACCTCTTCCGGATGGCTCACGCGTCCCCAGCTCAGATCGGTAATATGGATAAGACCATCTACACCGCCGAGGTCGATAAATACGCCATAGTTGGTAATGTTCTTCACTGTTCCTTCGAGGACCTGTCCCTTCTCGAGATGAGAGATAATTTCCTTCTTCTGTGCCTCGAGTTCTGCCTCGATCAGTGCCTTGTGCGAAACGACAACGTTCTTGAACTCCTCGTTGATCTTCACCACCTTGAACTCCATCGTCTTGCCGACGAAGATATCGTAGTCGCGGATTGGCTTGACATCGATCTGTGAACCAGGAAGGAATGCTTCGATGCCAAAGACATCGACAATCATACCGCCCTTCGTGCGGCACTTGATGAATCCCTTGATGATCTCGTCGTTCTGCAACGCCTCGTTCACGCGTGTCCAGCTGCGGTTCAGTCGAGCCTGCTTGTGTGAAAGGACGAGCTGTCCTTTCTTGTCTTCCTGATTGAGGATATAGACTTCTACCTTGTCTCCTACCTTCAGGTCAGGGTTGTATCTGAATTCACCCATCGGGATGACACCGTCACTCTTAAACCCGATGTTGACAACAACTTCACGTTTGTTAATCGAAATGACCGTACCTTCGACCACTTCGTTTTCCTTGACCGTATTGAGGGTCTTGTCATAAGCCTCGGCGAGTTTGCTTCTGTCTTCAGCATTCTCCGAAGCGCCATTTTCATACGCATCCCAGTCAAAATCGTCGGATGTCGATACGGATGCGGGAGCGCCAGCCTTGACCGTCGGAACCTCCTCGATCACTTCATTTTCAATTTTTTCTTCAGCCATTGTTTTGGTTTTTAAAAAATTAGTAATTAGACATTATGTTGAAAAAACGGCTGCAAAGATAGGAAGAAGTTTTCTTCCTTGCAAACTGAGATCAAACACTTCTGAATCTGTCTTTTTTATCTTGGCAACTCGGTCAATCGACATGCCATTGCCAGTAACAGGATAAGACTCTGCTTTGCGATTCCTTATTTTCGGTCATTTAGGACCCTCAGACTCATAATCTGAAGGTCCCAGGTTCAAGCCCTGTCTGGTCTACACTGAAAATCAAGGAGCTACATCAAAAATGTAGCTCCTTTTTCTTTGTTTTGCGAACACCATGCGAACACCGAGTGCAATCTCAAACACCCCATGAACACAAAGAAATCTTGCGAACACACTTTTGGTGTTCGCAAGGCGTATTTATACAGTAATATCAGTAAATTACTTTTGAAGAATGACCCAACGTCCAGATTTGACGTTACCCTCGCGGATGATAATTCCTTGTTTTTGCATTGCTGCAAGATCGCGCTCAATCGTCCTCTGCGTCACCGACAAGACCTCCGACATTTCATTGGCCGACATGCGAGGATTTTCTTTTATCAAATCAAGCATTTTCCTCTGTCTTTCAGCAAGTTTTGCCGCTTCTTGACCTCCGACATTACCTCCGACATCACCTCCGACATTATCTCCGACATTTGTCATTTGCACAAACTTTGTGCGCTCGATGGTTACTTGTACACCTCCACAGAAATTCTCGACCTTTGGCATGGGCATACCAGCCCCTTCAAAGCCTTCGCGTATTTTTATGAAGCCACGGCCCCATGTGTCTATGAAGCCCGCCTTAAACATTGTATTGGCGATGTTTCGATTGCGAGGTTTGGAAGAATGTTTGCCATACAGCATCTTCTCGTCATATCCACTTGGCAGTTCGCCCTCATTCCAAAGTTCGATGTGGTCATTATAAACGTGCATCTGTATATCTGGTCCCGCGTAGTCTTTATGTGCCAGGGCATTGTATAGTATCTCTCGCATGGCTTCCTTGGGTATCTCCAGCGTTTCATAACGCTGCATTCCTTCAAAACGTACGGGTGATACAAGGTATTTAACTTGTAGTGCTTCCATCACACGGTCAGCCATCTGAATGATGTTACCCTCTATCACATCTTGAAACATCAGGTCAGCTTCATCCTTGCCAAAGCGACCTATCTTGAATACGGCACTAGGGAAGAACTTCTGGGGATTCTTTCCAAACAGAAGAACGGCTGCATTTTTCAAGTTGCCATTGTCATCCAGCAATCCAAGACTTTCAAGCACGTCTTTTGTAGAAGCTTCTCGCTCACTCTCTGGAATACGCTGTGCCTCTATGCCTTTCTTTAGGAAATAGTCAATGGCATTGCGGTCGATATCATCCAATGTAGCACGCTCATTGGTAATGTCATCCCATGAGCGTCCCATCTTCTTCAATAGAAACTGTTGCAAGGCTACACCATTAAGTTCCTGCATAGTGCTACCACTGCGGTAGTAGTATTTACCTTTATAGCTGATGGCTACATTGCTCGGCTCGACCGTCAGTTCTATGTAATCTAAGTCGTCTCGCTTATACAGATTTACATCAACCACCAGTCCCATATAGTTAACCACCTTGTTGGGAATATCTTCCAACAGTCGTTTACTATCTTTCAGACCATATACCTCATGGTCATCATCCACTCCGAAATACATGACGGCTCCTTGCGCATTTGCGAATCCACAAATCCACTTTAGATACTCATCCTTCCATATGCGTTTGAATTCAACGTTCTGACATTCCTTTGGTCTTATCTTGCTCATTTATTTGTATAACGAATTATCTGTTGCTATATTTCCGTACCCTTCTGGAACATCCTCCGCTGCCATCATTGGCTCTTCCTCTGGTATCTCATACTGCTTGACAGTCCTGTCTTGCAGAAAAATCTTATTGAGTGTATATGCCAGTGATTCCAATGTATCTTCTCTTTTGACTGGTTTCAATTCACATTCCCAAATGGTGATAGAGTGCCAGCCCATTGCGGCGAGTTCGTGTTGAACCTTCAAATCCCGTTCCTTGTTCCGCTTTACTTTGTTGACCCAAAACTCTGTATTGGTTTTCGGTATAGTGTAATAGCGACAGCCTTCATGCCCATGCCAAAAGCAGCCATTCACAAAGATGCAGG
>OCVV011320418.1_pt1 | contig 11740 bp, 13 predicted proteins | sample 1539721 | NCBI WGS metagenome assembly OCVV01 (sample SAMN02144230, study PRJEB22623) | gut metagenome | biome: sheep rumen | host: Ovis aries | place: New Zealand | reverse complement strand
TTCCTCTCAGCCGAGAGATTTGATGAAGTGTTCCATCCGGAAGAGATGGTATAAAGATAGTCATATCTTGGGGGTGTCAAGGGGACGGTTCTTCTGACACCTTGTATGCAAGGTGTCAGAAGAACCGTCCCCTTGACACCCCTGACTGATGAAACATCAGCCCAGGGTGACATCCAGGATCATCATGAGGACGAAACCGAAGGCGAAGGCGACAGGCCCCAGGTTGCTATGGGGCTCCTCGGACATTTCGGGGATGAGCTCTTCGACGACCACGTACATCATGGCTCCGGCTGCAAAGCTCAGAAAGTAGGGAAGCAGGCCGGTGATGAAGGCGGAAGCGATGATCGTGAGGATAGAAGCAATCGGCTCCACGATTCCGGAGAGCATCCCGTACAGGAAGGTGCGGGACTTGCTCATTCCCTCCGCGCGGAGGGGCATGGAGACGATGGCGCCCTCAGGGAAGTTCTGTATGGCAATACCCAGAGCCAGCGCCAAGGCACCGGCGGCGGTGAGACCGCTGTCGCCGGCCAGCCATCCTGCATAGACGACACCGACGGCCATTCCTTCGGGAATGTTGTGGAGGGTCACAGCCAGGATGAGCTTGGTCGTCCTGCGCATGCCGCTTCGGGGACCCTCGACAGTGCTGTTCAGATGCATATGGGGTGTGACAAGGTCCAGGACCAGCAGGAAGAACATGCCGATCAGAAAGCCGACTGCGGCGGGAACGAAGGCGAATCGCCCCATTTTTTCCGCCATTTCGAGTGAGGGATTCAGAAGGCTCCAGAAGGAAGCAGCGACCATGACACCTGCGGCAAACCCGGTCAGAGTCTTGCGGATCCCGGTGCTCATCTCTCCTTTGAGAAAAAAGACACAGGCGGAACCCAGTGTTGTACCCGCAAATGGAATCATGACACCGATGAGGGAACTGAGTGTGAATGTTCCGGGCATAATAATACTCCTCGTTTAGCTTTTACTGTAAACCAAAGTTAGTAATAACTAATTTTTGCTTATATATTATATCTGCTGTGAAAATGTTTGCAAGTGGAAAAAACAGACGGGAGACAGGGGACGGTTCGGAGACATCACTTCTTGTAGTAGCGCTCTATTCTGCGCTTGATCCTGGCGAAATCAATGCTGCATTCCCCGCCGGAGATTTTGATCGGGATACGGTCTTCGAATGTATACTTGTCCGGGTAGTAGTTTTCATGCTCGAGGTCGTAGACAAGCACTGTCTGTCGGTCCGGATCCACGATCCAGTATTCTCGTACGCCTGCATTGGCATATTTGTAAAGTTTGAGCATCATATCCTTGGAGCGGGTGGAGGGAGACAGGATCTCCAGGGTCAGAGCCGGCGCCCCGTCAAAGGCTTTGGCTCCGATATCATACTCTTCACATACGACCAGCAGATCCGGCTGCACCATGGTTCGGTTATCCCGATCCAGACGGACATCGCAGGGGGACAGATATACTTCGCAATTGCCCTCATGCCGGTCCATACATTCTCTGAAAAGAATGTGCAGTTCACCCAGGATTTTCTGATGAATGATCGCAGGAGCGGACATATCATAGATCACCCCGTCGATCAGTTCGACACGGCGTTCATCCGGCAGGGCATAGTAGTCGTCCAGAGTGTATTCGCCCTGCTTTTTTTCGCTCAGCACATCTTTCTTTTTAACTCGATAAAGGCCTGCCGATTCCTCCAGCCTGTCCGGATATCCGGTACTGTCATTCTCCCTGTACAGACTCCCTCTATAGAGAGTCTCATATCCGTTCTCACCGAAGCTTTCTGTGTCATCAGATGATGGATGCACGGCTGAAGCGGTTCCGAGAGGAAGACCATCTTTTTCTGCCTGCCGCTCCAATGCGGAGAGGATGGCATCCAGGGTCGCTCTCCTGGGGGATCTGGTCACACCGCTGAAGATTTTCTGTACAGTGCTGAGAGGAATCCCGGAGGCAGAAGAAATCTCCTCGGAAGTCATGCCCAGTGTCCGTTTCCATTTTTTCATTTCTTCCATCGTCATTTTTCCGACTCCTTTTGGAATGCAAATTTCCGCTTGTGCAATTGAATTATATAATAACGGATAGATAATATCAATATAAATGGAAATTATTTGAATATTTGGGAAAGCCGGACTTCAAATTTGGAAAGAGCGGACTTTAAACATGGAAAGAACGGACACATTGCTCCGGCCGGCAGTGCAAGGCTGCGGCGAGGCGGCTGACTGTCTCCCAGGCTGCCCTGCGGATCTCTTTTTGACCTTGTTCGTACTGCTGAATGGTCCGGACAGGGACGCCGGAGGCTTCCGCAAGTTCCCGCTGGCTCAGTCCTGCCTGCTCCCGCAGGCGCTTTAGTCCGATGCTGCCGGCATATGCGGAAAGACGGCGCAGCCGGTTGATTTCGTCAGCGGAATGCTGCAGATCCATCTCATGATATTTCCGGTACATTCCGGCAACGGAGGAAGGCGGGACTTGCTCAAATAACTCCCGGAAATCACAGCCTGTCCACCACTGGTACCAGGCCAGGGTGTATCCGGTCCACCATGCATCGGTACGGTCTGTATAGGGCTCCGGCTCCTTATCGCAGCCGTGTCCGGTCACACGGCGCAGGACCTCATCCGCCAGTTCTGTCCCGGACATACCCGCTACAAAACGCGGATTTCCTCTCCCGAACTGGTCTGCCACTCCAGACTGGACAAACAGTCTGCAGTAAGGATCATATTTCATTCCGAGATCATAAACGACATAATGCAGCATGTGCCCGAAAACTTTCTGGGCGTTCTCAATATACAATTCGCTGTATGCGTGTGTCATCCGGTCCTATCTCCTCATCCAGAATCCGGGGCATGTAGAGCTGCCCCTTTTGCCATCCCTCCCGATCCTGACGAAAATACCGCTGCCTTGCAGATCGATCCCGTTTTTCTCTCTTTGGATACCATATTGAAGCATCCACCGGTTCGTAATCGAGAAAACGTATCTGCCGGTAACTCTTTTCGCTCTTAAGTACAATCTGTTCTCCGAGCTTTCCAAGATACATAGCCTCTTCCAGCTGGGCAAGAGAGATCGTCCCATTCAAAAAATCCGTGGCGAATGAAAAATAACTGTCATCAGCCCGGTATCCCACGATGATATCTGCATCCCGGTATGGAACATGAAAGCGGGTCAACAGGTATCGCCGTGCTTCCCTGGGAAGAGGGGCAGTGAGCTGGAAGCGCCGGTTTTCCAAAAGGATGGCAAGCCAGTGCAGGATGCAGTAGCCGCCTCCATTTAGATATAAAATCTGCAATCCTGACAGATCCAGTTCGTAGCTGTTCAGGAATCCGTCCCGGTTCTCGTCAACGCTCCATTCTCTGGCCAGGTCTGCATTTTCCGAACAGTAGAAACCGTTTCCGTAGTCATTATTATCTTTACTTCCGCTAAATAAAGGGGATGCAATTATTTTTTCTGAACCGTGATATACGGTTAATACTCCGCCTTCTGAACCCATCTTCTCCCTCTGTACGATACATTTATTTGACATATAGATTCATGCCTGTTCTATTAATATCATATCTATACTCCTAAAGGAGTATAGATATGATAACTTGATTTGCACAGTATGTCAACGCGAGGGTTATTGCTTCCCGATTGAATCCGTAACAATTCGAAATACCGGAAGCTAATAACTATTGTTCTATTATTTCTATTATTCTGTATACAATTTTCAAAACAGATTCATTTTGCCGGAGAATACGGTGAAAAAGATTCATCTATGAAATTATTTACATTCACTCAAAAAGGCGTATAATGACTTTTGTCGTCTGCTTTATTTAGAATAATTCACAATGAAAGTGAATAAAATTCACCATATAACAGAGGCAGGCGAAAAGAATTTCAAGTAAAGCGAAAAACAGGGCGTTCAGTCCTGCGCATTTTAGCAGTATCAGGAAAGGCAGGATTTTCAGTCATGAACAACACACTCGAAATCAGGTGGCATGGAAGAGGCGGACAGGGCGCCAAGACTGCGGCACTGCTGCTGGCGGATGTAGCTTTCAAAACCGGCGCGCACGTGCAGGGATTTCCCGAGTACGGCCCGGAGCGCATGGGCGCTCCGATCACAGCTTTCAACCGGATCAGCCGGAATCCCATCCGCGTGCATTCCAATATTTACGATCCTGATTTCGTCGTGGTAGTGGATGAGACACTTCTCCATTCGGTCCATGTAACTGACGGCCTAAAGCGCGACGGCGCCATCATTGTCAATACGCCCAGGTCTGCAGAGGAAATCCGTCCCCTGCTCAGGGGCTACAAAGGCGCGGTTTACACGGTTGACGCCCGTTCGATCTCTGAGGAGACCCTGGGAAAGAACTTCCCCAATACCCCCATGCTGGCAGCCGCGGCTGCGGTCAGCGGAGTCATGAAAAAAGATGACTTCCTGCACGAGATGCGTGCCTCCTTCCTGCATAAATTTGCCAGGAAGCCTGAGGTCGTAGACGGGAATATGAAGGCGCTGGAGATGGCTTATGACGTCATCGAGAGAACTGCCGGAATGACAAAGAGTGCGTAAGTACGGATTATAGAAGCGATAACAGGATTCAGGACAGCGCGACAGCTGCTGTCTATGATGACAGAAGCTGTTTGAGAATTTGAAATCTGATCAGGGACCTCCGTCACTGTGCGGAGGTCTCGTTTTTTTGGAAGGCCTGGAGGAAGGGGACGGTTCTGTGTCTCCTCCTCAGAACCGTCCTCTGTCTTCTCAAGCGCTTGAATATATTTGAAAGAGGAAATAAATGCGTACAGATGTGACAATGATTAATGAAAAGACTCCCTGGCAGGGATTGACCGAGGGTCTGCAGATGTTTGCCGGCGGTACGGCAAAATACTTTGCGACAGGAGAGTGGAGGACCAATACCCCTGTCCTTGTGCAGGACAAGTGCAGGCAGTGCCTGCTGTGCGTTCCGGTGTGCCCGGATGTCAGCATTCCGGTGAAAGACGGAAAGAGACTGGATTTTGATTATGACCACTGCAAGGGCTGCGGAATCTGCGCGAGCGTATGTCCTTTCGGCGCCATTGAGATGAAGGAGGGAATCGAGCCATGAAAAGCATCAGAGAGAGAATGTCCGGAAACGAGGCGGTCGCCTACGCGATCCGGCAGGTGAATCCGGATGTCATGCCCGCCTTCCCGATCACGCCTTCCACCGAGATTCCCCAGATGGTCTCCACCTATATTTCCAACGGAGAGATTGATACAGAATTCATACCGGTTGAGAGCGAGCACTCCGCCATGTCCGCAGCGATCGGCTCGGAAGCGGCCGGCGCCAGGACCATGACAGCGACCTCTTCCGCAGGCCTGGCACTTATGTGGGAGGAACTGCTGCTGGCGGCCTCCAACCGCCTGCCGCTGGTCCTGACCCTGGTAAACCGCACGCTTTCCGGTCCCATCAATATCAACTGCGATCATTCGGACGGCATGGGCGCCAGAGATACGGGATGGATCCAGATTTATGCCGAGAACAATCAGGAAGCCTACGACAACTACATTCAGGCTTTCCCCATTGCGGAAGACCCCCGCGTCCACCTGCCGGTCATGGTCTGTCAGGACGGCTTTATCACCAGCCACGCCGTGGAAAACATCGAGCTTCTGGAGGACCAGCCGGTCCGCGAATTTGTCGGTACTTATCAGCCCGAGGAATTCCTCCTCAATCCCGGAAAACCCGTGGCCGTCGGCCCCTACTCTGTTTCCAATTACGCCATGGAAGCCAAGAAAGCCCAGGAAGATGCCATGGAGCACGCCGGCCAGGTCATCCTGGAGGTGGCGGAGAGATTCGAGAAGATGTCCGGCCGCAGCTACGGCTTTTTTGAAGAATACCGCACAGAAGACGCCGACTATATCATGCTGATCATGGGATCCGCGGCGGGCACCGCCAAGGCGGCCGTCGATGAGCTGCGTGAAGAAGGCTGGAAGGTCGGCGTCCTCAAGCTCCGCGTCTTCCGCCCCTTCCCCGAAAAACAGTTGACAGAGGCCCTTCGGGACTGCAGCGCCCTTGCCATCATGGACCGGTGTGAGAGTTACAACGGCTGCTGCGGTCCCCTGGGAATGGAAGTCCCTGCGGCGCTCTACCGCAATAAAGTCATGCTCGAGTCCGTCAACTACATCTACGGACTCGCCGGCCGTGATTTCACCGTCGACCACGTCAAAGATATCTTCGCGGAACTCCGCGAGGTCGCTGACGGCGGCATGGAAGCCCCTCAGCACAAATACATCAATCTCCGCAGCGAATGAGACACGAGGGACGGTTCTGACTGACTCATTCAGTGACACCGGGGACAATCCCCGGGTATACGTTGAATAAATATACAGATAAATACAGATCACAGAGAAAGCGACAATAGCCATGAGCAATGTAAATACAACAGCGACAATTGAGAAGGAGGATTTCAGCCTCAGGACTATGCTGCAGCGGCCGGAGCGCCTGACTCCCGGGCACAGGATGTGCGCCGGGTGCGGAGCCACCATCGGCGTGCGCGCTGTGCTGCGGGCCCTGCACGAGGGCGACCGCGCGGTCATCGGCAACGCGACAGGCTGCCTCGAGGTCTCTTCTTACATGTATCCCTATACAGCCTGGGAGGACAGCTATATCCACAACGCCTTTGAAAACGCCGGCGCGACCCTGAGCGGCGTGGAGACGGCCTACAAAGCACTCCGCAAGAGAGGGAGGCTTCCGGAAAAGGAAAATTTCAAGTTCATCACTTTCGGCGGAGACGGCGGCACCTATGATATCGGCTTCCAGTCCCTGTCGGGCGCTATGGAACGCGGACACAACATGGTCTATGTGTGTTATGATAATGGTGCCTACATGAACACAGGCATTCAGCGCTCTTCGGCAACACCCATGTTTGCGGACACGACGACAACGCCTGCCGGCAAGTGTTCGGACGGCAAGATCCAGTACCGCAAGGATCTGACCGCCATTATCGCAGAGCACCATGTACCCTATGCAGCCCAGACCACACTCACGAAAGACTTTAAGGATCTGCACCGCAAGGCCGCCAAGGCCATTTATACCGAAGGGCCTGCTTTCCTCAATATGATGACGCCCTGTCCCCGCGGCTGGCGCTACGAGACCAGCCAGATTATGGAAATCTGCCGTCTGGCTGTGGAGACCTGTTACTGGCCGCTCTTTGAAGTGGATCACGGCAAATGGATTCTGAGCTACGAGCCCAAAAACAAACTTCCCATCGAGGACTTCCTTCGCCCCCAGGGACGCTTCAAACACCTCTTCAAGCCCGGCAACGAGCATCTTCTGGCCCTGTTCCAGGAGGAAGTCGACCGCCGCTGGGAGGACCTTCAGTATCTCTGTGCAAGGTGACATAGGGAGACGGTCCTTTTGTATCCGTCCACCTGTTTTGCGACATGGGGTGAGAGGCCGCTTGCATTTGTTCCGCTGTTTTGTGACATAGGAGGAAGGGGCATTTTCATCCATTCTGCTGTTTTGAGAATTGACAGGGGGACGGAAACAAAGGAACGTCCCCATAAGGAGCCGCAAATGACTTTACTGACATACCAGATTTTCAAAACCGTATCCGAGGCAGGCAGCTTTCACAAGGCGGCGGACCTGCTGGGTCTGACGCCGTCTGCCATCAGCCATGCGGTTTCCGGCATGGAAAAAGAACTCGGCTTCTCTGTTTTTACCAGAGGAAAGGCGGGCGTCAGCCTGACAAGCTCCGGAAGCCGTCTGCTGCCTTATATCAATGCGGTCCTGAACAGTGATGAGAGCCTGCAGCAGGCGGTGTCCGAGATGAACGGCCTGCAGCAGGGCACCGTCAAGGTGGGAGCTTTTTCCAGTGTCTGCACCAACTGGATGCCGGATATCATTACTTCCTTCGGAAAAATGTATCCTGCCGTCGAGATCGAACTCTTCCAGGGGACTTATGATGATGTGGTCTACTGGATCAAAAACGGCGTAGTGGATTTCGGGTTTCTCTCGACTTCCAGCGCAAAGGATCTGCCGATCGAACCCTTTTACCGGGATCCCCTCCTTTGCATTGTGCCGGGCGACTATGAAAAAGAGGAAGCGGGCGAGAGCATGACGATTTCGGAGATGTCCCGCCGACGCTTTGTGGTACAGCGTGAATCGACGGATGCCGATATCCAGAACTACCTCAAGCAGAACCATCTGGATATTTCCACCCGCTACCATGTCGTAGATGACCTTGCTACGGTCGTCATGGTGCAGGCAGGTTTCGGCATCTGCATCATGCCGGAACTGGTCATGACCGATATTCCCTACAACGTGCGCATGTATCCCATGGAGCCCGAGGCGGCCAGGATCATCGGACTTGCCGTCCGCGGACCCGGCCAGATGGCCCCCGCCGTGCGCACTCTTTACAAGCACATTCTGGATACTTACAGAAATATTTAAGGACTCTTTATGTTGATCTTTATGTGATTCCAAACCGTTTCACGAGGGCCGGTTTAGTCCCGTTTTCCATGGTATAGTAGGCAAAACGGAATTCCTGCCCTTTTCTTTTGAAAGTAAACCGCTTCCGAAAAATATCTGTTTCGGTGCGGAGACTGCTTTTCAGCTTTCTTCCTGGTACAACGGAAACCGTCACTGCGGCCGCTGCGGCGGTCATATGAGTGTCCACCCGAAGATGAGATGTGTCCGTTGCACCTCCTGCGGAAATATGGACTTCCCGCGCGTCATGCCGGCTGTCACCATCGCGGTGGAAAATGGGGACAAACTCCTGATGATCCGCTACAGACCGCGTGAGGAAGACGGATATGCAGGTACGTCTCTGATTGCGGGCTTTATCGAGGTTGGCGAGACCATTGAGGATACCGTGCGGCGCGAGGTCATGGAGGAGGCCGGAATCAAGGTCTCCAATATCCGCTATTACAAGTCCCAGCCCTGGGGCTTTGCCTCCAATCTGATGATCGGCGTCATCTGCGACCTCGATGGAAGCGACGGGATTGCCGTGCACGACACCAACGAAGTGGCGGAAGCCGTATGGATTCCCCGGGATGAGATCCAGGCCTATGACAACGGAGTTTCCCTCACCTTTGAGATGATCTCCAGGTTTAAAAATGGTGAACTATGAAAATTATGGTCAGCGCCTGCCTGGCAGGCGAGAACTGTAAATACAATGGCGGAAACAACCGCAATGAGAAGGTCCTGCAGCTGATGGCAGACAACGAGGCCATTACTGTCTGCCCGGAGCAGCTGGGCGGGCTTCCCACACCGCGAGTTCCCTCGGAGATCAAAGACGGCCTGGTCACGGCAAAAGACGGGCGGATTGTGGATGCCCAATTCCGCGCAGGCGCGGCCAAGTGTCTGGAGATTGCCGGACGTGAGCGGCCGGACCTGGTGGTCCTGCAGCCGCGCAGTCCCAGCTGCGGGGTAAAGCAGCGGTACGACGGCACTTTCAGCGGAAGACTGGTGGATGGAGCCGGTGTTACCGCGCAGCTTCTGATGGAGGAGGGTTTCCGGTGTATTGATGCGGAGGATCTGATCGCGGTCCACAAGGGCTTTTTGATACGAAAATTGTGCGTCGGAGAATCTGACCTGCTGAAGGATTTCCTGTACGAGGCGATTTTCATTTCGGAAGGAGTAAAAGCTCCGGCCAGGGAGATCGTGGAAAGGCCGGAACTGCGGATCTATTACGAGGACTTTGGAAGCCGGTCCGGGGATCACTGCCTTGTGGCCCAAGCAGGTAATCAGGTAGTGGGGGCTGTATGGACAAGGATCATGAATGATTATGGCCATGTAGATGATGAGACCCCGTCCTTTGCCATCTCCCTGCTTCCGGAATACAGGAATAAGGGGATCGGGACCCGGCTGATGAAGGAAATGCTCTTACTGCTGAAGGGGGTTGGTTTTAAGAGGGCTTCTCTTGCCGTACAGAAGGCCAACTATGCAGTCCGCATGTACAAAAATGTCGGCTTCGAGATCATAGATGAAAATGAAGAAGAATTTATAATGGTGTGCAGGTTATGAAAAAACAGCGGCAGGATCGGCTCGCCGACGGGATTGAGTGGGTCTTTGTTTTATGAATTCCCCCGCTTTTATGAGGTCTGGCGGCTCCTGTGGATGCGGTACTCTGCTGCTTTGCTTTATAGATGCCCGCAATAATGATATACTTGCAGAAAGATGACTATGGTTTTGGAAGCGAGGTGTTTTTTATGAGTAAGGATAATGGTCAGATGCTGCGGGCGATCCGGGGCGATATTACAAAAATTACCGATGTCGATGCAATCGTAAATGCGGCAAACACATCCCTCCTTGGCGGCGGAGGCGTGGACGGTGCCATTCACAGGGCGGCGGGGCCTAAGCTTCTGGAGGAGTGCAGGAAATTTCACGGATGTGAGACCGGCGAAGCCAGGCTGACCGGCGCCTACAATCTCCCCTGTAAATATGTCATCCACACGCCCGGCCCGATCTGGAGAGGCGGGAGCAGGAGAGAGCCGGAGCTTCTCGCAAACTGTTACAGAAACTCTCTGCAGACTGCGGTGGACCACAAGATTCGAAGCGTGGCCTTTCCTTCCATCTCGACCGGCGTTTACAGCTATCCGGTCGACCAGGCTGCGCAAGTTGCGGTCTCCACGGTGAGACGCTTTATCGAGGAACACCCCGGCCAGCTGGATCTGGTAGAGTGGGTGCTCTTTGACCAGAGGACGTGCGACGCGTATGAGAATGCATTGAGCCGCTGAAGCGGCTGTCAAGCGGTTGTCAAGGGGACGGTTCTTTTGACACTTTGTGCGCAAGGTGTCAGAAGAACCGTCCCTTTGTCATTTCTTTGTCATTTTGGGCACTGTCCCCGGGGAACGGGTTGTGGTATAGTTGAGTTGCGTTTTCCAGAGAATGGAGCCGCACACGGCTATAAAAAATAACAGTATATTTCAGGAGGACAAGATATGAAGGTTTTAATGCTCAACGGAAGCAGAAACGCGAAGGGATGCACATTTACGGCCCTTTCCGAGATCGCCAGGGAATTGACGGCGGCAGGAATCGATTCGGAGATCGTCCACATCGGCAAGGACGCAGTGAACGGGAATATTGACGCAGCAGTGAAGGATGTTGCGGCTAAGCTGAAAGAGTCGGACGGCTTGGTGATCGGTTCCCCGGTCTATTATGCATCTGCATCCGGTGAAGTTGTTGCTTTCCTTGACAGGCTCTTCTGGCTGGCAGGAGACGACCTTCGCCACAAACCCGGCGCAGCGATCGCCTCCGCCAGGCGCGCGGGCACGACAGCTACCCTGGATGTCCTCAACAAATATATCCAGTATTGCGAGATGCCCCTGGTGACCTCCAACTACTGGCCTATGGTCCACGGCTTCTCCCCCAAGGATGTCATGGAAGACAAGGAAGGCCTGCAGATCATGCATACACTGGGCAGAAATATGGCCTGGCTCCTTCAGTGCATCGAGGCCGGAAAAAAGGCGGGTGTGCAGGAACCTGCTGCTGAGCAGAAGGTGTTCACAAACTTCATTCGATAAAAACGGGTGTCAATGGGGACGGTTCTTCTGACACCTTGGAGCAGGGGCGGAGCCAGGGGAAGCAGGTTGGAGACAGGGGACGGTTCTTTGTCTCCATTGTGTACCGTTTTTTGCTATGTTAAAATGTGGAGACAGGTTGGAGACAGGAGACGATTCTGTGTCTCCGCTAACTCTGTTAAGGAGACACAGAACCGTCCCAATGACATTAAGGTAGGAAAACAGAAAATAATAGTGTATTATTCAGGATAAGGTAAATTCAAACGGAAC
>OCVV011275484.1_pt1 | contig 11740 bp, 9 predicted proteins | sample 1539721 | NCBI WGS metagenome assembly OCVV01 (sample SAMN02144230, study PRJEB22623) | gut metagenome | biome: sheep rumen | host: Ovis aries | place: New Zealand | reverse complement strand
GTATTCGAATCTTTCAACATTACCGGCTTTACCGGCTTCCTTTAGCATCTCCGCCGGCATTTCATAAACATATTCCATAACAGCCTCCAATCCTTATGTATTACAACTAACAATTATTTATTCTTTTATAAGATACTACAGTCCAAGTATCTCCTTCATCTCGTCGGTATCGAGTCTTGATCTGTCGATGAGAGCGTCAGCAAGTTTCTTAACCTTGGACTTATTCTTGGCGATGATATCGATGGTGATATCAAGTTCGCGCTTCATGATCTCGTTAAGCTTGTCCACGTATTTTTCCGCAAGGGGAGACTTCATGATCATATCCATCGAGAGTGTGGGAAGGAATCCTTCCTCCATTCCGAAGTGGCATATGATGTTCTCTGCGATTATCGTTGCATACTCGAGGTCGTTGGATGCGCCTGTTGTAAGTCCGCCATCCGGTTCGGCCTCGAACACTATCTCCGAAGCACGGCCCGCAAGTTTGATGCGCATGAGCTTAATGAGTTCCTGCTTGGAATATCCTGCCAGGGTCTCATCAACCTTCTGACGCACAAGTCCGAGATATCCTCCGCGTGCGATGATGGTTGCATACTCGGGTATGAAGCGGTTGCTCTTTCCGTCGTTGCATTCGAATCCCAGGAATGCATGTCCTGCCTCGTGAAGAGCTGTGGTCATGATGTGATCGGGTGAATATTTCTTCGCTTCTCCGTATATGGTCTCTTCGAAGCATGTGGTAAGCAGCTCGATTGTGACAGGCTCACCGTTCTCCGCTGCCCTGCTTATTCCGAGTATCAGGACGTTCTCCATCTCTGCAAGAGAATTGCCTGCGGTAAGGTCTGCAAAGGATCCGATATCCCTGGAGGTCAGTCCGTCAAGATTATAGGTCCTGCCGTGAAGGTCTGACTTTCTCTGCTCCATGAACGCAACACGGTCCTTTCTCGATGGCATCTTCATATAGACCTTACGTGTAAAGCGTCTGAGCAGTGCCGGATCAAGGTAGATATTCTGCTGTCCGAGGTCCGGTGCCTCTCCTGCATTGGTTGCTGCGATAACGAACACAGGTTTATCACTTCCTGAGAAGCCATCCATTGCGGTGAGCAGTTCCTTGAGGATCGGATTACCCATGTTCTGAGCGATTGCTTCTATCTCATCGATGAACACAACACTGGGTGCATATTTTCTTGCAAGGGCAAATACTTCAGATACCCTTCTGGAACCATCAGCAAACTGGCTTCCGGGAATTGAAATGAACGGACAGTCAGCTTCGCATGCAAGGGCCTTCGCGAGCATTGTCTTACCTGTTCCGGGAGGTCCGTACATGAGCATTCCACGTGATACCTGGCGTCCGGATTTCTTGAACAGTTTCGGGTCCTTGAGGAACTGCACGAAGTGTCTGAGTTCTTCCTTGGCTCCGTCCGCACCTATTACGCGGTCGAATCCGCCCTTATTTCTTTCTTCATCGTCTATGAAGATCTCCTGTGCTTCCGCATCCATTCCGCGGACAAGCTTGATATCTGTCATGCAGAGGTCTATCACAACAGCGGGATCTCCCTTATTTTCCCTGGTGGCGTGACTCATATCGAAGCCTACCGTCTTACCCTTGGATGTGATCTCATCGAATTTTCTCTCAAGGAACAGTTCATATGCGAAGCTCTTCAGGAGCGATGTTCTCTGCTGCCTGTTATTCATCTCGGAAAAATACAGTACGTCCTTAACTCCGAGATTCCTAAGATCCTGAAGATCAGAAAATCCAAGGGAATGAGTCTTCCTTCCCTTGTTGATCTCCATGCAAAATACGGGCGGCATCAGTTCCTGTGATGTGATCCATTCGAGAACTTCCATCCCCTTGGTGTGGGCATAACCGATACCGCTCAGTTCTTCATCCTTGCTTCTTCTGCGGGTTCCTCTCATGTAAGGATCTATCAGAACAGCATCTATTTCGTGATCCATCACCTGGCGTGAGATGTAGTCCTTGTAATCGTCCTTCTTTTTCTCCGCATATACATGGTAGAGTCTGTAATGATCTGATTTATGTTCGAACACGTTGTTGTAATCTGCCTGATTACAGACAACGAGGATATTAGCCTTTCTGTCGGGAACAGTGAGTTCATTGGCGAGGGCTTCATCAGCAACCCTGAATGAAGCACTGAGCTGTGCATCCGGCTTTGATACTGCCTTCAGGTCACTCTTACTCTCACTCATTCTCTCCGAGACACGGTATATGGACTCAACTATGAATGCCCTGCTCCTTGCAGAAGCTACTCTGGCATCGAGTCCGCGGCCCATATGGTAAAGAAATATGTAGGGAAGCACTGATTCGTCAAAACTGACACTGATGCCGGTTTTTTCCTGAACTATATCTGCACCTTCCTTCATGCCACGCTTGATGATGGGGACGAGCTTTGCAGGATTAATGTGATCGAATCCCACGATATTGCCCTTAGCCATACGGGAAAGAATCTCAGCCGGGATTCTCACACCCTTTTCGTTGTACTTCTCATCACCGAGTGCATCGATGAGTGTTTTTTCCGGAAGGGACGAAAGAGGAATGCCATCCTTCTCCTCGTAGAATTTCCTGCCGGCATTGGTTGTAAAAATGACAATGGTGTTCCTGAAGTCGACATCCTTCTGTGTGCAGATGTCTCTTAACACACCTCCCTCAAGGATTGAGAGGAAGAGGTGGATGGTATTGGTGTGAGCCTTCTCTATCTCATCAAATATCAGAATGGCGTTATCATGTCCCTCGACATATTCGGTGAGGTCTCCGGGCTTGGCATTTTTCCATGTGGGCTCGAATCCTATAAGGCCGTGGAAACTGGAATCTCCGGCATATTCGTTCATCTGGAAGAATTTTACCGGACGGTCCATATACTTGCCTGCGGTGCTTGCGAGGAAAGTCTTACCGACTCCTGGAGGGCCTACGAAGAGGAATACCGATCTGGGTGAATCGGATGTTGTGTTATCCTTGAATTCTCCATTGAAAAGACCCTGAAGGAACTTCCTGACAGCCGCATCCTGGCAGATCACTTCACCGGCTATCTTCTTCCTGAGTTCCATATATTCATTGGTCAGGTCAGCGAAGGTGCGAACATGTTCCTCGGTCTTTTTGTTTGTGAGAATGTAGTTGATACAGAATTTGACGAGGCTGTAGATGTTGATGACATCGGTGCTCTTCTTCGTGGCGGGAAAAGCAAGGAATTGCTCAAGTGCCTTGCAGAATCTCTTATCATCACCGTTGGTTATCTTCCAGCGCAGGTAGGCTTCAAGATTTTGGGCAATATCAGATATCTGATCGATCGTGGAATCATACTTGGTGTTCTTCTGCATGTTCCCAACCTGACCGAAGAGCTTGATAAGATATCGGAGCAGTTCCGCATGCTGATTCGCGGAAGCGTCCTGGCGCATTTCTTCATATGCGACACCGCTCTGTTTAACAGAGGGGTGCTGGGCAAGTCTGAAGAATTTCTCTTCTCTCTTGTTAAGATTCCATTCGGGATCGTCATCCCCTTCAAAAACGTGGTCTTCTGTTTCCTCCAATACGGTAAATGCGTCATTGAGGATGACGGATTTGAGATATCCTTCACATATGAGTTCAGGGCAAAGTACTCTGTCAGGGGGATAATTTGCCGAATGATCCTGAAGTCCGTTTCCAAAATAAATGTTCTGATTGAACATCACGATACTCAGTCCCAGGAGTTCCCATACGGGCGGAGTGGTGTTATATCTGTACTTGTCGTACCATGTTTTGAATACTGACATATTCTGCTCCTTATGAATACGAATATAAAAGAAATATGGCTTTACTCAACGATCGATTATTTATTTATCGTAATACAGTTCTAAAGCCTCTTTAAGATTATTGAGAGATTCTTCTATGGTACTACCCTGATCGGCAATACCTGTCTTAATATCTTTAGCAATGTACATATCGTCTTCTTTTGTAATAGTAACAGCGTTTTCTGTATCCATATGCTACTCTCCTTATAAATATAAATACGAATACGATATCAACGGTTATATTATATCGTTATTCACCAACTTTGTAATTAATTGAATTCAGATAATATTTTGGAAATGCCTACAAATGTAGTAAAATATTACGTGATTTGAGTTCTGTAATTGTTAAGGAAAATGAGGATCCCTTATGTTTCCGTATCTCAGGAAGATTTCAGACTTCATCAGGGACTGCGAGACAGTCAGAAAAGAAATATCCCTTAAGAAATCGGGTGAGCACCAGTTTGTCACCCTCTATAATCCGCGCAGACCGGATAAGCACTTCACATGCAATCAGAGGTGCGAATCCGGCAAAATCATCTTACCGCGCACAGGTGGTATAGGAAAATATATTAACGTTTAGCTGAAAAATGATCTAAAGCCGAACTCATTATCTATTCCTATGTAAAAAAAGAAGACAGATTACTGTCTACAAAAACCTATATCAACCGTATCAAAAAACAATTCTTAGACGGACGTAGTATTTATAACATCAGCACCAGTGAAAAGAAAAAATACATATCAGAAAACACTGTAAAAAAAGAAAAAATCTTTGTGATACCATTTACAGAAAATGACACATTCTTCCTTGGGTTCGATGAAAGAAAACTTGTCAAAAACAGAATGAAGGGAAAGTAAAAAACTAAAACAGAGTGTTTCTTATAGAAGAACGCTGGTGCTGGCGAAAGCATGACAGCACCTCGGGGCGTTAATAAGCGAGGCGCCAGGCTGGTCGGAATAACACAATGCCATGATCACTGCGCAGAAGACCGAGACGAAGATAACCTGGTAATCTCCTTCTTCTCCCTTTCGTCGTAGGCTTTCACCTCCGCCTCTTCTTCGGGTGACAGCGGTGTCACAAAATCATCAGCGTAAGGATTCCATATGCCGGAGCCGTCTTCGAGAACATATTTCTCAAGGAATGTGCCCAGGCTATCCTTTAGATATTTCAGAGCCTCATCCATCGAATCAAAGAGCATCGTGCTCTGTCCTACCATTATATCCCCGTACGTTTCAATATCGCGGTTCTCATCATACCAGCTTTCAAAACAGATGACTGCGAAGAAGACGTCACAGGGTTTTCCTTTTCTGTCAGCATAGTTATCAAGAGAACTTTTTGAGCACTTGCTCCTTCCGGTTATGTAGAGTCCTGCGCCGGTTACCTCATCGAATCCGAGGGGGATATACGCATCGGTTGCATATTCACTGGATGACATAACACCGGAATAGAGTCTTTCACAATATTCACGGTATTTTCCGTCAAAGAGTCTGCCGCTCTCTTTACCGAATCTGCTCACATTCTTAACCCGGACAGCACCAATGAACTCCGTATACTCACTCAGCAGTCTTATGTCATCACCATAGAGACTGTCCGCATCACCCGAGTCCTTCAGGAAGTCATTGATGTTACGGAAGATCAGTTTATCCTTATACTCACGAAGTCTGGAATCATCTGCGAAGATGGCATCCGCTGCGATCTTCTTATTCTTCGAATCCTCAATAACCTTATCAGTCCAATTTCTTATGGTACCTGATGATCTTTTGTCATTATCATACAGAGCATAGAGCATTGACAGTGCCTTCAGATGGGACACTTTGCCCGATGCATAAGCAATGGAAAGCGCCTCCACCATTTGGTACTGATTGGTCCTTCCGAACCTGCCGCATGCAGCAGCAGCGACATCCTCTGCAAGCACCACTGCTCTTTCATCATTGACGCTTTTCAGATAGCGGTAGATGAAGCTTTCGTGTCTGGGGTCATCAGAATAAGCACATGCCGAAACAGGCTGCTTAAGTTCCCAGTCTTCTTTAATTGTGGAATAGAGATCACGGTAATTTCTGATCTCCCTGTTTCCACCTATTATCATTTAAGGACCCTCGCACGGAAAACAGCAGACTTTATAGATGCCTCTGCAGAATTGATTGCCTTGTTCACGAGTCCGTAATTCTTATCAATGGAATATGCGCTGATTCCACTCTCATACAGGAATGCATCAACAAGATGAGTCATATCCTCTTTCATGCGTGAGAGATCGGCCTTGAAGAAATACTTACGGAAATTCTTATACTCCTGTTCGAACCTTTCCTTATCTCCTATATGCGAACACCATTTGGTAATGGTGCCCATCGCAACCTCGAACCTGTGTTGGTCTTCTTTCTCCTGTTCCTCCATTATCTGAAGCATGATCTCAGGATCAGGTTCATTTTCTTCCTCATACAAAAGCTGTGACTCACTGTCAGGATTGTATCCGAGGTAGTCATCGCTTTCTGAAATCTCATCCTCCATGCGGATCCTGCTCACATGCTCTTCCTCTTCAGCTTCAGCCTGCTCTTCAGCCTCTGCTTTTTCGACATCAATCTGTGTCAGCAGGTCCATTCCGGGACGTCTTCTGTTGTAGCCCCATTCGAAGGAAGGTGCGAGCTTCTTATATATACTCTTCTCCCTGTTTGTGTATATCTCATTCAGTTCCTTATCCATAAGGCATCTGTATGAATGAGCCATATAGAACAGGATATCCCTCTGGGTATCATCCTCATCTTCCCACGAATGATTCTCATACCATATGAATTCATAGGGATCCTGAAGTACAGGATCTATGTCAGTAAGTTCAATTATGTCCTCGAACTTTCTCGCATATCCATACTCAGGAGCAAGCCATTCCGTATAGACATCGGGGCTGACAAGGACACAGTACAGATATGATCTGTACCACTCCCTCTGGTCCTTTGACAGTTTCTTCTCTCTGCATGTATCAATATATCTGTCCAGAGCATCAAGCATATCCGTGATGACAGAATCGATCCTTTCGGACTCTATCACGCCCTTTTTATTCTCAATGAACGGATAGACGAATTCAAAATAACCGCTCATTATTCGTCTGATGCGATCGAATTCCGTCTCCAGATTATGCTTTCTGAATTCGACGATATTTATAGCGTTTTTGTCGTATTTTCTTGTATTTTTCATGGAAATAACCCTCCGAAAAAACTACACCTGTATTGTAACACGCGGAAACGCCTGTTTACCATCGACATTCATCTTCATCATAAGAGGCACTTCGACCATAAGGATCCAGACCCAGCAGCATGCAATGTTTCCGATCATCTCCATTCCGTATTCCCCGTATTTCCTTCGGAATGCTTTTTCAATTCCCTTTGGTATATCATCTCTTGTCGGCACTACGATCTCCACAAACCTTCTGCTGAGGCGATACTCATCCTCCCTGTCTTCCACGACACTCTTGTATGAAGTCTTCAGCACATCACCTATGGTCGGCACAACTCCATTATCTCTTTCCCAGGTCATGGCATCGAGCATGAACCATCTGTCATATCCTTCCTCTGCACCGGCCGCTTTCATATATTCATCCACAGGCAGATCCAGGAAAGCTTTCATATGCTTACTGATATGAGAAAATGTCAGGGTCAGGATCGTATCAGCCGGTATATACATGGTGTCGATCGTCTTTTCATATATGCGCTCAACAGCTTCTCCATATGTATGTTCACCGCTTCTCATGCCTGCAAGTCTTTTGAAATCCGCAACAGTCTGATCCAGGAAGAATCTGTCACCGTCACCCGGATCTATGACCTTATCAAGATCAAGCGAAAATAATTCATCAACTGTTTTTCGTATGTAGGCAGGGGAATATCCCCTGCCGGACTGTATCTTCTTAAGTCTTTCTTCGAATTTTGTAGTTGCCATATCCGCCTCCTGTTATCATTCCTTCAAAAGGATATCCATTGAATAAGGTTCAACAACATCACAGAGCCTGGGCTTTCCGCCTCTTTCCACGATCCATGCCTTACCGAGTTCAAGGTTCTTGACGCTCTCAGGAAGGCATCCGGCTATGTCCGCAACATAATCTGCTGTTTCTGCATCATCCTGTCCGCCTATGAATATCTTGTGATCACAGTTGGACATTATCGTTCTCGCATGTGCCTTCTTGTACATTCCTTCAAGTTGCGAGAGGTCCTGAAGTATTATACTGGTGCTTATCTGTCTGGATCTGATGGTGGAGATGATCTTATCGAAGTCAGGGATGAATACGTTATTGGCGAAGTCATCGAGCACGATCCTGACCGGAATCTCAAGCTTGCCGTCCTCATGCGAATCCGCTTCGTTCATCAGAGCCTGGAAAAGCTGAGTGTAGAAGATATTGACCATCATGTCCATGGACCTTCTGTTATCGCTGACATTGACGAACACCACAGTCCTTTCTCTGCCGATATCGGCAAGTCTGATATCGCTCGCATGCTTTGTGAACGGTTCCATCTCATCGAAGGAGAGAATCTCGATTGAGTTGGATACGAACTGCTCTATCGAGGACCAGGTTTTCTCGCTGGTGAAGATTCCTTTGTATTTCCTGTATGAGCGGTATGCAAAGGAATGGGGATGCTCTTTTCCGAGGAGTTCGAAGAATGATACGCCTGGCCAGTTGCGGTCACGGTTTCCTTCAAAGCACTCTTCGGACAGCTGCTCATATGCACTGATCACCGAATCCATGTTGCGGTCTTCCTCGTCAGCAGTTTCGAGAACATACGCCATCAGGCTGAGCAGTACGCTCCTTGCGGACAATTCCCAGAAAGGTTCATCATCCTGTCCGTCAGGGATAAGAAGCCTGGCGATCTCTCTGAGGTCCTGCTGGCTGTATTTTTTTTTCTTAACCTTTTTGCCCTCTTCATCTATGGCCTCGGTCTCATACCATCTGACCTCATCGAGGATATTGTAATGAGCAGATCTTTCCGGATGGACGAAGTCGATGCAGACCACCTTAAAGCCCTTCTTTCTGAGGTAATCTCCGTATTTCTTCACCAGAAGTCCCTTGGTATCTGCGACCACCATGCTGTTCATCAGCCTGATGAGGTTGGGGGTAACATAGCTGCCCGTCTTACCGGCTCCGGATCCTCCGACGATCAGGTCATTGCCGTTGAGTCTGCTTTTGAAGGAATCCTCGGACACCTCACAGCCCTTGGCAAGAATACGGGTTCCGTACTCTCTGTCAGACATTACATTTGCTGCTTCGATCTTGTTTTTCTTCTGCATGATCATCCCTCCATTAATCCTGTTGCGAGGCCGAAGGTGATAGCTTCTTCGGCAGTGAAATAGGTATCGTGTGCTGTTACTTTGTAGATCTCCTTAAGTGACTTGCCGGTGCGTTCGGAAATGATGCTTGCCAGCGACTCCCTGCATCTGTTCAGATCATCGAGCTGTGCCTGAATCTCCTGTGACTTCATCCCTCCGATATCGTGATTTCCACCGAAGGCAGGATCGTGTATCATGATTTTGCCGTGAGCCATCATTTCTCTCCTGCCTCCTCCGAGGAATATGATGGCACCCATGCTCGCACAGGTTCCGACGCATACAGTTCTGATAGGGGACTTAATGAGCTTCATAAGATCGTAGACAGCGAGTCCGTCCTGAACATTACCTCCAGGGCTGTTGATATAGAGTGTGATTTCATCATTGGAGTCCAGGCTGTCCAGATACATGAGTTTGACGATCAGTTCTGCGCATGAATTGTGGTTCACATCATCTGTAAGAAAGATCATTCTTTTCCTGAGAAGTTCGTCCTCGATCGGAACAGGCTGAATTCCTCTGGATGATTCGAGTATTACATTTGCCATTGCTTTCCTCCTTATAAACTGTTGTTAACGGTTTCCGCAGTGGCCCGTTTTCGGGTGCGGATCAATCTTACTACGAACGCAAAAACACGACGCTGAATTGGCGTCGTGTTTTCCAAATTCCCCTTCGGGGTAAGTATGCTGTTTTATCTGCGGATATTCAGGATCATCTTCCACCTGTTATGGTAGACAGGTGTCCCGGCATATACCCGATGAATGTCTTCTTCAGATCCCTGTCGTAATAATAGTAGATCCTGATCAGGCCTTCCTCGTCCCTTGCACCTACACCTCTCTTGAGGTGCTTGTCGAGTATAACCGCATCCTTGCGCTTCTTTTCGTCCACAATTCCCTTAGCGATTGCATCATTATAGTAGGATGAGATATTGATGGTGTACTGATCCTTGTACTTGCTGGTAGCATCACCGACAGGAGCCATTTCTACTCCTGACAGGATGGTTCTGTATTCCTCCCGCAGTTTCTCCCAGTCCTTCTGGTCAATTTCCTCGCTGTTTACATATCTCGTATATCCTGCGAGATAATGGATCATGTAGTACAGATTGTGGTACGAATCCGAATCAACCCTCCAGGTACAGTCCGAAAGGCTCCTCTTAGCCTTTTCATGTACGATCAGGCAGTCCGAATAATACTCCTCGATCCAGCTGAGTATATCATCAGCAGAATTTGTGATTGGCATATCAAAAAGAGCCTCATGACGATCATAGAACTGTTTGAATGTGGAGCCGCCGCTTCTTTTCTTAAGTTCTGCATTTTCTTTTTCGAGTTCATCACATCTCTTTTGGAAGACGTCGCTGCTCTTATCGTCATGGCTGTTCTCCAGGCTTTCGATGCGCCTGGAAAGTTTTCCGTTCTCGTCCTCGAGCTTCTTTATTTTCTCATTCAGATCTTCTATATCGAGCTGACATTCATGCCAGTCTTCATCGCGCAGGATCTCGCAGAACTTAAGATCCCTCTTGGTTTCCTCCAGTTCTTCCCTGCACTGTGCCAGGGCGCTCCTGAGATCTTCGATGGTAGCGGCATCGCCCGTAAGTCTGTTTATTTTTTCCTGGAAGAAGACATCCCTGAAGAAGATATCACTATCGTATCTTATATCGCATCTGCGGAGTTCCAGATCCCTGTCCTCAGAGAATGTTCCGCAGAAGTAATTCCTCTCACTATCAAACGCAAACTTTTCGGCATACTCTTCTCTGGTGAAATACATGGGAGTCTGACCTAAAAACGCAACCTCACCCTGAAGAATATGATCCATGTACTCCTTGCCATGTTCTGCAAGAAGCTTTCTGACGCTTTTCTGAACCTGAATAACGTGACAGAATCCGACACTCGAGTACGCAATCCTGTCGATTATATCATCGCGCTCCGTGGTGGCTATCAGTTCTGCTGCTTCATCCTCTGATATCAGCAGCACTGGGAGCTTTCTGTTTTCATTAAAGAGAAGGCCCTTTCTGAATTCCTCGCAGGCCATATCGCTCTTTCCATTTACTTCTATTGCATATCTGCCAAAAGCATAAGCCTTATCGATGCCATGTTCGGTTACGGCAAGTTCATCATCCCATATGGCATCCCTTACAAACTGCGGACGATAACCGGGGATGTACATGTCATTGCCGGTATCGTAACCTGCAGTACATTTGATTGCCATGACCACATGATCATCCTCGGGATATACCGCTATCGCAGTACGGAATGTGGAATCACGTCCCTCGCTGATGGCAATCTCGCTGAGTTCCATGGCCCATTTAGATTCTTTCTCATAATAGGCCAGATGAGGGTGCATTACATTGTCAGCGCCTATGCCGTTTGTTTTGGTAAGATCGTATGAATCGTACACTTCCGGTGCAAGGATCTTGTTGCTTTTCTTTATGACCGGTACATCCGTTATCTGCGCCAGGAATTCATCATTGGAACAGCCTGTCTTTTCACCTTCAAGCTTGTTCTTAAGCCATCCGAGGACATAGAATACCAGCTTCTTCTGACAGTGCGTAACGCTTAAACCTTCCGAAGGATATACGTCCAGAATTGATCTGTAAATGTCTTCATTTTTCTGTAATCTGAGTTTTCTCGGCTGCATGATCCATCCTCCTGTAGCATAAGGTTCTGTTCA
>OCVV011326990.1_pt1 | contig 11743 bp, 8 predicted proteins | sample 1539721 | NCBI WGS metagenome assembly OCVV01 (sample SAMN02144230, study PRJEB22623) | gut metagenome | biome: sheep rumen | host: Ovis aries | place: New Zealand | reverse complement strand
TTCCACGCTTCGAGCCATATGTAGCCCTGATCTGCCGGGTAAAGGTGTTCGAACTGTTCCTGCCAGCCACCCATGTAACACTTAAATTTATGCTCCCCTCGTTCCGCTGTCTTTAGATTTTCCCATACAACGCGGTATAAAATTTTCGACATTCTCTTTTGCCCTCTCTTTCTCCTTTTATCCTTTCCAAAACAGCCTTTGCCAAAATCCAAGACCGTTGAATTCCTGTACTTTCGCTTCTGCAGAATCAGCCCTGCTTTTTTCATATCCCGCAGCCTGCTCCGCCAGATCCGCGCGATGTTCTGCTTCTACGGCACGCTTCTCGGCTGCTTCCCCTGCTTCCTTCACGCTGGCAAGTTCCACCTCCAGCTCCTGCGTCCGTTCCTCGGACTCTTCAATCTGCTTCTGCTGAACTTCCGCCATCCCGATCAACGGGAGCGTCTGTCGGAGCTGTCGGTTCGCTTCGTTAAGCTCCGCCTGCAGGGCATCCGCACGCTTTCTTTCGGCTTCTAGTTCAGCAGCGTACTTGGCGATGAGCATTTCATCTGTAGCCTTCTCGACAACAGTCGCAGTCTGCATCGCTCCCTTATCAAGAATCTTGACCGCTTCATCGTCTAGGCAGAGGACGTTCTTTCCTCGTATCTGTGTAGTGTATGTGTGCCCTTCCAGGGCTTCGGAATTGACCTTCCTCTTCATGGCTTGATAGACAGCCTGTATAGTCTTACCTCGGGCATCAGCATACTCTTTTATCGTCATTTTAAACCCCTCGTAAAAATTTTTTGTTGATTTTATGCGGTTTTTCAAGGTTCGGCTGAACCCCATTAAATAAACCGTTCACAAAACCATTTTATATTTTTATAAAGGGTTTTTCAAGGTCAATGCGGGGGGATACACCCCCCTGCACCCCCTGTATGCTTCGCCGTCGCTACGTTCATAGAACGATGGAAGCCGGCGAAGCGTCAGAGGTATCTTCTGTTGCATCAGCCTGTTCCTGCAAACCGCAAGCGCTGTCAAAGAGCTTCTGAATGCTCGCCATGCTCAGATCTTCAAGTCCCTTGAAAGTGATGCGATTCATGATCCTGAACGTGAGCACCATCGGGGCATTACCGTTCTTGTCTGGCCTACCATGTGCCAGCTGAAACAGTTCCATTTTATGTCCTTGTACTTGAATATTGCAGACATCATCAACTCTCTCAAGACCAGGAAAAGATTCTTGCAGCCATCCAGACAGTTCTTTGAGTGAGGCATCATAGAAGGGCATAGTCACTGTAATATAGGCATTGGCATAGTCACTCCCTGCCAGATACTCCTTTTTCAGGCGGCATTCTATAACTACCAGACCATGCTCCGACTGCTTCATGTTGTGGTCGTATTTGTATTTTCGAATCTGTTTTTTGGTTCGTTCATCCATATCATTACTCCTTCGCAATGTAAATTTCCCGGATATCTTTTCTGTCGCGTCCGTGTCCCAGATATTCCGACACTTCTCCCGCTGCGTCTTTCTTGGAGAGACCGGCTTCCTTCAGTTGGTCATAGCGTTCCTGTGCTAACAACTTTCTGATCGCATGTATGCCGGTCTTCTCATCCAGCAGATTCTGACAGACGCCAGAGCGCTCCATCGCCCGGCGGAGCGACTTGTTAACGCTTCCGGGTTTCAGATCGATAAGCTTGTCATATGGTCCTTTCCCGGCTATTAATCTTTTTAAGAGTTCCCTTTGCTCTTCCGTCTCGATTGGAAGAGTCCTTGTTCTACCCCCTTTATCTCGATAGACGGTAAAAAGATTGCGTTCGAGGTCTACATCTCTCACCTCGAATGCAATTATCGATCCATCCCTCGTTCCAAAGTTCCGAGCGAGACGGACTCCGTCCTTGGATTTTGACTGACGCATACAATTAATGACGGCTTCGTACTGTTCTTGCGTCATCTGCTCTCGTTTGGGCGCTGGCGGCGCATCTGGAGCCTTGAGATTCGAGAAGTCAAGGTTTGCTGATTGATAGTTGTGATTTACGCATTTCGACAAGTGCTTAAGAGTATTGGCGTAAGTCTTTAATGTCGACTTTGTGCAGCCTGCCTGTCGGCGATCCTCGAGAAACTTCTCTGCGTGTTCCTGTCGAAGATTCCGAGCTTTCCTCACTCCAAGTTTTTGTTGGGCGAAGCGCCCGAACTGCGAAGCCATTTGGAACAGAGCTTTGGTCTCATCCGCTGAAAATACGTGCCAGTCCTGCGTCTCCTTCGGATCGAGGCCGGCAGCCTTCCGCGTTGCTCGAATGTTAGCCTTGGTTTCTCTTTTTTTTGTCCCAGGTTTAAATTTGATTGACTGTCGGAGCTGTTCCGCGAGATTCATTTTTCCCATTCTCTTTCACCTCCTTTTGTATTTTCCGCGCCTACAGGCGCGGAAATATTTCATGCGCGCTCCTCTGCGTCGCGCGCTATATGAGGGCTGGCTACGTCTTCTCTCGCTCCTCTTCGTCGCTCGTTCCGCCTTGCCGGCCCATCCGCCATGTCCCAGCCAGGTGTCCGCATTCATGAGAAATTTTGAAAAAGGGCGCACTTCGCCCTTTTTCAAAATTTCATGAATGCGGACAGGACAGTTACTAAAAAAATTTAAATCCTGCTGTCCATGCAGGATCTCTCTATTCAATTATATTCAACCCCTATCCATACCGGATAGATTGACGGCGGGCTACATCCATGCCCAACCGAAGTGGTCCAAGTGGACCAAGGAGTGAAGCGAATCTAATTTCGTCCTTCACCAAGTCGACTAACGTCAACTAAACGAACTGTTGAGGTCGTTCCCACCTGCCCCTTGATCACTTCACACTGACTGGGGCCAGTCAGTGCTGCTTACGATCATCCTCCCAGATGACCGGAGAACCCTACTTTTGCAAGTCGAGCTATGAATCCCGGAATTTTACCAGATTCAATGGCCTAACGACCACTGCTCGCTCCAGCTGTCCTCTTTCTGGAATGATATATGAATGAATCGGCATTTAATTTTAATACTCGCAATAGCGACCACCGTGCCGATCGGCTGGTCAGCGATTACATTGAAGAATTCAAAAAGACGCTCCTATCGGCGCGTCTTTTTAGTCGCTCAATGTTATTGAGCGGAACAATATTTTTAAGAAGCCATGTGTAATATAGCTTGCCTTATTTTTTTTGGGGGGAACTTTTAAAAAGAAAAAGCGGGGTCTTCATAAGACTCCGCTCCACTTTAAGTTTCGATATTCATTGTATAATTATGATAGCACTTTCACCGATCTACGTCAATTATTTTGTATAGTAGCGACAAAATTGGATTTTTAACCCATTTTTTACAGTTGAATGACTCTTTCATAACGATATTTGTAATGCAGAGGATTTTGGAAAGGACTTACATATAATTATTAGTCGTTTACTTCGTTTATCGTTTACGAAAGCTCAATGTCGTTATTGCTTGAATTTATGTGATTTTTCGAAATTTATAAAACACTTATTTACATTCATAAAACACGTTTTCACATTTTATAAAACACGTTTTCACATTTTGGCAGGTTAAGAAGGTTCTCATAAAAACACTTATTTACATTTATAAAACACAAGTATTTACAAAACACGTGTTTTATAGTATAGTGTGTTTTATAATATAAATTTCACTTATGGGAGTAAACTATATGAAAAAAAGAGAGCTTGAATGTGGTTCGGACGTTAGAGTCGTGACGTCGAACAATTTCATTCGCGCAGCTGGTTTGGAGAATATCTCATTAAAAGCAAGAAAGCTGCTTTATTTGGCGATGGCACAGTCCAGGAAAACAGATGAAGAGTTTTATGAGTTTACGATTTCAATCAAAACCTTCTCGGAATTGATGGATATCCACCCTTCTAATGTATATGATACTGCAGATGAGATCACTGATGAATTGATGCATGGGTTCATCAACTGCTCAAAGAACAAAAAAGAATTCGAAAAATTCCATCTTTTCCGGATATGTACGTATCAAGAAGGCAAAGGAATTACATTCAGAATCTCTGAGGAAATGACCCCGATTTTGTTGAATTTACAGCGAGATTTTTCTCAACCGCTACTCAACGAATTTATGCGGATGAGGTCTAATTATTCGATACAGATATGGCATTTCTTCCAGATGAAGATGAAACGTAAAGATGGACCTGGTATATCAAGCCCTATAGTATTTACTGCATCGGTGGAAGAGCTGAGGGCTGTGACCGGCACGCAGAACAAACTCCATCAGATTGGTCAGTTCAAGGAAAGAGTCTTGGAGCAGGCCATCCGGGAGATCTACGAGAACTGTGCAGTAAGAGTCAGCTATACTCAGATCAAGAAAGGAAGAACAGTAGTTGCTTTTGAATTCACGGTCAAGTCTTTGGTTGACGAACCCATGATGACTCCAGAGCTTATCAATAGAGCACGGAAAGCGGAACTGATCGGAAGAATGAATACGCTGACACCAGAAGAAAAAGAAGAGCTACAAAGACTCTCTGCTGATTATTAATAAGGAATGATGTGAAAATGTGTTATAATACACATTTTCACATAGTTTTTTTTTCGAAGACCTAAAAAGGACCGAAACCTTGGGCGGCTCCGGTCCTTTTCTCTTTGCCAGTCATGGGAATTATGGCAAGAAAAACTTAGCACTGACAGGCCAAATTGTCAAAGGCTGTCAAGCCTGCAGGATGATTTTCTTACTATTAGTAGATTAGAAATCCATTTTATTTGGATTTTTGAGTCTTGTGCCACCGTGGCACAAACCTTTTTCAGCCCCGGCCGTGCCGGTTCTCTGGGTCTTAGGGAGCATCCCTAACAAGCAAAAAGGCACCGGTATATACCGATGCCCTGCTTGCGAAGTTGCGAAGTTGTGAACCGCTAGCCTTTTTAATTATAATTTCCGATTTCCACGTCCGTCCAGTTCATAACCGGCTTTGATGTCATTGTATATTTCCATGATCCTCGTTTTACCGGCATGGATATACACTACGTCATCTTCACGGGCGTTTGGGTGATACTTTTTACGCACAGATTCGCCCGTAAAAGACGTTGCTGCCGCATTACTTGCCTCAATGCTGTGGTTCGAAACGCGATAACGCTTCCCGTTAATCATAAAATAATAGCTGTCCGACGAGCGGCTTTTTGTGATACCGTTCTCTATGCAGAACTTTTCGATTTCCTGTATTTTTTCGGAAAATTCTTTTCTTCCGCGCTTTGACGGCTTCCATTTATATCTCATAGGATCTTCCCTTTCATTTATTTGACATTTGAAAAATGAGTCCGTCTCCTGATCAGATCCGACAAGGGAGTACTGGGGCAATATTCTGGCTATTCAAGTGCCACGGTGGCACTGATGCTTCCAATCTCTGGTCTAAAAGAGGACGGTGATCCGCCCCCTCTTTTGATTGCATATCAATCATTTTTTACATAGTATTTCTTACTATGGACACCTGTAAAAAGTTCTTTTGCAGAGCTTCCAGTAAATGTTTCTATGGCTGATTGTACGCTCTTTACCATTAAATCAAGATAGCGATACTCCCCGTTTTTCTCATCAGCAACTGCGAGGACAGAAGAAAACATATCTGGATGGTCTTTGATATAATCAATATAGCCTTTCAGTTTCGCTACACTGTCTCCAAGCCAGTCTCCATGAGGATCCACGATAACACGCGCGATTCCTCTTGGAGTCTTTGTGAAGAAGATGAAATCAGGATACATGTTTTCCCATTCTCCGTTGAGTTTGTAGGGAATGGAGAGCGAGGCGTTCAAATTTCTGGATTGGTTTCTATACCAGGCAACCGTGACGGACTTATCCAGTTCTGTTTCCACGACCTTTTTCTCTAAATCGTTTAGATTTAGGTATGCCCAACCATCTTCGGCAGTGATTATATGTTTTGGATATCTGTCATAATCCATGCTCTGCCTTGTGACGCTCGCCTGTATGCTTAAATTACGTTCGATGTAAGGCTTTGTATTTCCTTCTATGCGATCCCATTTTGCACGGTTATCCTCGGATACTGCGTACCGTTGAGGGCCGTACTTGCTCAACAAATATCCTGTCTTGTCTTCAGCCCATTGCTCCATTGCCTGTACTATTTCAAGGCAGTATCCAACAGCAGATATTCGTGCAATCGCCTGTGCGTCAGAATCAAAGTGTTCCGACATGCGCCGATTGATGTAATGTTTAACCATATCCGACGCTCCGGCAAAAACAGAGACGGCGTGTCTGTAATATGATATTAGCCGCACAGAATCATTTTCGACCAATTCCTCTCGGTCTTCAAACATCTGTCCTGTCAGAGGATCAATACGCTTCACCGCGACTGTTGTGCTCTTGATGTTGCTTAAATCCCGCTTGAATTCGGCAGGATGTTTTTTGATTTCTCCTTCGATATTGTTGTAAAACTCGTCCTGCAGCTTTGATCCAATATCCGATTCCTGATCCAGATCCGATAATATAATATCTGTGCAGTCCCATAAATCCAAGAAAGGATTAGGCTTATCATGCCGGACTTGACGGGTAATGATTCCCTCGAAACACGTCTTTAATTCATCAGAATCAACATTCGGAAGTCGTTCGAGGGCGTCATGGAGATCCTGTGCAGTTTCTTCAATGTCATCATCTATATCAACAGCATACTCATCTATATTCACAGTGAACTCGTCTCCGGACGGAGAATCTGATCCCGGATTTGCACCATATGGAACGTTGGGATGCTGTACAGTGATGGGATCTGAGTGGCCAGGCTGTTGCTCTTCTGTATGAATGTTTATAGGATTGTTATCTGCAGAAGGGTGTGCCGTTTCGCTTGCATCTGTCTGTTGGGATACAGCCTGTTTCTTTTCAAGCTTGTTTTCCAGAGATGCTTTTGTTTTTCCAAAGAAAGATACGTCTGCAGGATTCTTCGTAACATTGCTTGCCGGAACACCAACGTTATCCTTCTTTAGACGATCAACAACAGCATCGACAGTTTCCGCATCAAATTCAGGAAGATAGCAGGCGACTGTATTCAATTCTTCTACTGATTCTATACGCCTTGCCAAAGGAGTGCGGACCATGCGGCCAATCAGCTGAGCAATGTATGTCGGATCGTGGCGTTTGCATCTGGAATAAATTACTTCGGCGCGAGGACAGTCCCAACCCGTAGTAACCGCATCTTTCGCAAATAGAACGCGAATATTTGTATGTCCGGCCACTTCATCAGGCTTTACATATGGAATTTTGCAGATGGGAGTGGTGATATCTTCATGCTCACCAAATACATTAGCAAAGCAATCCGAGATATCCAGCCAGGGAAGTATTTTATGAATCTGCTCGCATAGGGATGTCAGGGTGTTCTCTGTTACTTTTTCCTCTACCTGTACCACCATCAGAGGAATCACTACCGGCAGAACATTGTTGGATACACAATACTCCTTCCACATTTTTGATATGTCAGCCAGTTTTTTACATGCTAGGGTCAAGTCCTGATGTTTTGTGTCAGCTAATTTCTTCGGCGTGCGCAGCTCAATTTCATCTTTGATAAGTCCGGACTCGCGAACAGCTTCGACAGGAACATCAACACCTGCTTTCATATCACGGTTCTTCCTGCCATGCATGGCATTATTGAAGCGATCAGGCGTTGCTGAAATGCCTACAACACAAGGCATAGGCTTATTGATTCCTACTTGCCCGTCAATGATGATGCTGTAAATGGTCTTATTGGCATTATCAGTCGTGCCTGCATCATTGCCTGTTCCCAATCCACGGTGTGCTTCGTCTATAAAAAGATATAAATGAAGTTCATCATCCTCAATCGTATCATTCAACACATCATAGAACGAACGTCCACCTTCGGCCTCATTCGAGAGCTTCTTCCCCTTTCCGAGCAATTGTCTATTCAGGAAGTAGACGTGGTTCGGTTCAAGTTTCCTATGGCTCTTAGCAAAATCAGGACCTATAGCCTCCATCGCTGTCGCACCGTTTAGAAGATCCGTTGCTGCATCAAACCGCTTCATTGTCTGCTCGTTCAAACTTGGACTGTCAGAAAGCCAGAGGATGACCGCATTTCCATCGCCAGGAAATACATCATTTCCATAGAACAAGCCTTCCGCAACAGCAGCAGAAATGACCGTTTTTCCAGCGCCGGTCGGAGCCGTCAACGATACAGCGGAAAGCGAACCATCTGCTTCATAACTGCGTTGCATGGAGTTCATCTTCTTTAAGAGATTGCTCACGGCGTCTTTCTGGAAATCAAATAACTCGTACCGCATTAGTCTAAGCCTCCTTCTCCACAGATTTCAAAAGTCCTCAAATATGTCTCATAAAGGCGATGCACTTCGATACCGGGGAGCCTGCGGCACATATTTGAGTATCGTCTCTGATCATCGGTAACGACGAATACCGTCTTGATGGAAGGCGTGTTCTTTATTCTTTCGCAGAATTTTGACGCCTGATTATAGTCAAACAGGACACCGTAATAATCTGTTGTTGAATAGCTTTTGCCAATACGTCTAATAATTGGACCCCTGCATCCTGCCTGCATCCAAAGGATGGGAGCAATAGCATCAAACGCATTATCCAAGCGAATAGGCCATGCCGATTCATATGTCAGTTCACAAAAAATCGCATTAACTTTGAAACCGTCTGCTTTCAATAGTTCATAGCCAAGATCGATATCTTTTGCAGGCTTCCCATAATCGCCATCAAGACTATTTCCGTCAATATCAATTCCTTCTATCGAGCATTTTGTTCTTGGCCATGTGACATTTTCAGCAATACCATATTTTTCCCACTCAGTATCTCCTTGACGCAATCCGGATGCAGTAAAAGCCTGTTGTTCTTCGTATGAAACTTCGTTGTTTGTAACACAAATACACCTGCGATGCCCATTGTCTAACGCATTAATAATATTAACCGCATGCAATGTGGTTCCGGATCCAGCAAAGAAGTCGATAATTAAAGCATTAGGCTTTTTTGATACAAAATAAGTCAGTGTATCTGAGACTGCGTATAAGGATTTAGGAAAGCTGAATTTTCCGTCTCCTATGATAGATTTCAGCAAAGATGTACCATAAGCACCAGCATCATATACTTTGTTTTGCCAAACTGTTGTAGTACGAGTGATTTTTCCACCCGTTTCGACAATAACCTTGCTACCATCCGGTCTCTCTCCAGTAATTTTCCAACGGCCTTCCTTAAATTTCTTCTCATATTTAGTGCTAACGTATTTGAAAATATAAGGCTGTAAAGGATATCCTTCCGATACTTGCACAAAACCTTTATCAACAAGACTCTGAAGTGTTTCTTTGGTTACACCCCAGTTCATTTCAACGCCATCCTCCCTGACCGGAAAGACAGCTGTAGCACCTTCGATGATAGGTACATTATTTCGGTCCTCATCAGGTTCGAGATAATCCCCAATTTGGACAATTCTTTTTGTTGTATTATCTACGTATATTGGATAAAATTGAGCAACACCGCCTTTTACAGTTCCTCTTCGAGATGCAAAATCCGTTCTACGAAGGTAAAACCAACGGATTTCTTTTTCAATGCCATCACCAGCAGGATGTGTTACATGAGCATCTCCAAATAACACAATATAGGCATATTCATCAGCTCGCGAAAAGAGATTATCTCTTTTCGCGCCTGACGGGCTTATAGTAATACTGACCATCTGAATCTGGGCATCAGGAAAAGTCTGTTCCAAAAGCAATCCCAATCTCGCATACTCTACTTCATCTATTGTTACAATTAAAACTGAATCTGCAGGATTTAATAACTGTTTCGCCAGCTTCAATCGGCGTTCCATGAATATCAACCATTTACTATGTCGATATTGATCATCTTGTCCAACGTAGTTACAGTTGTATTTCCAGTCCCTTGAATTTGGCTTATTATACGGCGGATCGATGTAAATGCAATCCACTTTACCGGCATACGCATATGTTAATGCTTCCAAAGCATGATAATTTTCTGCGTTGATAACCATGTGATACGGATCTTCAGGATTGCCACGTTCCACACGGTCAATTTCCTTCAATCCAGGATAAATAATATCTCGATAACTAACTGTAACAACGACATCTATAACAGGAACATCTTTTGTTTCATCCTCATGCTGAAGAGTGGCTATGCCGTCTTTAATTGCCTTTACGACCCATGGTACATAATTATCCTTTGTATCAAATTGACCGCGGGGAGGAAGAATATTCACCACATCGCCGAGACAGACTGTTTTCTTATACAGTCTGACCGCCTCTGGCAAATTATTTTCAAATACCAACCCATACGAATGGTCTTTTACAAATTTTTGAATCTGACGCGCAAGCTCTGGATTAAGTTTTGCAACCTCAGAAATAGTTTCATGGATGTTTGCCATCTAACCCCTCCTTTATTTTGAAATGACCATCTCACGCTTATATTATAATAAGTGTTCCTAAAAATCCCTGCAATCCTTATAACTTCCTCATCAGAATTCCGGATTAGCTTCTTTGCTTCCAACTCCTTCTTGGTGCGACATCTGCGACATTGTTGTTGCCATCTCTCATTTCTCTTTCTTCGTCATATCCATGTATTTGTAAATGGTCGTCCGCGAGCAGTCCATCAACCTCGCAAATTCTGATACGGTGATATCGCCGTTCTTATACAGCGTATTGTACTTCCAAAATTTGTCAGGGATCGTCTCCATCGTCGTCTTAGGCCGACCAATCTGCTTTCCTTTTGCGGCAGCATTTCTCATCCCAGACTTAACGCGCTGGCTGATGATGTCCCGCTCCATCTCGGAAAAAACACCCCACATCATCAGCATGCCCTTTGTCATTGGGTCGATATCATCTGACCGGCAGTCTACGGAGAACGACCCGATCAAGAGCCGGATCTTTTTGTCCTGAACCGTCTGCAGGATCTCGCAGAGCTGCTTGGTAGAACGGGTAAGACGGGAAACTTCCGTGGCGGCAATTGTATCTCCTGTCTTAATTACATCCAGTAGTTTAGAAAGTTCAACACGATCAGTCTTTGTACCAGATTCGTACTCCCAGTAAATATGCTTGTCTTCCTGGACACCCATGGAGAACAGTTCTCGTTTCTGCCGGTCGACGTCCTGCCGGCTCTCGTCTGTCGAGCAACGCGCATATCCATATATCACAGACATACTCCCCTCCTCCTGCGTTCACAAAAAGGTAATTTTAATTTCCTTAACACATATCATACTCTATTGGGCAATTTTTATCAATTTTAAAGTGTCCACGAAAACAACTCTTTTCCTGAACAGGAAGAATTAGCTGTGCCACCGTGTCACTAGTTTTAAGTTATGGTTACAGTTGCAAACATATATTCTCTTTGATATAATAATATTGTGAACAGTTACAATCATAATTCCTACTATTGTAGGTTGGAGTTATGGAGAAGGATGTCAACGGGTCTAGAACACAAATATAATTCCTACTGTTGTAGGTCATCTATCCCGTATGTCTAAGACACAAACATAATTCCTAAAAAATTGTAAGAGAACCGGAGGGTTACAGTCCCTCCGGTTTTTTCTTACTTTTGACACAAAATCCATTTTTATTGGATTTCTTCGTCATAATCATAGATACCCATTCGCCGCTCATAATCCTTCTGTCTCTGCGCTTCAATATCAGCTGGATAAATCGGGTCTTGGAAGTCAACCAGCCTTTTCTCGTCCTCGTTCCACGCTTCGAGCCATATGTAGCCCTGATCTGCCGGGTAAAGGTGTTCGAACTGTTCCTGCCAGCCACCCATGTAACACTTAAAT
>OCVV012886906.1_pt1 | contig 11749 bp, 9 predicted proteins | sample 1539721 | NCBI WGS metagenome assembly OCVV01 (sample SAMN02144230, study PRJEB22623) | gut metagenome | biome: sheep rumen | host: Ovis aries | place: New Zealand | reverse complement strand
CGCCTGTTCGGACGCGAGCCAGAAAACCGCGTCCGCGACCTCCTCCGGCGTGCCGATGCGCCCGAGCGGCGTCTCCTCCGCGAGCGCGTCCAGAACCTGCGCGCCGTGCATGCGGTTCATATCCGTGTCGATGACGCCGGGCGACACGCAGTTGACGCGGATGCCGGACAGTCCGAGCTCCTTTGCCAGCGCCTTGGTCATGCCGATGACCGCCGCTTTCGCCGCCGAGTAATGCACCTCACACGAGCCGCCCGTCTGTCCCCAGATGGAGGACACCGTCACGATGCTGCCCGACTGCCGCTCGAGCAGCGCAGGCAGCGCCGTCTGAATCACATGAAACATGCCCTTGACATTGACGTCAAACATGCGGTCCCAGTCGTCCTCCGTCAGGTCGGAAAACAGCTTTTGCTGTGCGATGCCCGCATTGCAGACAATCGCGTCCGGCGTGCCGAAATCCGCCTGCGCGAGCGAAACCAAACGCCGCACCGCGGCGCGGTCGGTCACATCCGCCTGAATCAGCCGGCACGGCGCGCCCAGCTCCCGCAGCTCCTGTTCCAGCGCGCGCGCCGCCTGCTGTGCCTGCGCATAGCACGCCGTGACACACCAGTTTTCCTGTGCAAATTTCCGCGCACACGCGCGTCCGATGCCCCGCGCCGCGCCTGTAATCAAAACCGATTTGCTCATCGCTTCACACTCCAAAAAAGAGGGACGGAACCTGCTTCCGCCCCTCTCCGTTTTTTCAGACCGAACCTGTTTGTCAGATTGCAACCGACTGGGAAACCTCGTACAGCGACTGGCTCAGATCCTTGCTCATTGCCAGACCTTCCTCGATATCATAGTCGGTGATTTCGTTTGCGCGCGCACAGACGACGCGGTTGGATGCGCCTTCCATGAGGATTCTCACCGCATGATAGCCCATGCGGGTACCCATAACGCGGTCGCGGACGGTCGGCGAGCCGCCGCGCTGGATATGTCCGAGAATGGTGACGCGCGCGTCAATTCCCGTCGCGGTGTGGATGCGGTCGGCTACGTCCTGCGCATGTCCGACGCCCTCCGCCACGATGATAATATGATGCTTTCTGCCGCGGATGCGGTTTGCGCGCATTTTTTCGACAATCGACTTTTCAAAGTCAATCTCGCGCTCCGGCAGCAGAATGGCCGTTGCGCCGCAGGCGACACCGACATCCAGCGCCAGATGGCCGGCTCTGCGTCCCATGACCTCGACAACCGAGCAGCGCTCGTGCGACTGCATGGTATCGCGCAGCTTGTCAATCGCCTGAATCGCCGTATTGCAGGCGGAATCAAAGCCGATGGTGTAATCCGAGCAGACGATATCGTTGTCAATCGTTCCCGGAACGCCGATCGCCGGAACGCCCTTGCGGGAGAGCGCCTGTGCGCCGCGGAAGCTGCCGTCGCCGCCGCAGACAACCAGGCCGTCCAGACCCATGTAATGCGCGTTGTTTGCCGCCTGTGTCAGACCTTCCTCGGTCAGCATTTCCAGGCAGCGCGCGGTATACAGCATGGTGCCGCCCTTCGCGATGATGCCGTCAACGCTTCGTGCGCCCAGCTCAATGATGTCGCCGTTAATCAGGCCGCTGTAGCCGCGGCGGATACCGAGGCACGAAATGCCGTAGGACGCTGCGGTACGCACGACACCGCGGACAACCGCGTTCATGCCCGGCGCGTCGCCGCCGCTGGTCAGAATACCAATCCGTTTAATCTGCTTCTCCATTTCAGTCCCTCCATATCATGTCCCTGCCCGCGGAAACCGTCCTCCGCGCACCGGAGACAATCTCTCTTCTTCGGAAAATGGCGCGTTTTTTCCGCACCGGTGTTTCAAACGGGTGTGTCAACGGCAGTGCCTGCCGATTTCTATTTCATTATAACATTTTCTTCCCCAAGAATAAACCTTAATTTGTGAATCAGCGACAAATTATTGTAGACCCACAGCCCGCGCGGCGCCATCAGCTTTTTGCGGTCGGAGGCGCAGAACAGAATGACGGGCAAATCGCCGCGATGGGCGGAGAGCAGCGGCTTGACCTGCTCGAGCCGCGGGTCCTGCATGCTGTCGATGCGCAGATACAGCCTGTGCCGGCAGGTGGTGCCCTGTCCGTCCGGCGCGGGACGGTTCCGGCGGGTATCCTGCCTGCGGCGGAGGTCGGGTTCTCCTGCCGCCTGCCGCACCGCGTCCAGATACTGCTCCTCCAGCGGGTAAATGGCGGAAGCGAGAATTTTCGGCGCTTCGTCCTCCCGCGCGTCGATGCGCCCGGCAATCCAGACGGCGCGGTCCTCCGCCAGCCAGTCGCCCGCCTGCTGCAGCACGGAGGAAAAGACCACCAGCTCCGCCGAGCCCGTCAGGTCCTCCGCGGTCACATACGCCATCATGGTGTTGTTTTTCGTGGTCTTGAGGCGCACCGAGGTGATGACGCCCGCCAGCACGACGCGCATGCCGTCGCGGAACATCGGCGGCGCGGGGCGCTCGCCCTCGCCCGAGAGGTCCTCCTCAATCTGCCGGATGCGCGCACAGTGCGCCTGTTCGACCAGCGCGCGGTAATCGTCCATCGGATGACCGGACAGGTACAGACCGGTCGTCTCCTTTTCCATCGACAGCCGCTCGCGCATCGGCAGCTCCGGGATGTCGGGCAGCGCAATCTGCTCGCGCTTTTCCTCCGCGCCCATGCCGAACAGATCCATCTGTCCCTCGACATTGCGCCGCCGCGCCGCCGTGACCGACGCCAGAACGAGGTCATACATCTGCAGCAGCTGGCTGCGGCGGTAGCCGAGCGAATCGAACGCGCCCGATTTGATGAGCCCCTCGAGTGCGCGGCGGTTGAGCTCATGCGCATACATGCGCTCGCAGAAATCCTCAAACGAGGCAAACGCGCCGCCCGAGGCGCGCTCGGCTTCCAGCGCGCGCAGAAAGCTGCGGCCGACATTGCGCACCGCCGCCAGACCGAACCGAATGCCCTCGTCCGTGACCGTAAAGCCCTCGCACGACTGGTTGACGTCCGGCGGCAGCACGGTCAGACCCATGCTGCGGCAGGTTGCGATGTATTCCGACACCTTGGACGACACGTCGAGCACGCTCGTCAGCAGCGCCGCCATGTATTCCTTCGGAAAATGGCACTTCATGTACGCGGTCTGGTAGGACACGACCGCATAGCACACCGCGTGCGCCTTGTTGAACGCGTAGTTGGCAAAATCCATGATCTCATCGAAGATGGATTCCGCCGTCTTTTCGTCCACGCCGCGTTTGACGGCGCCGTCAATGCCCAGCTCGGGATTGCCGTAGATGAAGTTGCTCCGCTCCTTTGCCAGCTCCTTCATCTTCTTTTTGGACATCGCGCGGCGCACCATATCCGCCTTGCCGAGCGAATATCCGGCGAGCACGCGGAACACCTCCATGACCTGCTCCTGATAGACCATGCAGCCGTAGGTGACCGAGAGAATATCCCGCAGCAGCGGGTGCTTGTACTCCACCTGCGACGGGTCGTGCTTGCACGCGATATAGCGCGGAATCGACTGCATCGGTCCCGGGCGGTACAGCGCGACGACCGCGGTGATGTCTTCAATCGAATGCGGGCGCAGACCGGTGACGACATTCGTGATGCCCGCGCTTTCCAGCTGGAACACGCCCGAGGTCTTGCCCTGCGCCAGCATGGCGTAGGTCGCGTCGTCGTCGAGCGCGATGTCGTTCAGCACAAAATCCGGCTGTCTGCGCCGCACCATTTTCTCCGCGTCCGCCAGCACGGTCAGGTTGCGCAGCCCGAGGAAATCCATCTTGAGCAGACCGAGCTCCTCCAGCGTCGTCATGACAAACTGCGTGACCATATTGCCGTCATTCGCGGCGAGCGGGACATAGTGGTCGACCGGCTCATTCGTGATGACCACGCCGGCGGCGTGCGTCGAGGCGTGCCGCGGCATGCCCTCCAGACTGCGCGCCGTGTCAATCAGCCGGTGCACCGTCTCATCGCCCTCGTACAGCTGCCGCAGCCGGTCGGAGGCGGCGAGCGCCTTGTCCAGCGTGATGTGCAGCTCGTTGGGCACGAGCTTGGCGACGGCGTCCACATCGCCGTAGGGGATGTTGAGCGCGCGTCCGACGTCGCGGATGGCGCCGCGCGCCGCCATGGTGCCGAAGGTGACGATCTGCGCCACATGGTCCGCGCCGTATTTTTTCGTCACATAGTCGATGACCTCCTGCCGGCGCACATAGCAGAAATCCACGTCGATATCCGGCATGCTCACGCGCTCCGGATTGAGAAAGCGTTCAAAATACAGCGAATACTGCAGCGGGTCGAGCGTCGTGATGTCCAGACAGTACGCGACCATCGAGCCTGCCGCCGAGCCGCGCCCCGGCCCGACCGGAATGCCGTGCGTCTTGGCGTAATGGATAAAATCCCAGACGATCAGGAAATAGTCGACAAAGCCCATGCGCGCGATCATGTCCAGCTCATATTCCAGACGCGCGCGCTTTTCCGTGTCGTTCGGGTCGTACCGCTTTGCAAAGCCCTCCATGCACAGCCGGTGCAGGTATGCCTGCGCCGTATCGCCCGCGGGCACGTCGAACGACGGCAGATGATATTCGCCGAACGTGAACTCCAGATTGCAGCGCGCGGCGATGTCCGCCGTGTTGGAAATCGCCTCCGGGTGGTCGGGGAACAGCGCCGCCATCTCCGCCTCGCTCTTGAGGTAAAACTCGTCCGTCTCAAAGCGCATGCGGTCGGGCTCATCGACGGTCTTTCCCGTCTGGATGCACAGCAGGACGTCCTGCAGGGCGGCGTCCTCCCGGCGCGTGTAATGCGCGTCGTTGGTTGCCACGAGCGGAATGCCGGTCTCCGCCGCGATGCGCAGCACACCGCGGTTGACATCGCGCTGCTCGGGCAGGCCGTGGTCCTGAAGCTCCAGATAAAAATTCTCCGCGCCGAAAATGTCGCGGTAGGTGAGCGCCATCTGCTTGGCGCCCTCGTAATTCTGCTGCAGAAGCAGCGACGGCACCGCGCCGGCGAGGCACGCGGACAGCGCAATCAGGCCGCCGGAATGCGCGCGCAGCAGCTCCAGATCGACGCGCGGGCGGTTGTAAAAGCCCTCGGAAAACGACAGGCTCACCATGTGGATGAGGTTTTTGTAGCCCTCCTCATTTTTGCACAGCAGCACAAGGTGGTACGGATTGCTGTCCGTCCCGTGCACCTTGTCGCGGCGCGTGCGCCGTGCGACATAGACCTCGCAGCCGATGATCGGCTTGATGCCCGCCGCCTTTGCCGCGCGGTAAAAATCGACCACGCCGTACATCACGCCGTGGTCGGTGACGGCGATCGCGTCCTGTCCGATTTCCTTCACATGGTCCATCATGCGGGAGATGCGGTTTGCGCCGTCGAGCAGGCTGTATTCGGTATGTACGTGCAGATGCACAAAGCTCATTTCGGTTCCTCCTCTGCCGCGCTGCGGGCGATGGTCACAATGCGGCGCATCCGGTGGCTGAGTCCCGGCTTGGAAATGGGCGGGTCGAGCCGCGCGGCGAGCTCCGCCAGACTCGCGGTCGGGTCCTCCAGCCGCAGCCGGATGGTCTCATGCAGGTTGTCCGGAAACACCTCCCAGCCGCCCCGGTCGAGTGCGCGGCGAATCGCGGCGATCTGCTCCGCCGCCGCGTTGGATGCCTTGATGACGTTGGCCGCCTCGCAGTTGACGCGGCGGTTGATGCGGTTGCGCACCTGCTTTTCCACCTTCGCCTGCATCATCTCCAGCGCGGCGTGCTGCGCGCCGATCAGCGTCAGAAAATCCTCCACCCCGCCGGAATCCTTCCAGTACAGCAGCGAGGTGCTCTTCCGCATCGCCTGCCGCGGCGAAAGCTCCATGTCCAGCATCAGGCTCATCACCTCGCGGCAAAGCGCGTGGTGCGAGGTGGTCAGCTCCAGATGTGTCTTTTTGTCGGGACCGGCGACCGTGCCCGCCGCGAGGAAAATTCCGCGCAGAAAGGCGGCGCGGCAGCAGTCCTCCTCGATCACATTGCGGTTGAGATGGTAGGTCAGATGATATTTCAGGTCATAGCCCAGCGCGGAGAAAATGCGCGCGAGCGCAGCCGGTTCGGTCACCTTCAGGACATACCGCCCGCCCGCACCCGGCTCGGGCAGCCGGACGGTCACGCCGAACGCGCGCGCAAACAGCGGCGGAATGCGGTGCGCGAGCGGCGCGCTGCCGGTCACCATACAGATTTCCGTGTGGGAAAAGGTATGGGCGAACAGCAGCAGGCCATACGCCTCCGCCATGGCACAGCAATCGCGGCTGACCGGAATGCGGCACAGCTCCGCCTTGGTTTCTGAAGAAAACGACACCGCTTTCCCTCCTCAAATCCTGCCCGGCTCGGTCTCACGCGCGAGCGTATCGTACGCGCCGTACACGCCCTCGCGCGCGCAGCACTGGCCGAACACATCAATGACCGCCTGCGCGAGCAGAGCGGGGTCATGCCGCGCAAGCGTGCTGTCCGCCGCAATGAGCGGATAGCCGTACATCTCCACGCCGGCGGCGCGGAACCGCTCCAGATCCATTTCGACCGGCTCGGCATCCTCCGTGCGGTAGCGCGCCTGCACGCAGTCGGGCACGGGCGCGGTGTTGTAAATGCACGCGTCCACCAGTCCGGGGGCGCTGTGCTGCAGCAGGGCGTCCAGATGGTCGAAGGCGGTATAGCCCTCGGTCTCGCCGTCCTGCGTCATGATATTGAGCACATAGACCTTGGGCACCCGGGTCTTCTGCAGGGCGCGCACAATGCCGTCCACGAGAAGGTTCGGGATGATGCTCGTGTACAGGCTGCCCGGTCCGAGCAGAATCAGGTCCGCCGACAAAATCGCGTCGAGCGCATGCGGCAGCGCACGGGCATCCGCCGGCTCGAGCCGCACCTTGCGGATGCGGCAGTTCTGCTCCTTCTTTTTGGCGGCGATTTTGGACTCGCCCACGACGCTCGCGCCGTTTTCAAAATCCGCCACCAGATTGACATCCGCGTTGGTGACCGGCAGCACCCGTCCCGTGACCGCCAGCACCTCGTTCATGCGCGTGACCGCCTCCTCAAACGAGCCGGAAATGCCGTTGAGCGCGGCGAGAAACAGGTTGCCGAACGACTGGCCCTTGTTGATGCCCTCCGGAAAGCGGTAGTTCATCAGCTCCATCATCGTCGGCTCGGCGTTTGCCAGCGCCGTCAGGCAGTTGCGGATATCGCCCGGCGGGAGCATGCCGAGATCCTCGCGCAGCACGCCGCTGCCGCCGCCGTCATCCGAGACGGAGACAATCGCGGTGATGTTTTCCGTAAAATTCTTCAGGCCGCGCAGCATGGTGGAAAGCCCCGTGCCGCCGCCGATGACGACGATGCGCGGGCCCAGACAGCGCGCGGAGCGGACGGTCTGCCGGTTCTGCCGCTTGCGCAGTCCCAGCCTGCGCGCGGTCCGCATGGCGCGCAGATACAGCTTTCGATAAAATGGTCTTGCCATTTCTGTTTACCCCTTATGTGTATCGCGGTGCGTGGCGGTGGTCAGCACATTTTTTTCACGCAGATGCCGGTTGACAGCCTCCGCAATCGCCACCGAGCGGTGCCGTCCGCCCGTGCAGCCGATGCCGATGGTGAGCACCGCCTTGCCCTCCTTTGTGTACTGCGGGATGAGAAAATCGAGCAGGCCGAACAGACGGTCGAGATAACGGTCGGCCGTGCCGTCGCAGAACACATAATTGCGCACCTGCGGGTCCGTGCCGTTTTTCTCACGCAGACTGATTTCATAGTACGGATTGGGCAGAAAACGCACGTCAAACACCAAGTCCGCGTCCGCCGGAATGCCGTACTTGAAGCCGAACGACACCACATTGACGCGCATGATGCCGCGGCTCGAGCCGGTCGCCAGCGAGATGATCGTCTCGCGCAGCTGCGCGACCTCCAGACGGGTCGTGTCCACCACATAATCCGCGCGCGTGCGGATCGGCGTGAGCAGCTCGCGTTCGCGGTCAATCGCCTCGGTCATCGTCACGCCCTCCGTCATCAGCGGATGCTTGCGGCGCGTCGCCTTGTAGCGGTTGATGAGCGTCGGACTCGCGGTGTCCAGATAGATGATCTTGTATTCGCAGCCCATCTCCTCGATGCGGTCGAAGGCAGCCAGAAAGCTGGAAATATCCTTTCCGGCGCGCGCATCGACAGCCAGCGCGACGCGTTCATACTGTCCGCCGGTCGCCGCGAGACAGATTTCCGCAAACGCCGGAATGAGGGCGGCGGGCAGATTGTCCACACAGTAATAGCCCAGATCCTCCAGCGTCGCCATTGCTCTCGATTTTCCCGCTCCGGACATGCCGGAAATGATAAAAAATTTCATAATGTCCTTCCTCTTTCCGTCTCCCGCGTCCGCTGTTACAGCACGCGCACCTCCGCCTCAAGCCTGACGCCGAACTGCCGCAGCACTTCCTCCTGTACATGGTTCATCACGGCGAGCACATCCGCGCACGTCGCGCCGCCGCGGTTGATGACAAAGCCGGCGTGCTTTTCCGAAACCTGCGCGCCGCCGACCGTGTAGCCCATCAGTCCGGCGTCCTGAATCAGCTTGCCCGCAAAATATCCGGCGGGGCGCTTGAACGTGCTGCCCGCGCTCGGGTAGTTGAGCGGCTGCTTGTCGCGCCGCCGCTGTGCGAAATCGTCCATTTTGGCGCGGATTGCGTCCGGATTTCCCGGTTTGAGCTGCAATTCGGCGGAAAGTGCAATCCAGTCCGCGTGCCCGCGGAAGACGCTGGTGCGGTAGCCGAAGCCGTGCGCCTCGCCGGTCAGCGTGCGGACCGCATCCGCCTGCGCGTCGTAATACCGCGAGCGGACAACGACATCCGCCATCTGCCCGTCGTACGCGCCCGCGTTCATAAACAGCGCGCCGCCGAGCGAGCCGGGAATCCCGCCGGCAAATTCCAGACCGCTCAATCCCGCCTGCTGTGCCTCGTTGGACAGCACGGAGAGCAGCGCGCCGGTCTGCGCCGTCAGACGGGTGCCCTCTGTGTGAATGTCCGCATAATCGCTGCCGATGCACAGCACGACGCCGCGGATGCCTTCGTCGCGCACGAGGACATTCGAGCCGTTTCCGAGCACGGTCAGCGGAAGTCCCGCCTCGCGTGCGGCGTGCACGGTGTCGCACACCGCGCGTTCACTTTTCGGCGAAACCAGAACGTCCGCCGGTCCGCCGATGCGGAAGGAGGTGTGGCGGCTCATCGGCTCGTCGGGATACAGCCCGACCTCATCCGCCGGACAGCGCAGGGCGCGCACAAATGCTTCTATCATAACAGTCATTCCTTTTTTTATCGTGATAACTGCCGTCTGCTCTCAGACGGCGATACAGTTTTATTATACCATGCCGGACGGCGAATGTGAAACCGCCGGTGCAAAAAATTCCCGCATTTCGCGCGCCGTTCGATTTTCCGGCGGCAATTTGCGTCAGCACCGCTTTTTCTCTTGTTTTTCTCCGCCCGGTCGCATACAATAATAGTACAAACTATTTTTTTCGTTTTGGATGGATCGGAGGTTTCCGTTATGATTTATACGGTAAGTGACCTGCATGGCTGTCTGGAGGACTGGAAAGCTCTGCTGAAGAAAATCCGTTTTTCCGACAATGACACCATGTTTGTTCTGGGCGACAGTGTGGACCTCGGGCCGGACCCCATCGGCCTGCTGCACAATATGATGGAACGCCCGAATGTGTTCCCCATTCTCGGCAATCACGAATGGATGTTTGCCCGCAGTGTGCGCAATATTCCGCCCGAGGCGACGATGGAAAATGTGATGTCATTTTTCGACGACCTGACCATCCGCGACCTCGCGCAGTGGGCGAAGGACGGCGGACATCAGACGCTGTCGCAGTTCCTCGAGCTGGACGAGGAGGGGCGCGAGGCCATTCTCGACTACATCGGCGAGATGACCCTGTATGAGGAGACCGAAGCGGACGGCGTTTCGTTTGTCCTGACACACAGCGGCATCGACGAATTTGACCCCGACCAGCCGCTCGAGGACTATCCGCCCTCCGCCTTCCTGATGGCGTCTCCCGAGCCCGGCATGGAATATTTTGCCGACCGGACGGTCATTGTCGGCCACCGTCCGACCTTCCGGCTCAAGGGCGGCACGGCCGGGAAAATCCTCGATGACGGCGGCATTATTTATATCGACTGCGGCGCCGCCCACAAGGAGGACGGCGGCTGTGTCGGCTGCCTGCGCCTGGACGATTTCCAGGAATTTTACGTCGGCTGACTGCGGCCTTGTGCGGCTCAAACGGTGAAAAAAACCGCCTGACATGCTCCTGTGTCAGGCGGTTCGCTGTCTGAAATTGTGTTTACTGACCCATCATCGACTTCATCATGCGGTCATTGAGCTCCTTTGCCGCATTGTAGCCCATCGACTTGTGGCGGTGATTCATCGCGGCGACCTCGATGATGACAGCGAGGTTTCGTCCGGGACGCACCGGAACGGTGAGCGACGGAATGCTCAGGCCGAGGATGTCGGTGTACTGATTGTCCAGACCGAGGCGGTCATACATCTTGCCCTCCACCCATGGCTCCAGATTGATAATCAGGTCAATGCGCTCGGTGTCCTTGATCGCGCCCATGCCGAAAATACGGCGGACGTCGACAATGCCGATGCCGCGCAGCTCGATAAAGTGGCGGATGATCTCCGGCGCGGTACCGACCAGGGTGATATCGGAAACACGCTTGATTTCTACCGCGTCGTCCGCAATCAGACGATGGCCGCGCTTGACAAGCTCAATGGCGGTCTCACTCTTGCCCACGCCGCTGTCGCCGAGCAGCAGAACGCCTTCGCCGTAAATTTCAACCAGTACGCCGTGCAGCGTGATGCGCGGCGCGAGCGAAACCTTCAGGGAGGCGACAATCGCGTTCATGACCGAGGAGGTAAACTCATTTGTGCGCAGAACCGCCACGCCATATTTCTGTGCGGCCTCTACCAGCTCGGGGAATACCTCGATGTTCCGCGTGATGATGATCGCCGGAATGCCGGTGGAACACAGCTGGTCGAAAATCTCATAGCGCTTCGCGCTGTCATACCGCTCGACAAAGGTGTTTTCCACCTTGCCCATGATTTGCAGGCGGTTGGGTTCAAAATAGTCAAAATACCCCGCAAGCTGCAGGCCGGGACGGTTGACATCATCGGTTGTGATCTCGATTTTCTCGAAACCCTCCGGTCCGTAAATAATCTCAAATTTGAATTCTGTAATCAACTGGCCAAGCGTTACGCTGAATTCTTTCAGTTGCATTTCCGTCATCAGCCTCCTGTCCGATCTATTTCATTTCTTTTTCCCATGTTTCCCCTCGCACCGCCTGTTCCGCGATGCTTTGTTCCTATTATAACGGATAGCCGGTTGCATTGCAATGTGCACATTCCGATTTTTTCCCGCGGACAAATATTTTTATACAATTCTCTTGCATTTCCGCGCGCCGTATGGTATTATAATATCCGTTACTCAAATGATTAAAGATAAGGAGGTGCAGGAAAGATGGCAAAGTGTGAGGTTTGCGGCAAGGGTGTTACCTTTGGCATTAAGGTTTCCCATTCGCACAGACGTTCCAACCGTACCTGGAAGCCCAACGTTCGCCGTGTTAAGGCTATCGTTGACGGCACTCCGTGCCATATCAATGTTTGCTCTCGGTGCCTCCGTTCCGGCAAGGTTACCCGCGCAATCTGATTTACAGGTGTTCGGATTAAAAAAACAGGCTCTCTGCTGTCGCAGGGAGCTTTTTT